>JGI24022J15233_10007296_pt1 | contig 12157 bp, 6 predicted proteins | sample Ectturendosymbi2_FD_15233 | JGI IMG/M metagenome (IMG submission 15233)
ACATATGAAACAAAAAGAAAAAATTACGCACTGTTGCTAAGATCAAAACTCAAAATTACTAAAATTGAAGATTACAAAAATTTTTACAAAAATTTAAACTTCAATTTTAGTAATCTTACATTTTTGTAAAAATTTTTGTAATCTTTACAAAAATTTAAATTTTTGTAATCTTCAATTTTAGTAATTTTGAGTTTTGATCTTAGCAACAGTGCGTATCATGGGATAATTACACTTCGTGGTAACTGCTTACTACCAGGCCCTATCAGTAGCAAAACTTAAGTTTTAGAATGTTATGTTTGTTTCTTTAAAGGTACAAGCTTACCCAGAAAGTGATAAAATGGCCAACCACATGCAACCTGACAGCATTTGAGGGGCAATAGTCAACAGCTTGTTGCTGCTCATATCTCACTGTACTGCTGTTGGTAGCAGTGTTTAAAGAAGCATCTATATTACAACTTTTGCTTTGTTTACTTTAAGCCATTATTTTTATTGTAAGAACCAACAGTTACATTATGTAATTTTGGTCATATCATGACAAAGCCGTTAAACACATAGGTAAGTTTCTCCACTGAACTTGAAAAAAGGAGGATCAGGTAAAAAAATACACTTGCTATAAAATGGATTTAACAAACATCATTTTTTCATGATCCTTTCCCAACTTCAATGAAGTCATTGACACAAACAAACAAACAGAACATACTTCTAAGGCTGGCCAGCATCATCACACGATTTCTAAAATTTCCATACGCTATCGCTTAAGGTAAGAAGTGCATTAACACTTTAGATCCCATACCACGCAGATCTACAGGTTTGGTGAAAGCAACCAAAATATCAGGCCCTTTGGATTAATGTTTCAACTGTGACAAATGCAATCTTTATTGACGTGACTGTGGTGACCCCAAGCACCTGTATCTGCTTGCAATTTAGTGCGTCCACAAATTTTGTGATAACTTGTGGCAACTATGAATGACTGCCCTATAGGGCAGTTATAGATAACTAGCATTTTTTTCTTTTCTAGCCTGACTAGCCAGGAATGAATGTGTTAAATGGTGTTCATTGTACTGACAACAGCAATCAAAATTGTTTCTTTCTGCTTAATCTTTTGTTTGGGTTTTCATTAATGTGCATCACTATGCTTGCTAAGTAATTGCAACATGTTTAGGTCACTCTTCTACTCCAGGCAATTTGTAAAAATGAGTAAGATGCTTACATGCTTCAACTGCTTTACAGCTTGTTCACAAATATGCATTCCTCTGGATTCTTGCACTTCCACGCATCCAAGATACTGCCAAAAGCAAAAATATTTATGGCAACCAAGTAAGCACAGATTAATTCTAATTTTTACTGCATCGGAACATGTTCTTCCTGAACACACTGCAGCATCATAACAACCACAAACAAAAATAACAGGAACACAAGCATAAAAATTACACCAACATTGTTACACAAGGCAATTTTATGTCAACTCCAGATTATTGTTAACACTTTTGTAACCAGCTGACCTATACGTCAGGGGAACACTCCTTGCAGTTCCTGGTCGACATATGTATGTTCCTATGGAAAATTTGACATTGTGGTACCAATCCTACTGTTTTTCATTTGGAAGTGCCGCAAATGTACGTTTGTACATCATATGGGAATAGCATATCTCAAGCCAAAATCATGGTTCAAAAACCCAACTTTTGACAAAAACTTAAAGAAGTTAAACAAAAGGTATGATTTGCCCTCTCAGGGCTAATTTTGGCCAGCCATTAACTCAGCAGCGGATTGAGCTAGAGAGCTGTTCAAACCATCTATGGATTCTCGAAGTCTTCTAGTTAAGATTTTTAAAAATAATTTGGTTTTGGGCTTTGTGGTGACGTTGTAATAGGGGCATGTTTTTGTGCTTTTTTGGCCGAAGTTATCTGGCCCTGGGCAAGTCATTTTTTGGCTCAAGTTTTTTTGGAAACTAGGCTATCATCAAGAGTCTTCAGAGACCTTGATTGTCTTGCTAGCATATCTGGAGCCAAAATTATGGCCCAGAACATGAAAATTGGATGGAAAATCAAGTTCCACAAAAGGTAACTTTTGCCATTTTGGTTGACGGAGGTAACTCACCAGCCAATTGAGCTAGAGAGGTGTTCAAACCCTCAAGAGATGGGGAAAGTCTTGTAGTTTAGAATAAAAAATTTGATTAAGTTCTGGATTTTGTTTTTTTTGTTGATGATGTCATAATGAGAATATGTTTGTGCATATTTGGATGATGTCATCAGACGCTGGATGCCAATGCCATGAGCCCTTTTCAACTTGAGTTTTATTGGAAACTAGGGTATAATATGAGTCTTTAAAAGGTTTGATTGACATTTCTGGTTCCAAAATTATGGCCAAAAATGCAAATCAATTAGGGAAATCCCACTACTCCCTTATGGAATATGCAAATAATTTGGGTTTATGATCATAATTTTGGCACCAGAAACACTAGAAAGTTGATCAAGGAAACTAAAGATTTGTTTTATAGCCTACTTTCCAATAAAACTTTGAACCACGAAATCGGCTCAATGAATCAGTTGATGACATCATAAAAAAACATAAACCTACCGTAATCATGACGTCATCGACCAAAAACCCCAAACCCAAAACTTACAAAAAAAATTTTTGTTCTAAACTACAAGACTTTCTGAGTCTTTAGTTGAACAGCTCTCTAATCAATCTGCTGCTGAGTTATGGCTGGCCAAATTTGCCCTGAGAGGGCAAATCATACCTTTCTTGTAACTTTTTATTTTTGTGAAAAATTGGCTTTTTGAGCCATATTTCGGCTCTAGATATGCTAGTAAGCTAATCAAGGGCTCTGAAGAGTCAGATCATAGCCTCGTTTCCAAACAAAAAACTTGAGCCAAAAATGGATCATTGGGTTGGTGCCCAAAGCCAGGTAAACTTTGCCAAAAAGGCAAAAACATTCCACCATTATGATATCACCCACAGAAATCCCAAATCTAAAGCAACAAAAAAGTTTTTTTAAATCTAAACTAGAAGACTTCCTGAATCTGTAGATGGTTTGAACAGCTCTCTAGCTCAATCGGCTGACGAGTTATGGTGTTGTAAAGCTTCGCTAAAACAGTGGCACCTTTGGGACTTATAGGAAAACCACCCGATACTGGTGGATATCACAGTGGGCAATCCACCTGGTACCAAAAGTGTTAATTTGTTGGGGTTTTTTGGTCATTTTTCGGTCATAGAAAAAATGTTTTTGGAATGACCGAAAAAAATTTAGTCATTTCGGTCAGAATGTCTGAAATTATAGGCTAATGAACACTGTTACGGTGAGTTTAAATACAACTGTGAGACAAATGACCGAAATGTTTCAGTGATCAATTTGTCTCAGCAAAAAAAATGACCAAAATGTCTCAGTGAAAAAAAACAGGTTGAGACACCCAGTACCTAAGATGTATCTCTAAACAGAATGCGGCTTTTGTTACGAAGTGTGAACGAAAACAGTTGTGCAATTGGCATTACCTTATACCAGGGGTGTACAACCTTTTGCTATTGCCGGCCGCATTACTTTTATTTATATGAAGTACGGCCGTCAATGAGTTTGAGTTATATTTATGAGATACTGCCTAGTGCCAACCAACACAGCACACATTCAAACATAAATTGCGCATTCATTCTGTAACTCTTTGTGACATAAATATCCAGATTGTTATGCATCGTGTCGACTGAATTTTTTGCCTTGCGTTTGTTTTGCTTCAATATATGCCAGCACGGCCACCAAATCTTATAATTTAAATTACATGTGGACAGCTGCAAATTTCATTATTGAAGGCTGCATGCGGCCATGGCAGCTGCAGGCTGTGCACCGTTGCCTTATACACACTCTTGTTTGCCGTTAGACTGGATGCAAAACATTTGCAGTACAAATTAGCATTTCAAAACGTGTGATTTTTTACTGTACATGCTATCTTACTCATGTCTACCTGTCATTGTGTCAAGGGAGTTTACATGTGTGTGTGCTCACGTACAGGTCTGGTGCACTGACTTGGTTTCTGCGGTTTATTTTTGTACTGTCAGCATGTGGACCACGTTTTGTTTGTTCTGTTACTGTGCCATCGAAGTATTGCCACTGCTGACCAAAGGTCTCATGTAAATAAAGACACTGACTTTTTCTACCCCATTTTTTGTAAATTTGTCAAGCATGGGGGCAACCGCAACCCCATCTCGTATGACTATAAAACAGCAATCATCTTTTTACAGGTGTTCCTGTAGGAAATGCGAAATTCTGCTNACAGCTACAAAGTGCATTTGCTGTAACTCTTTATTGGAAGTCAATACAAAACGAATGGAAAAAATGAGCACTGCACAACTGATTGTATTTAAGATCTCAGTATAACTACCTTGAGATGGGCATTTTAGAAGCTGAGTACTAAGAATATCAAGATGCAAACGGACCATCCTTAGAGAACGAACAAATCCATGAGTATATATGATTTTATTTGAAAAATATCGACATTTCAAATGTGTTGTCATTTTTCATGTGGTGACATATTGAAATCCACATAAAACAGTATTGCAACATAACATTGCTTTTTTGCATAGGACCTACAGATAAATAGCATGCTGAAGATTTGTGTGATGTATTTGGAAGAAACTTGGCAAAAAAACAGAAGAGTTTTGCCTGCTTGCGTTCTTTCCAAAATTGGGCAACGATTTGTTTCTGAGCACTGCTGCAGCTTCAAGTATCCTAGCTAATTTTGAATAAACATGTGTAGAATGCCACAAAATCAGTAAAAATGACAGACTCTGATACATTAGATGGCCAAAGCTGTCGTGTTATAAACATGGTTCATTAAAATATCTTGAGTCGAAACCCAACCTAGCATCCCACCCCATCAAACTAGTCATACTGCATGGAGTCACTATACTGAGCCAAACTTTAGCAATTCATTTTCAGAATCTTACACTTCATCAACTTCTTAACTAGCCATTTACAGTAAGCAGTAAGCTAAGCAACATTTTCTACAAACATTATTTGTGTCAATCTCACAATTATGATGTTTAATCACAACACATTGATAGTGTTGAAATTTTGGCTATTGGTCAATTTATACCACTTAGCCACCTTAACAACAACAACATAGATTCAACATGGAAGCAATAAGCTCTAACTGCTAGGCAAACTTATGGTCAGAAAGTTAGTCTGTTCCTGACTTACCATGAGGTTTGCACTTAGGCTAGGCCTAATAAGCCAAACAGAGCAACAACAATGAAGTTAGTCATATTTAGACAAAACAGGTATAGACCATAATGTTTTGATTAGATACCTTTCTGGGAGGGTAAATATTGCCATCATTGGAAACCAGCTTGCATATATCTATCATTTATGAATCAATTTAAAACCATCCTACATACATCTATTACTGTATATACTCACATAAGCCGATCTTGCATATTAGCTGACCCTTAAAAAACTGCCCCAAAATGAGGAATTTTGCAAAAACTCACGCATAAGCCGACCCCCTAATTTGAGAATTTTTTTTAGTTTTAAAGTCGGCTTATATGCAAGTATATATGGTATCTATTAATTGATTAGAAACCGACTGTAGCTTTTTTTTCTTGGAAAGTCATACATTTATGTACGAATACTTTGAAGAGAAATAGCTGAATATCAGGTGCCTTGCGGAAAAGTTTGTCTGAGAAAAAATCAATTCATTGGATCAGTACAAAAGAACAGGAAGGTCACCAGGTGCAAAAGCTGGATGGCTGTGGCAACCTTGGTCACAGAGATATCATGCTGAGCTAATCTAGTAATCCTGATTGACATCGTTGTCACAAGTCAGCAAGTACATTTATTGATGTACCAAATATGGGGTGGAAAATTTAAGTACATCTGTTGATGTGCCCAGTACTAAGTGTTAATCAACATGTGGTAGGTGTTACGGTGCGCAGAGATGACCTTGCGTCGTTCAACCGCTTCAAGCTGCTCATCTGGTGACCAATATTTAACTTGTACAACTCTCTACGTTCAAAGAGTGTGATTCTATCCCAATGTCACCTTGCAGTCTAATATTAATGCACAGCTTTGACGGATAGCACTGTCACTTCTGAAGTAGCAAACTTTTTGCTATTCCCTGGTGTGGGTCATTAGAATTCGCATTGAGCTGAGTAACAATTTATTTCTCCTGTGTTGCCATCTTGTGCCTGCTAAAGAGGATGTAACGACATATGCTGCATTTGTTTGATTGTATCGTAACAGTTGTGACAAAGCAAGTGTTTTTCTGTTTTGCCACACCTAATCTCTTGATAATAGCGCCGCTCATATCAACAAGAACTTAGTGACAATTCGGCCATCATGCATATAGACCAAATTCCGCTAACCGTAACAGCAGTTTTCTGATAAACTTAAAGACAAAATCTGAGCTGTGGAACGCACACCATTTTTGGTATGTAATTATGTCTCTTTTTGGAGTATTTATCAAGCTGTTGTAGCTTACCAATCAGCACTGAAATAATACTTTGATTGCAATCAGGAGTTTGAGATGTGTTTTATTTACTGTAAATAGCCGCATCGTGCGTTTGTCTAATCAGTAAATGTCTATCGCATGCTCAGCTAATCGGTTACGAAGTTTCAGTTTAGCTGCACTGGCAGAATGCTTTTGGTTTGTTTCAGAAACCATATCCAACGATCAATCGCTGTTGACTTCGCTTCTTGATTTCATGACCAGCAAAAGGGTTTGTGCTGATTACCTTTCACCCCATTTGCAAATGCTGTAGGAAAGTGACAGACTGCAGTCCAGTGATGCACAGAGTTTGCAAAGTGTCAGTTCAACAAGGTTTTATGCATGTGCATTTCAAACCTGCAGTGAGCGTCAGCTCACCCCACAGCTCCTAATTAAAAGCTGATGACCGCAACAGTAGGTATGATTGAGTAGAATTTTAAGCATAATTCAGTATCATTTTACATTATCAGTAAATCGGATGTGCTGTCAATATTTTACTTCTTTCTCACAAATATAGTTTAATTTATGCATTGTCATCTTTCTGTAAAATCATATGCGGGCCTCCAAAAAAAAAGCCTTGAGTTGAAAAAGGATGAGAAGCATTGGCTTAGTTTATGTGGGTGAAACCTTGCATGTTGCTTCTTTAAAACCAACTCCATTAGGCATTCTATAAACGACTGAAGTCACTAATCAGCAAACATAATCTAGGTGAGAATCTTCAAAATTTTATGGAGGATAAATAAGTAGATGTAAGTATCAACATTGCTTATCACTTAGCGTGCGTATGAGCGACAAGGCGCGTTATTACGCGAATGTCGTCGGCGTGCATGAGGGTGTAAATCCACATCATAAAACGCACTTTAAAAGTGCCACAACAGGTGTTCATCTACAATTCGCATTTATTATGCAGGCGATTCATAGTTGGTCTGAAGCACTTACGATGCATTTTTTCTTGTGGAAAGAGCGTTGCACAACTCAGAGAATAAAGATATAAGCCGAGGAGCAACATGCGAGATAACGTGGTGTTTACCACAAGTCAATGCTAAGATAAACTCGTTTCACATTGAAATCCAACGTGGTTGCTTTTTGGTTAGTCCAGTACAGTTAAGCTCTTGTGGTTACTTTTGCGCTGTTAGACTAATACTTTAATTTTTCAGGTGAAACAGTGTGTATTTCTATGTTCAAAAATGAATAGTATGAGTGTGAGCGTCATTCCAGCAACAGCCTGAACAAAGGGGCCTCAGCGAAGGTGCAAATTATGCAGAAGGTGTGGCAAATGCAATACTGCACTGCATGTGGGCTTTCACTTTGCATGATACCATGTTTTAACACTTTGGCATCTGGCCGCTTTTTGGGGATTTCTAAAAAAACACCTAAACGCACGTGGCTTTGCTCGAGAATTTCTCCAGTCCGGTAAGTGCTACCGACCTTGTCAAAGTGTCAAAAGACGTGGCAAGTCTTTTCTAGTCTCCACTCAAAAAAAATTTCAGATTATAACTTTTGAACCAGAAACGCTAGAAAGTCGATCAAAGGCTCAAAAGACTCAGACTTGAGCTTAGTTTCCAATAAAAACTTCAGCGAAACACTTTGGCCTAGCGGCTGGGCCCTGGCCCAGGCAACATAAGCCAAAATGACTCCAAAACTACTTCACTTATGATGTCAGTCACAAAAAATCCACAACCCCNAACCAAAAAATTTTTTTCAAGTGCAGACTAGAAGACTGGCCGATCCGTTTGAGCTCTTGAACAGCTCTCTAGCGCAATCGGCNAAGGAGCTAGGGCGTTGGTAAGGCAACCAAAAACTGCTGTTTTTAGGCCGAAATCTAGGTATGAATATATCGCACGCCGGCTCTCAAAGTGTTAACGAATACCACTCCCGGAAACATGTGTGATTTACTTCCCTTTCATGTGTCATACCATAATTGGTTGTTGGCTTTGGCATCTCACATTTCATTGTTTTATTTGGCATATTACAATTCATTGCATTATTCGCCCGCACTCCAGGCAAACAAAGCGATAATTTCTGAAGTTCATTCTAAAAAATTGCTGTAAAAAACTGGTGTATTAAAAACGATACCCGATTTTCAACAAATTGGTTTGCAAATGATTTAGTAAAGTGTTATTCAAATAGGTTCTATGAACTAGGGAGCTACCGTTTCTGCGCTGTAATATGTCACAGTGACGTTCCTAAAGTCTGAAATGGACATCAGTTCAGGAGGTACAATATTAACTTTCTTACGTTTCAGATTTTTTTGTAGCACTTCTGGTTCGTAAGTTATAGTCACAAATAAATCGAAAGAGACAAAGCATTTTACAGCCAGACAATACTTTGCATGCTACACAACTAATTGCAGCCAGACACAACCTGCTTTGCACGTTACAGTACGACACACGAGCAGACAGCTCCGCACGCAATGTGGTATTGTCGTAATGTTTAGCAACACAATGAGCACTTGATTTCATCTTGCATACTGAATATGGAATTTGCAATCAGGATGCAGGGACAGGGTGTGATGGCAGCGGCTGTCACTGCTTCTACAGAGCAACTCAAGTATTTACACTGTTGTACAATCACACAGGTTCATAAAAATGCAACAAGTACAACTGAAGTACAACTATGGAAATGTCACATCCAGCCTGGCAAAAGGGGGTCTGTCGCAGTAGAGTATCTTTTGATGTTACTTTTCAGAATAGAAACAGATTTTCTACAGGTTTAGGGTCCTAAGACACAATCAAGCTTAGCTAGTAGCTTAGAAAAAACTAGCTGTTTAGGCAATGGTATTAGTCACATTATCCAAACTCACAGGGAACAATGACTGGCTTACCCTGGCAATGCGCAACTTCGTTTTTTTTGTTTCGTTTTGCACTTGATGGTCACAACTGGTTTATTACATCACAAATCACTTTTTACTCATGAATGTGAATGTGGTACTATAGTTTATGGGACAATTAATAAACATCAGTCATACAGAAATGAGAACCCTATTTATCCCAACATACTGTACTTATAAAATTGATGGTGACAATCTCATGTGTATGTGGAGCACTCCTTAAGGATTGAGATTATTGTAAAAACACTACGAAATTACTGCGGAAATGAATGCTTGAGTGCAATTGCTACGATGTTAAAACAACACAGGGCTTCTTGCATAGTAAATAACTTTGTTAACAGTTCATACTAGTGAAGCTCTTTCAAAAATACCATATTTACTCAATTGTTAGCTGTCCTTGAATGTAAGCTGCAAAAAAGGGTGTTAAAAAATTAATGTAAGCCGCTCTTGATTGTAAGCCGCACTTGACCATAGGTTACCTAAGCCTCAGATACTTTCGTGTACTAGCACGTTTTGCGTTTATTCGTAATCCTGGCAATGATGCTTAACACTGCAACTACCTTCTGTTCATCATAATCCCTCAACTGTGACAGATGTGCACGTGATGCTGAAGAGAATAGAATGTGAAGCGAGTTTGGTCGAAAAAAACATAGCCAAGGAAAGCCTGAGCATCATCTATACTTTCAATAAGGTAAAGAAATAAAAAACAAAGCTGCTCTTGATTCTAAGCCGCCCTTGCTTATAAACTGCACGAAATGAAGAACAATCTTTATAAGCCGTGGCTTATAATAGAATAAATACGGTAAAATGCTTGACTTGTAGTTTGTTGAGATAACGTGATTACAATTTCTGAGGCAAGCATTCCAGAAGACAGGCCGCATCTTTTGAGGGTTTGAACAGCTCTCTGGCTCAATCAGCTGGTGAGTTATGGAGCTGCCAAGTGTCATGAAAATAGTGGCTATTGCAGGATTTCAAAATGCGACTATTTCGTACACCTGCAGCCAACATGTTAAATGACAAACATTTTGAACTGAACAAGTATCAAAATTTTATATCAAACCGGCAAATGTTTCCTAACGCTTTCACACTGGGTCATTCCATGTCAAATCACCCATAAAAAGACAATTCTAAACCATACACTTTCAGAATTTAATGAAATTTGGCATACATGTTGGTTTCGGCCGCCAAACCTCATTTTTCGATGATCCGATCATCAGTTTCCAAGATATGGGAGGTTAATTTTTTTGAAATTTTTGAGAAAATAAGGAGGGCCGCCCAATTTCAAAACACCATATCTTTTGAACTAGTGGTAAAATCTGTAAAAGTAAAGTATCTTTCAAAGGGGAAAAAACAGCAATTCAAATTTGACATCATTTTTGTAATTTGGGTAAATTTTTGGGTGGTGACCTTTTGACCTATATTTTGACCTTGAAATTGACCCCATTGATCAAATTATAAAATGCTGAGGGCCACTGGATATCGTAGCCCCATTTGTTACCTACAATATATCATGAGATGGAATACATAATATTTTTCGTTTTTGAGTAATAACAAATTGAAATTAGCATATGTGGACAGTATTGGTTAAGTTCAAGCAAATCAAATGCAAAGCAAGTCTTCTAAATGCCATCATTTCACCACGCGCAACTTCATCATTTCACCACGCGCAACTTTATAGTTAATGTTTAGGACATTGCAGAAGGTCAAATTAACATGGCAAAAGTATATTCCCATGGTGAAATGACAATGTTAAAAGGTTATGTACCCAATTCAATGTGTGTTATCTGCACTAATTATGATATGAAACGTGTTTTTTAAGGTATTGAAGGTTGTTAACATGTCAGTATTAGTAATTAAATCAAGTTTTTACACGATGTCAACCCCTGTCACCAGAAAAAAGCATACCACTGAGCAGAATACTTTACTGGTATGAGAGGAAGATATCAAAATGTTGGCATTGCAAAGTAAGATTAAGTACACCATATCAAAACAATTTGTTTCCATCATGAGCAAGAAATGCTTAAAAAGTTTTCATTGCAACAAACGAATTGTAGTGATCCATTTAATATTCATCCAAACAAGCAAAGGACAAAATAATTGCAGGTCCTTTCTAGGTACGAGAACCTGAAAAACCCCCCTCCAAATGTAATTGCTAGTGAAAAACACTGCAGCACATGTGTATTTAGACTGAATAAAGAAATGAAGAGTATGCCAACTTCTACACAAACTGGAGGCTCTACTGAAGCAGATGCTGGTGTATTTAAGCATGAAAAGAAAAGAATTAATAGATACAAGTTCACCACAACAGGATATCAATTGATGTTGATGGTGTCAATGTTAGTTCTAAAATGAATATTTTGCTTGTAGAATAAAATGGAAGTCGATGAGGAAAAGGAAGCTTCTAAAACCGGCACAGAAATTAAAACAATGTATTGAGAAGACCTACAAAGATTAACACTTTGAGAGCCGGTCTACGATATATTCGTACTTTGATTTCAGCCTAAAAAACAGCAGTTTTCGGTTTGCCTTACCAATGCCCTAGCTCCTCCACCGATTGCGCTAGAGAGCTGTTCAAGGGCTCAAACGGAGCAGCCAGTCTAGTAGATTGCACTCGAAAAAAATTTTTTGGTTGAGGGGTGTGGATTTTTTGTGACTGACATCATAAGTAGTTTTAGGGTCATTTTGGCTCATGTTGCCTGGCCTAGGGCCCAACTGCTAGGCCAAAGTGTTTCGCTGAAGGTTTCATTGGAAACAGGCTCGAGTCCGAGTCTTTTGAGCCTTTGATTGACTTTCTAGCGTTTCTGGTTCAAAAGTTATGATCTAAAATAAACAAATTAATTAATTATCTAATTAG
>JGI24022J15233_10007302_pt1 | contig 12152 bp, 10 predicted proteins | sample Ectturendosymbi2_FD_15233 | JGI IMG/M metagenome (IMG submission 15233)
TTGAGATGGTGGGTGAAACATCCCTTGCTGAGATGGTGGGTGTAACACCGCCTCTTGAGATGGTGGGTGTAACACCGCCTGCTGAATTGTTTCGTGTAACTCCGCCTGCTGAGCTGATTCGGGTAATGCCGAGAGATTGAATTGTTGGGCTTGTTGGGTTGCTGAATTACTTAAACTGCTGAATATTTGCTGGTTGGAAGTCAGGTTGAACTGAACACCTGCCACAAAAAGAGAAATCATAAAAAATGAGAGATTTGGTGTTTTTTTGCATTCCAACATTACCATATCACGAAATTGAATATAGCTCAAACTTTCAGCAAAGGTTGTTTAAGAAATTTAAAGGAATCCGACTCCACACAAAAACCTCCAAACGTGAGGAAATATTTATGCAATCTCAATATAGCCTACTGTACATTCTTTATAAACGATGAAAGGAATACCATTTCAAATATTCCAAAAATGTATTTTAAAAACCATTACAATGCTAAAGTTCCCCGTTTTTTCCAACATAATGGAAATATTGGTTAGATTCTGTTTTTGGTCATTTAGACCTCGCATTCTTGCTGATTACGACTCATTGGCAGATTTTTGTTGAAAACGAGGCATACCGAAGTGAAAGACAATCAGTTAAAATTTTTTAAAACAATAACTTGTTCTCACTGATCTAAATTGCAAATGGAAATTCACAAATGAAAGTGATAAATTTTTTATGTAAATATGAAAATTTTTATAACGTTATTTCCCGCTTCCGGAAGGCTGTTAATTTTTAAACTCGCTTTTGGTCTCTGGATGATCGTGGGGAAAGCAGTCTTATAGGATTATTCAACAATTTTAGATAGTTCAACATGCACGGGTCAAAGCAATGACGGAAATTATGTTCTGGTCATTGAACGATTTTTGGACCGCTTTCCCGAAAGTGGCTGTATGGCATACGTTGTCTTGCCAATCTGTCCTTGGGAATTTGACACAGGGCCAAAGCAACGTAGCTTATAAGTATCTCTCGATTGGAAGAAGTGGTTCGAAATTCATTGCTTTACGCATTTCACTACTCCGCACTTTGTCGCGAAGTGTCACGCCGTGAACTCTATGCAGATAAACTACTGCTTACCCCACAATTTGGGTTACAGCACAATTCCTTCAGTCATTACAAAAGATTCATAACCGTAAATGAGGATCGGAACAAACGTCGATTAATAATTGAGCTTTGTGTTGATAGAGTCATCCCGTTGTCACCACAGAGCGATAAAGCTCACGCGCAAATGCATTTGCTTTAACACTGTGTACCATTCTCCTTGCTTCACTTTCCACCACACATGAATACCACCAAGCTGCTTGAACTTCTTCACCTGCTTGTCGCTTACTTGCACCCTACATTGATTTGTGATTCTGGAGAGATATACTTGGTTAATGTCATTACTGCATGTTCAGGCGCAGCTTACGCAAATGAAGTATGGCCCCTTCCTGCGGCCTGTGAGTGTGGCGCTGAAGAACAAACCGCCGACCATGTCGTCCTCTAATGTCCTATCCATCGACCACCCCATTGACCGCACGGTCTGACGGTTTTGGATGATGCATGAGACAATGAAATAGTTGTTCAATGCCTGACCCAAGATCTAGTGCGACAAGCAGAAGATAATAACTACTCGTGAAGCGGCAAAGAAAAAGCGCAGCAAAAACTCGTACAAGTGCATGTTGAAAGGCCCTGTTTAGAAGATCATAGAAGTAACAAGTTGTTGGCAAAACGCAAACAAATGATCCTGAAATTTCAAACAGGACAATTAGGAATGGCTGTGACTGTGTGCAATTCATACAGAACAGATAATTCGTGTCTGCAACAGGGTTGGATGAACTGCAATTGTGGTTGTAATTGCGTATTTTCATGTAATTGTGCATATTTCAATCGCGATATTTGTTCTTGTATAATTGTAATTTATTAAAAAATGGGCATCAAATTACAATTACAGTTACTTCCAATAACTTCACAGAGCACGAAAAAGCACATAAAAATCACTGCTGTTACCTTCAGAATATGACCTGCAGATTTTATAGCAAAATACTGTAAATGCATACTGCACGGAGCTTTAAGTGCACATCATAATGGCACACATGTTATCAAAGCCAGTCAATTAACAGTGAAAACAGCGTGCTATGTTCGTACATGATGGGTTGGTTCGATAGCTAAAGCATGAGTCAGCGAGACTGCTTGCGATGTAGGTGAATCACAAAACTTCGAGATAGCGCTTGTTACAGAGTTTCGTGGCTACAACATCTTCTTGAATTTGTCCTGTAGTGATTGTTTTTGAAAACATTGGAGCAACTGAAGAATTCACATCTCAGTTATTGCAAGAGATTGGCAGTGAAAATTTAAGATTCTGTTTCAAAAAGGTTGTTGCCATTCATTAAATTCTTATATAACAGACTTGCATTATCCCATATTGACCCTAGGTTTCAACCAATGATTCTCAACGTGGTCCAGGCTGGATAACGGTGGTCCACCTGGAATCTCTAGTGCTTCACAGAAAGTTTAAATCATGATGAAACGTTTTCAAAATTTTACCCTAATTGCAACACAGCTTCGACTAGTTGTTTGACGTGTCAGCATAGCATAGTAGTTCATCGAATTTTTTAAGGATGGTCCATGGGTCAAAAAAGATTGAGAACCATCGGTTAAGATCTTAAATAAAGAATCCTCATCAGAATAACGTTTGTTACCAACAGGTAATTTTATGGCGCAAAAACAAATTTACTGGGCACACAGTACACACACTTCGCAGGCTAATCACCATCAAGCGTAATACTGTGGATGTGAAGAACTACCGAAAGCAAATATTGAACAACTATTGTGGTTTTCGTGTGTCTGCTTCTATTCTGGCAAGGGATATGCAGAAACGCCTGGTTATCCCTGTCCAGATGTTGATATCTCTGTCAAGGATTGTACATGTCCAGGGTATCTGGGAGTTTAGATATCTCTGGCTCTTCTCTTGTTCTTGGCACTTCAACCTGCTTTGTTTTTTCGGTTTGTTAACTTCTTTTGCAACTCTTCGGCTGTATTGTGTCATCATTATCTAAACAATGTTATTTGTAATTTTTGCTCCTGCTTTTTCAATTGTCTGATCTTTAATGCAAAAGCAAAAACGTTCAAAATGTCACGAGGTGACTAATATCTAACGTGTCCTGACATCACTTCAGTAATCACAAACCATTTGCCTGTGGGCTAATGTTCATGTACTTGTCCTATTAAAAATATTTGAAATTCCGATTTGCAATAAATTACCCTCTCAAAAACAATTTGTTACTTGAGATATTTAGCACAGATTAATTGCAATTTAATTGAATTGATAACTCTAATCTGCACACACCCATTGACAGAGTTCTTGGCGGTTGCTTTCAACTTCGCCCACTGGGACACCAACCTTCGAGCAGGGAATACAGTCACTTGACGGCTAGGTGCAGGCGTCCGTCATCAACACTGCGCACTCGCTATACTCTCCAAAGCTTTTAGAACTTCAGGCTCAGTGGTGTGTTTAAGGGGAGGCAAGCGAGGCACTTGCCTCTGGCCCATTTTTGGAGACCCCTCGAGGTATTTATTCAGTAAATTTCTCATTTTCCTCATCTTTTGGTGGAAAACGTAATGTCCACTGATATAATATACTGCGAATCGGATCAAAAGTACTGTGCTTTCAACGGGGCCCCAACAACAACTGTAATGCAAGTACAACTTCCAAAAGAACCCCCAACAGCAAATACAATGTGTAGGCAATTTGCTGTGAAAGGGTACTTAACAGCAACTGTAATGCGCAGCCTAAGTGGTCTGCTCTGCTTTGAAAGTGGCCCCCAACAGCCACTGCAATGCGCAACCTACGAATTCTGCTTTTGAAGGGAGAATACGCATATGGTTCCTTTCTGCAATTATTGCCACACCAAGTCGGTCACTTCATCACACCCAAGTAGCAGGTGATACGGCAGCTGATTTACACAACTGGCAAACCACCTTCGCGATGCATTTCGTGAACTCTGGACACGCCTTCGATGCGTTCTCTGCAAAGGCCTTTTTTTACATATTCTTTGGCCAGGGACGCCCACATGGAATGCTATTCTAAGCAAATTCCTAATAGTTTCCTTTTGGTTCATGTTCCTGTTTGCAGGAGTTTTACTGCAAATAAACGTGGATGTTGCAGTCCTAGCAACACAAGTTTGTCATGTCAGAACTTTTTTTGCGATGTTTGAGTTTGAGATCAGTTATTTGCTTTGAGCAAATTTGTTTGTTTCTTGATGCGTGATATTGCAAAACAAAGTTTTTGGTCCCAGATCCGCATCAAAACCCTGAACAACGTCTGGCTCAATACTAAAATAATAAGTACACAACTTCATTGTTGATTACTCACGTGATATAACGTCGTCTTCATAATCGGAATCTTCATCTTCGGTTTTGTTATTTCGTTGAGGAAAAGGCATTTTCCGTTTTTGTGGATAGATAATTTTTTTTCCTGAAAGCCCAATGTTTATTTAAAAATTACGTAATATCAACCTGAAGCGATTGTACTTCACCCTTTCAAAATGCAATCAAAACAAATATATTTGAAGGGTGTTTCCATATTAAGAAAGTGTTGTGTAACTACAAAGCTACACAGCTTTCTCAAATCAGTTGCGTGTTGTGAGCATAGACGTTTTCGGTAAAATGGTTTTAATTGGAACAAACTTACTTAAAAAGCATTTTGAAGGCAACATCTCCTGGATAAGGGATTTAAAAGAGAATGGCTTCTCAGGACAATCCTATTGCAATGCAGCATATCTTCATTCGGTGGGTTATTAAGAAGTTATGCGTAACAACAGTGGCGTAGCAAGGCTAACTGCCTCTCGGGACCGACCATAAAATGCCGCCCTTTCCACCTCTCAAATTTGCTTACAAATTTGAAATGAAAGAAGATTATATTTCGCGCAAATTTAAAGATATAAGGATTAAGAAAGCATCTTGAAAATCACAATCAAACACTCACAAACTGAAATGGGCCTTGTTTTTCATAGTCGAATACAATTCTTGCTTTTTCTACTTATCACTACCTTTCTTAATAATTTCTATTTTGTGCTTTCTTTACATATGCATATACGAACCTGACATGTTTCGTCAAATTTTCTCCTCCGGNAAGCTCACCGCATGACTCTTAGATAGTTTGTTCATTCTAGCGGGTAGACCACACGAACAAATTTAGGGATATGATGGCGGCTCAGCTACTTTACAGATGTAAACATTTATGAATGTTATAACTTCGTTTATTATCCCTATTTTTAACTAAAAAGGAGTATATCTACTACATATACCAGGCTAATCTGATAATATGATCTCAGTGATGTAAACAATTTTTCACCGTTCACTTTGCGCTTCCGTAGTGGTTTAATCCTTTTAGTTTGTTTAGTATGTATAAAAGGCTTCTAACGTTAACTCTGTTGGCACTTGCACGGAGCCCTCTGCAGGTGCAGGGACTCATTTTCAAACAAATATCTTAAACAGGTTTAAAATTTATGGTTGAGAAGCCCTGGCTTGCAGTCTTCATCGTTACCTGCGCACTTGGTCTAGCTGTTGTTTTGGACCTAATCAAACTACACGTGCATAGTGCTATTCCTTGCCTTTGTACGTTACCAACAGAACCATCGCATGAAGGTCGTCAGTTGAGAGACTTCACGTTTGTGCAGGGGAGGATCGACATCCTAAAATGTGACAAAAAATCCACGGAATTATAGTGCTTCATATGTCTGATTTATAGTGCTTCATATTTCAAGAATTGGAGGTTTGTTTGGGGAGCTAAGCCCCAGTGGCGACAGGACTGGTGAGCAACAGACGTCTATTTCGAAAACTGTATTACCAAACCATGCCAAGTGGGACATAGGCCCTATTTTAATGCTCAGCGGTGATTACAACTTCTTACCTTCGACAGTGTGTTGAACAACTTTATTCAGTACAGCTATTGCCAAGTTGTGCAAATGTTTTGATCAACGACCCCTAAAAGCCTTCACCACTATCATATCTAAACACTTGCCTCAAATTCATCAAATGAGAGCAAGACCTTTTCTAAGCTCTTCTTGTTGAAATGAATTTTTCTATGACTGCAAATGCAAATGCTAAGTAAACCGACGAACAATGGAGACTTTTACGAAACTCACATGGCCTATCGGCTGGCTCTCATTCGCTCCACTGCAGTTCCAACCGACTATCTGAGCTCAAAGTTACTCACGAAAACGCACCAAATGTATCACCCCGCTTCAAGAACGTCATTTTCCGACACCATTACGTAGGTCCGTGACCAGAGGGGGCGCAGGGGGGAGAGAATCTCCCCTAGAAAATTTTTCGCCCCCCTTGGAAAAATGTGTTGGACATATTTTAAAAATATTGCAAATTAATTCAAAAAATCTGGGCCCCTTCGGGAAAGTCTTCGCCCCTCCTGGTGTCCCAAGCTGGTTACGGGCCTGCCATTACGTCATGCAGAAAAACAGCCGTTGTTTTGAAACTGAGCGAAGTTATCGTTGCAGGGTTCTTTACTTCAACCGCCAAAATTTAATGTTGATAAGCCTACCTAAAGACTAGGCTTCACCTTATGGCACTTATTTAAAATATCCCACTTAACATTAAAAAATAGCATGAGATATGTCACGAATTGTTTAAATAATTTCGGCGACGGCAATTATCGACATACCAATGCCTGAAATTGCTTCTTACCGGGGAAGTTGAGGTGAACGATCTTGCCCAAGGCGCGCTGCGGTGTTACACTCAGTATCGGTGAATTGGACACACAACCTTCCACATGAGAGACGAATCTCTATCACTGAGCTATCGCTACCCCAACAAAATCTTTGTCGCCAATGCCCAGGTGTCAGGTGATGCTATGATGTGCCGTTGGGGAGTTGCTGCGGAACCAACGATAGGAGATAAAAGGTTAAACTAGCCTTGACTATTTACCGTGGTTTCATGCAAAGCTTTTTTTTATCAGATTTTGAGAGGAAGGGCAATATCAACCGCGAACAACCGCCGCCCTAATGTTTTGTGGCGGCGGGTAGATGGCGACACATGTAAAAAAGTGGTCACCGCTAGATGGTACGCATAAGCAACAAGTCACTGTGATGGTCACCACAAGCGAATTATCGTAATTCACTTATCCCTATATAATGATTGTGCAACCTGGTAGTAGTAAACTCAGTGAGGGTGCTCTATTGCTGCTGGTTGCTTTCCCGTTAGTTTAATGCCCCGAATTACATCTTTTCCTTGTGCTTGCCTCAGTAGTTCAAGGCGATGCAGTCAACTGCAAGAATTTGCTAATCCGCAGTCGAATGTCGTTTTTTTTCTTTGTTCAAAGGACTTCGACTGAGTTGGCGGAAATGGCTTTGCCTGGCGTGGAAGGTGTAGGGACTGGGGCACAATTGCCACACAAGTAAATGTACAAAAACCCCTAATTTCAAGACAAACACTGGAAACATTGGATTTCTGACCCAGACTTTTGAATAAACATTTCATCCATTTGCTCACTTCACAGCCACATGACGTGTTTTTATAGGCTAACCTACCAGTCTAGGGCTTCTAAACAAAATAATTGAAACGAGTTGAAACTTACAAATCTTTTCAAATTAAAAAAAATAAAACGAAAACGTAAAACGTTTAAACTCCCTTCAAAAATTTATTTTTAATAAGCAAATTGCCGCCGCCCCAAAAGTGCCGCCCAAGGCCCGCGGCCCCCAGGGGCCCCTCTTGCTACGTCACTGCGCAACAATATGAAAACACGACGTAAGTTTTTTCATGTGGTTATGATTGTGCCAGGCCCTGGTCCAATGGAGAGTATGTTTCGAATATGAACAACAAATATAACCTTGAATAACTTCAATCATTATCTGAGATGTTCTGTTTGATTGCCTTTGCGACTTGGCGGCGCATATGAACCACTGGTCGCACATACGGTGCGCTGGTGAACTTTCAGATTGAGTGCAGTTCTTTTTCATTAAGCTTCAGCAGATTACGAAAGTATTTCTTGTGTTCTGTCTAAAACACTGGTCTCGTATGTCATGGGCCTGAATATTAACTGTGAATAAAACCACAGAGTATATAAGTAAAGACATTTAAATTACTTTTGTTAAGTTGAAGTGCCATGTACAAGGCTAAACCTTTCAAGTTGTGGTTCGTCACAAAACCGACGTAAAATGATTCATACAAGCCCCAAGTATCATGTTGCAAAATACGCACATCTCTGCCGCCATTGATTCTTTCTGCATATGCCGTTGTTCAATTATAGGTACATATTCCGGTATTCAATAAACGCTGAAGAAGAGGCTTGTGCTACGATGCAGCTATTTCAGCACCACAAAATGAAATCGAAAGGGACTGTTTCTATATTTGAGAAACAATAACAAATCACTTACGGTTTCGGTGTTGCTCAGAATGGGACTGATTTTCATCGTCATCGTTTGTTGGCCTTTTACTAGCCATGGCTTAGTCTTTCAATTTGTCAAATGATAGCAGAAGCAAATCTATTTCAAGAGACTTATGCGTTGCTCATCAAGAAAAGGAAATTTGAAACAACTGAAAATGAGAAACAGAAAATTGTTTCATTACATCCTGAAAAGTTTCTACAAAACACAATCGACATTTTTCTGGAACATTTTATTAAAATTTATTAGCTACATAGCGACATTCTCGAAAACAATAATGATCAGCAGTTTGTTGTCAAATGAAAGTACAAAAGAATTTATCCACGCATTTTTTAGACCAGCAGAGAGTAAGCTTTGGCTACAGGTGTTTCGCTTCCATAATGTTTCATTACCCTTAGTAATCTGACGGTTCACACACCAATCCTGGTGAAAGAGCGAAAATAGTTTCTCTACTTCCATTCACCTGTAATCCACTCCACCCGAAGCACTACAATCAGGAATTTTGCGCAAAGTGCTTGTGTTTTTGTTGATGATTCGCTAATTGCTGCCAAAGTGCTGGCAGGTGAGTTGATAATATTGTTTTAAAAAACCAATGATATTTCATTCAAAAGCATCACGGCCTATTGCCAACCAGCCCGTGGACTAGTGGTAAGTGCATGCATGCGCTTCGATGCTAGTAGGTTTGGAATTCCACTCTTGGCTGTGTCTTACCAAGACCTTGTGGATTGTTATTGTAGCCTTTTGCCAGGTGCACGGTGTGCAGAAGAGCTGCAGGGAACACGACCTCAACACAAAACCAATTGATCAAATGATACCAGATATTGTACAAAAGTCTGTCTTGGTGCTACAAGACCATTGCAGTTATAAAGCGCCATCAAAAACACCATATAAATTCAACATTACGGCCTGTTGCATCAGATATGTCAACGCAAATTATTTTCAACAGTATGTTTACCTCATTAAACGCCCTATCAACTACAATTGTCATGCAATTTTCAGAACACCACACATATGATTTTATCTATTTATTATCAAAAATAATTTTTTGTTGGTGGATATGAGACATAGTTCCAATTTTCGTATTTTTGGTCGGTGTGCCGGTCTCAGACACGATCTTTATGTAAAAATGCTTGTCCTCATGAGTTTTAAACTTTTTTTCTCATACGAGGAAATATCTCTTTTGCAACAAAGTTGCACACAAGAAGAGACAACAAAATATTTCAGAAGTAGAGTAGCTTTTTCTGCAAAGTGTAGATGAACCACATCATCCTGATTTGTGTGAACCTTCTCCTATCGGTTTTCCCGGAAACCCTTATATCGCCCAGACTTGTTTTCATTTTTGGACTCACGACGACATCTTCAGCACTTGTTTGTATCGCCCTAATATAGACAATTACCAATTTTCTGTTTTTTTATCATTGTGGAGAAATGAAAAATTTCCCATGTGGTATCGTTGGATGGATTACATCATTAAATTTCCTAAATAGTGGGTTTTTGGCTACCAGTAAATTTCCACAATTCCGAATTTGTAGCAGTGTTAGGTTCAATGCACGAAAGCAAACGCAACATGATCTAAAAATATTGTAGTGAGTTCATAAACAGACGTTTTGGCGATCAAAACCTTGCGAATGATAGAGCAAAAGGATAATAGTCAGTTGAGTCAATGGTTAAGCTGCAGCACATTGCTGTTAGTGCAAATCCCCACAAACCTTTCCTTTGTCTCTATGCTGACGAACACTGCGCTTGCTGCATATGAACCTGGTGCTCTTGAGCAAATTGTGCACCTTCCTCGTTTGACTGAAGCAAGCATATGTCTTACTCATCAAATCTCACATCTTGCATTAAATCAGCTATTCATCCGCCATTAAACTGTGAGCAGCTTATATTTGCTGATTTCAGCAATCACGGAGTTATCTCACTACGAATGTTTTAGTAAGAATTTCTTCTCCCGTGGAGATTGCAGCCTATACGCCAGCTTTCTACAACTTTTGTGATGAGTGCATTGATTACCAACGGGAGAAACCATTTTAAACACTGAGTCTGGGTCAGCATGATCTCAATGGTTGATCATGTGAATCCACACCGCCCATGCCCTTATTGTGGGCATGAATAACATGAGGTTGCGGAACGCGGCAGTTTGGTGTTTTCCGCGCTCTACGAGTCACTGTGTGCAAAAAAATGGAGTTGTCATTCCATTTGAACATGAAAAGCTTTCCATCTCACTTGTACTCGAAAGAACCACGCTCTTATTCCTGAGGCTCTTTGTGTCAATCATCGCATTTGCTTCTTCCACGGTTCGGTTAACTCGAATTTGTCCTTGTTGCTACAATATCACGATTTCTCAAGTTTGGTAAAGGGGCACAGCTAGCGTAAAAGATCTCAAAAAATTGGTGCTTTGAAGGAATAGAGTTTGAAGCAACGCATTTATGAGGTCATTGACAACACGCTGTGGTAGTTAGAGGCTGTTTCACAGGGTCTACCTACTTCCTTTGTATATCTGCAAATGATAAGGATGTCCGTCAATCCCTCAAAATGCCCATAATTTGTAACCATGATTGGTTGGCTTCCGAGCAATAACATATTTAGCGTTGTAGCGGCAGGGTTCGTAAAATTGACTCACCTATGTTAAACTTTGAGTGGAAAATTCCAATTTGTATCAAACTTTCATTCAAACCTTTATAGAGAGGATCCGTTTTTTTCCACTTTGTTGCCTTTTTGAGGTTGTCGTTGTCAGCAACATGGAAATGAATTTTTATTGAAAGGAAGCTATTCCGCCTCATTGTTTCAGATACAAATTTTGGCTCCAAAATGTTTTTTTTTTAACTAACCAGGAATGCCACACATTTTGGAAGGAATGGTGTCCTGATGGAAGTGAAATCTCCTAAAACTGTGCCACCTCATCTTCAGAACCACTCCATTCAGGCTTGTCCTTGTCAGGGTTTGCATAGAAATAATGTTGTTCTTTTGACATATCGAAACATATCTTGGGCAAATTTTTCAAGACAAATTTAAAAGCAAGTGAGTCTAACCAATGCGAAATGCTTATGTGTTAAATTCTTTTACTCAACAAGTCTACAGTTTGGAAACAGAAACTCACCATTTTTAGTTGAATCTTCAAATTATTGAAGCAGAATTGTGAGTTGACAAACATTTTGATGGTAATTACTTGCTAAGATGTTGTACAGCATTACAATACCTATCAAAAGTGAATGCATAAAAAAGAGGGACTGCCTTTCTGGCACATTGCTCTCTTGTGACGATGTAATATAGCTTCAGTCAGCCTGCTGGGGAAATACAATATCATTAACGTANTGCTTCCATGAAACGGCATCCATCATGGNAATTACATCGGATGTGATATCTGACAGACGTCGGATTCCCAGGGAGTGGTTTTCTTGCCCTCTTCGAAACTCTTTGCGCTGTGCATCAATCAGAGAAGTGCTTCTTGGTCGTTTAATTTAAGTGATTTGTTACAGTCCACTACCATACCGCACTAGATATCGGGGCAGGTGTTGAGCAGCCAATCGATTGCTGCATCATCCAGAGCCGTCAGGCCGTGTCAGTCCAAGGGGAGGTCGATGGATTGAACATTGGAGGACCACATGGTAGACAGTATGTTCTTCTGAGCCACACTCACAGGCCGCAGTGGATACCATACTCCAATTTTTCAAGCAGAAGAGAAACATCCGACACCGGAGCGGAGACGGTCAATCCGGACCCACGCTGGTTTTGGAAGTTTTTTC
>JGI24022J15233_10007305_pt1 | contig 12151 bp, 8 predicted proteins | sample Ectturendosymbi2_FD_15233 | JGI IMG/M metagenome (IMG submission 15233)
TGGGGCAAGAAGCAAGTTTGGCGCCCCCATCTTCGAACCCGAGGTCTTATGGAAGAAAATTTACTGTATTGAATAAAGTAATTGTGACATAGTTGGGATTTTTCGGCGACCGGCGACCCCGTAGTGATTCGGCGCCCGGAGAATTGTGCCCCCCTCGTTACATCCCTGGCCACATATCAAGCTTAATTTAGACCAGAAACCGGGAACCTTTTCGGACTAATAGGTCACTTCAGGGGGTCAAGAAGGCAAACTAGGCCAGAAGAAACAAGGTTTGTTTATTGTATGAGTCAGACACAAAGTTTATTGAAGATATGCGCGATGGGCACACTAGCTGCGTAACGCAGCGTGTCAAAGAAACAGGTACAAAACGTTGTTTTGGAGACCGTTCGAGGTATGCGCACGGAATACTTTAAATTCACGAACGCTATTGCTCGAGTACTCATAACGCTTGACTGAACAAATGTATAGATATCAGTTCACTTCATTTGCAACTAGCATACGAGTACGAGTTCACATAGAAGTTTAAGAAAGGTGCACTATCTGACTATCAGACGGCAATGATGAGAAGCTCAGCAACGGAATGTCATGTCGTTGAAGGTGATCGACCATGAACCGAAAGCGCCGTTTGCTCTTACAAACTTCGGTGAACGCTAGCACCAGTAATGACTGCGCAACACAAGCCTACCTGCGACCGCCCGCGAACAAAATCTGCAAAATTCTGAGTATGTTTTAATATGCACAAATGTAGTCATTATGACGTATGAACGTGTAAGGTTGGAAAAGAAACAGAATCTCAGCACTATACGCACACTAAACTGTAAGTGCAACAGAACAAATGCAAAAGGAATAATAGAATGCCGAGGAGGCGTTGGTCTTGCTCTAGTCCCGCAGCAAGTACAAATTAGGCTGAATGCAACATGGATTGCGTCAGGCCGAACTGGAAAACTGACCAGGCCGTATCCTGAAGGCCGGAGATTGCCAGACCCTGATTTAGACAGTGGGCACACCATGAACAAACAGGATGTCAGTGGCTAACTGCGAGGCACCGCTGCAGTGTCCTTGCTGTGGGCAATCACGCCAGGAATGTTAGCTTTATGCAGAACCGAAACATAGAAACACGGAAAGGGTACATATCACTTGCAAGTGAAGTCCTCCCAGTGTGGTTGGAAATTTCAGTAAGCAATAAAATGTGCCAAGTGACCACGCACAAAATTGTATACCAAGCAGCAAAACAAGTAAGTACTTGCGAAGATGACAACGAAAGACTTACTGAACATGATTTGCACGTAGGATAAAAAAGACAGTTTATTGCTACCAAACAAAAAAGTTACCAATGTAATTCAATGAAGCAGTTACGTTTTACATGCCAAACATCCAAACGCAATAATCAAATTAAGTCTTGTAAGTTTGAGCAACGACTGCGATGCGTAATTTCAATGACTGCGGAAAGAGATTCTCTCTACACAAATGCTTATTCTTTACGTCGTTAGGAAATATTTAATTTAATTTAACCAAATACCGAACATGTAAAACTATTCTTTGTGCCAAAAAAAATTAAAGCAGGAACACTTGGTCAAACTCAATGAGACTTCATAACAAACGGGAAAATGACCTTGGCATCTGTTTCTGTTTTAAATATAGTCGTAAGGGAGGGTAAGAGAGAAATGTGGAAAGCAAATAAGACGAACCATTTCGCTATTCGGATGATATAGGTACAGAAACTGAAAACCACAATACCGCATAGATTTTATACGAACGGTTCCGTTGCTTTTACGCATTTTTTCTCAATATCAGCATTCAGCTTTTAATAACACCAGACAATGCAACCCACGTATCATAAAACTTTGGCCGGATAAACACAAGCGGTCCTCCAGGTCGAGAAAGTCGATCCTTAAACAGTTTAAAGACAAAATTTGAGGAGTTTCCTTTAAATTTAATATTAGATTTTAAGTACAGATCTTACAGGATGTGTATTACTAAGAGTTTCCCAATATCCGTTTCTGTTTACCGTTTCACTGGACGGTACCTGCTCTTCAAAAGAATGAGAGCAACGATTGAGACACAAGTACGAAAGCAGTGTCAGATCACTACTAAACACAACTGTTGCTTGCAGCCTAATGTTGCCGTCCCCAATCATTTTGATGCCGTTACATTTGCCCCCACGTTTATACAGAATCTATATACTCATTATCAAAGTAATTTGACAGACTAAGCGCATTTCGCTTATTTATATTAAATAAAAACGTTTTTATACTTTCGGTCTGAAATAAAAAAAGCATCACCTGAATATACTTGAATAGAAACTGACATAAGCTATGATTAAAATCACAATGGTTGATTCCTTCCCGAGAAAGCTCTCCGGACAGATACAGAACTTTATCATGCTTGTTGCCAGTTGCCGCTCGTTTTTATTAATTAGCCATATCACCACTGGCCGTAAAGCACATTTAATATACCGAAATAAAAAAGAACAAATGAAATTGACGTTTGCAAGCGTGCAAATAAAGCTTCGTAATTTGCTGCTCATGTAGACAGGTACGTCAAGAACAGAACTTCTACCAGCAGGTGCCATTGCAAGACCAAGTGGCATTTGGCTGAGAAGAATTTTTCGCATCCTTTTTGTCAAAAATTACCGCTAACCAACGTCGGTGGCAATTACCTTTAACCTATCGTATGGATTTTTACCTCGCGCACGCTTGGAAAGGCAATTACCTGTAACCTAATTTGAAAAATTTTTACGAGCACATTAAACTTTTATCTCCTTTTGTGAAAACATGGCTGGAAATTAACATGTTGATGCACTTTTTTAATCCCTATCTCCCAAAATTGGTTCTAAGAAATCCTGCCCGACGCCAGGCTTAATTTAGTCATTGAAGCAACAAATGCACTGGCGGTAGTTGCTTTCTTTCAGGACAAGGTTCGCGTCAGGCAAATTTCCGCACACAGTGCAAGTCGTACTTCACAATCTTAGACGTACAGTGCAGTATGTAACACATCAGCGCTTCGACATTCTGACGCATACTTAGATCTGTGACACCTTTCCAAGCATGCGCGAGGTAGAAAAACATAATTTTCACAACCAACTGTTTACTGGAGTGGATACCGTCACGGTGCACTCTTCCAGGTGCAGCAAAGCAAATAAACCGTTTCTTACTGTAACTGCATGAAAGCTTGAACAGACTGGTGCAGTTTACGTTGCACTAACTTCTCGCGAAAGCTTCTCTCCCATTGCTGCTCAAACTTGCATGCGCCAATGCCTTGCAGCCAGATCAGCAATAAGGTAAACGCAGCAAAGACACTTTCGTTAACCACATTCTGGCGTCGAGTCGGTGATTCTAAACTTTTTAGACAAGAGTATTTTCCAGATTTGCACTTCTTGTGAGGTGGAGATTATTTTGCATAACAGAACAGCCTATATATGTGAGATCCTTGACAAAAATCCTTAATTTGCATGTACTTTCAAAGCAGCAGTTATTTTCGAGCACCAAAATGCATAATTTTGACTTCAGTAAAAGTTTCATAACAACTGCAACTCTGACAACCTCAGCAGCTAACATTGACTGTGGTTATATTCTGCTGTTGCTCCCCACATTCTCCCTCGTGCTAGCTTGTAGTTACAAATGACAACAACGTTCTAACCTGCACAGGTCTAAGCGACAGGTCAAGCAAGAAAATTTATTGGCAGTAACGTCAGCTCCACGAGGTCGCACGAAGGCAAACAAATTGACAAGTGCAGAACTTCAGCGTCGTTTCACTTGTAAAATCGCAGCCTGGGATTTGAAAGAAAAACCCTGTTACTCATGCTTTTCCTCCGGAACCACGTGCCCAAGACAATCACGGATTTAGAGAGTAAGAATTTGACGAGCAGCGTTCAGACCGTGTAAATGCTTGTTCGTGAATGGCACCCTATCAACAAGTCGTACCTGCTCAATTTGAACACTTTAAACCGGAATCGTCGCTGTAATACAGCACCCTACACAAAACAGAACGACTCTGGTGGAAAGGATCTCGCAGGCAAAGCTCATCAGGCGACGATATCCCCAGAAGTTTAAAATTAGAATTGCTACTAACTTCAAAACACTTGTTTGCTTGTCTTAACCCACGTGCCTACAAACACCAATCAGTGTGACCCTAATCGCGAAACTTAGTTTCGCATCAGGCAGCGCGTCCAAATGATCGCAGGCGACGTACAGTGGCAAAATTTCCAGCAGAAAATTGCCACTCGGTGTCATCTTGCCCCTCAATGAATTTCTCATTTTTCTGCGCGCAATATTGTAACTTCTCAGTGACGAACTTCTTATGTTTTGCACCTGCTGTTGCAGAAATTCTATACACAGGTAAGTTATTGCGAAGTTTACAGACTAAAATATTTCCGGTTTTTACGGCTACTTTCGCAGTGGATGCTGCATTGGTGGCAAACCAGTGACAGCACCGCGTGCACCCATCCATTAATGTTGAGCACGGGGTTAGATATGCCGCAACATGTGCAGTTTTTCAAGACTTGGTATGACCCAACCGAGAATCGAACTCAGCCTACAAGCTTCAGCGGCGCACTATCCCACTCAGATGGTCATATTTAAATGTAACTTGCGCTTTTTATTCAATACGGCTTAAGTCACGAAGAAAAAAATTTTTTTTTCAATCTTAAACTGACACTATCTACTGCTACTAAAATGACAAAACCGATAAACGAGAGCATCATGGTGATGGACCGCTTTAATCCAGCCCGCTGAAACTTGTCCAAATTATATGAAAAAAGCAATATCAGCATACATAAATCCACCTGCTTCAGATCCGACCAGCTGTCATAACTTAGAATCCAGTGCGTCCGGCGAGTCCAGCAGTTTGCCCATCGCTGTTCTAAAGAGAACGTGCAGTCAGCACGGAAAGCTTTCTGGGTTTGTAAGCTTTGCACAAACGAAGCATCGCATCAGCCAGGGCGGATCTCGGCAGCCTAAAACAATCGGTCAACCTCTCGGGAATGCAATTAAGGAATTGTAACTTGTAAGACGCAATTTTCAGAGCATTAGCACTTACGCCAGCCAGGCTGATTGCACTTGACAAGTTGCCATTGACCTTCCTGCAATACTCCTGAAAATATCAACTTCACTACGCAAGTACGAAAATCGGAAACGCAGAAGACGCTCCAGATTTTCTACTATCTACACAACATTTTCTGCAGCATCTGTCAATAACGGTTGGTGTTAAGCAAAAAAACTACGCATGCCAAATTTTGACTTAAAGGTAATTCAGCAGCTTTCTCTTGTTCTCATTCACTGGGCACGAGATTGAAAGATAACACGTGCCGTTATTTCAATCTTCCAAGTGGTTCAACCTGGAGTTAAGCTCAAGATATGGTTGTTGATGACGCACTTTTCCAATTAGACGATACATTTCACAAAAGACATTCAAAGCATCAACTTGGAAAAACGTTTCTCTCGGAGATAACATGATGCCTCAACAGCAAAATAAATTTTTTATGAAATTTTGTCGGCTAATAAAAAGTTGCAACTATTTTCAAAGTACTCACACAGGATTTTAGAAAAAGAAAGATACGACTCAGGAATCTTGATATTTAACATTTTTTGCGATATTTGATTAGTCGAAACAGTTGCTTCAAATGCGTTTTTCGGTGGTGAGGAGTACACAACCTAATTGGTTTACACTTTTCCAAGACACTCAATTTTCACATAGTTTCCACCTTGATACTCGTTGCATTGTTCATACAACGTCCACATCAGCTTTTTGCTAACTTCCCTGGTGAAGTCAAACCGCTGTAAATACAATCATGTAACCAGCATTCTCAATCTTCAGCTTCACGACTTCAGTATAGTTAGTGGGCGTTGTCAAGCCGAACTGACACACGGCTTTCCTATTTCTTTTTTCAAAAGAATGAAAACAATGTCAACATAAGGAAATGTTTAGCAAACTATCTCTTCCAATGGTACTTCCGCGCTCTATGCAGGCATGATTGCTTTCTGCTGATTTAGTTATGGGAAAGATATTCTAGGACTGAACAAACATTCAGAGTCAGTCTCTCTGCAATCTGGTCAGCTGGAGTGTAATTACATGCATGACGTCGACTCAGATAAATAAGCAGCCGTTTGCGTTATCACCAGCGGGAAACAGACCTTTACAAATGTTTAACCAGAATAGCGACTGTTTTTGGTTAGCGACACAATGGACCATTAAACACCAAGACCACGAAAACGTTGGACTGTTGCCTATGGCATCTTTACGAGGTACGAACTGTCGTGATCCAACGCACACGCCATACGAAGTTTTGGCGCAGTACCGGTGTAAAAGTATTTAAATAAGAATATTGCAAAGGAGGTCGACCACAAACTGTATACCGTATGGCAAGTTTGAAGAATGAATAGTTCATCTGCACTAGGCCGTACAGAAAGAAAAACAAGCAAATTGAGACATATCTGAAAAACGTTTGGGCGGTTCCTTAACTTAAAGCACACCCAGTTCCAGATTTAATACCAGCAGATTTGGTTGATTACAATTTCCTCGTTCAAACAGATCATGGGTCATAACTTACGGCTCACAAAATGAAGTCAGTCGGCCTTTCACTATATCATTGTAAGCATATAGCTGAAGCTGACAGATGTGTTTAGGCTAGGGGTCTCCAAATGCGGCCCGCGAAGCCATTTCATCCGGTCCGCGAAGCCATTTTGTCAAATGATGAAAAAAAATTACCAAAATTTTGTTGATTTGGCAGAATGTAACATATCCCAAAACAATCACGTTACGTAAGATGTCCGGCCCTCGGTATGTTCTGTAATAGCTTATGTGGCCCTCGGACAAAAAAATTTGGAGACCCCTGGTTTAGGCCAACGGTGCACAACCTGCGGCCGTCCACATGTGATTTAAACCATAAGATTTGGCGGCCGTGCTGGCGTATATTGAGGCAAAACAAACGCAAGGCAAGAAAATCAGTCGACACGATGCGTAACAATCTGGATGGTGATGTTTCTTTTAACAAATTCGTTAAAATGTTGGACATTTTATTATACTTTTAGGCACAAGTAAATGACATATACCGGTTCAAACGTATCTCATAAATATAACTCGGAATCATTGGCGGCCGTACTTCATATAAATTAAAGTAATGCGGCCGGCAATAGCAAAAGGTTGTACACCCCTGGTTTAGGCTATCAGTAAGCTCAGAATGCCACTTGGAGATCAACCCGCACGCTCTACATCCTTGTGTTGAGGTTCCTGGTTAACCAACGCTTTTGTGACACCATCACCATTTCTTTACTAAATTCAGCAAAAACTTAATAGTTAATGTTGCGTGCCGCCCGCGACGAGTTAACAAATTCCATTTTTGACCCGTAAGTGGAAGAAGTAGCTGCCCCTACTTAAGATCATGAAGTTAGCTTGAAGAAACGTAATGTTACGGATCAGATTCGACTTGCTCTAGCAAAGGGCCTTTAAGCTAAAATACAACATTTCACCACTGATCGCACAGTAGTTAAGAACTTATTCGTTACTACTAGCGTACGTCAAAAGCAGAAATGTCGGTGCTCCTCGCGTTCGGCTGATGTCAACGTAGAAATTTCTAAGCAGCGATTTTCACCGCGATATTTCTTAAATCTGCTGAATGCACACGTTCGGCTGATGTCAATATCAACGGCAGCGACTGCGAAACCGGGATTTTAAGTCCACATTCTTGAATGTAGCAACATAGTACTAATGACAACATGGCTAAACTGCCATAGCACCAACGAAAGAACGTTTCAAATTTCAAATAAACCCATTGACATTTCGTTAGTTTTTACTTTAAACACTGTTGCCTATCCAAGATTTTTTTCACAAAAATGCAGTTTGATTTTGTTTGCGTAGTATAAAAACTTTTGGACTTATGCCTAAAGCCCTGTTGCTTTCAGACGTTCTGCGTGCGGTTGCGTCAACAATCATAGCGTAAAAACTTCCGTTGCGCATATAAATTGCTCGATACAAAAAATCGAACTTTTTGGCTGTTTGTTCACATCTTTTTGTATGCTCCGCTTGATCTCCCAACGACCAACACTCCACGACGGTAAACGCTTTTGAACCAGGCGTTCCCTCCCAAATTTGGTAACTCAACCACCTATTTCAGAGCAGCACGATTGCGCAACGAAGTCACAGTCAACTGCATTGAGGACTGCTTGAACCAGTTTGGTAGTTTTGTCGGCGTGCGTGATTTCAACACAGCGACAAAATTACCGTCGGTAAATTACGGAATTCATTGCTCAGCCACGGGAAACACGTATTCTGTACGTCATTCAAAGTATCGACATGTAGCGTGCCACAAACCTACGACGTAACAACACAACTCTGCAAAAAATGCCTGTTAAAATAAATCAAGTTTTCGTTGCTTCACATCCGCAGTCGGCTCCTTGTCAATCGTAGAGGGAATTGCTCTAATCACCATGAACTTCGACAAAAAAAATTATTTCCGTGCACAGCATAATTCGCAGAAGCGATAGTTTTGACTTATCTTCAACGATATAAATGCATTAAGGGCTGTTTAAGCCAGTTTGATAGAACCATCTCATGTGATGCCAATCTGACCGGCCTGATCACAATTCATCATATACGCCAGTGCTGTTCAAGCATTTTGTCATCGTAGAACCCTTGATATACCTTCGCGTTTGTCATGGAACCCCATTAACAAAAATTTAAGAAACACGAATTACTTCTAAGAGAATCAAATATTTCGTTATTAGACACTTCAACAAATAAACAGTTATTACAGAAGTCAAAATATGTGTTGTCCCATTTTCTAACTTTGGCAATTGAATTACATTTGGTCTCCTCCGGATTAGGTGCCTCTTTTACATTTGAACTACATTGCTCATTACCGTCCACACTTTCGCTGTTATTATTTCGCTTCACATGAGAAAATATGCTATTTTGCTTCATCTGGTTTGACTAAATAGCAAAAAAGTTGGGTTTCACACTGTTTTTACTTTATTCCCACAAAGGCTGAACAGCAGCTTTAGTTTGTAATCTGTGACTCAGCCTACTCGCTACTAGACTCAGGCTGAGCCTACTCTCTACGGCTACGCAGGCTACTGTGAATTGTACATCGACAACATCGAATAACTCTGATGCAACAATAACGTTCATTTTAATTGAACAACAATGAACAACAAACGACGCAACAACTATCAATATTTACTTTTCCGCTATCTGCACTCAACCTCGTGCATAACTAACTGACCTACTTGGAGTCTGAATGCGGCACGGTGATCTAAAAAATTTTATAATGACACATTAACATACTGAAGCAAGAAATTTCCCCTAAGCCAGGGGTCTCCAGACTTTTTTGTCCGAGGGCCATATACTCTATTACACACTCGTTAGAGGGCCGGACTTCTTACGTCGTGTGATTGTTTCGGGAAAGGTTGCATTCCACCAAATCAAATTTTTTAAATTATTTTTTCGTCATTGATAAAATGGCTTCGCGGGCCGCATTTTGGAGACCCCTGCCCTAAACGATGAGAAACCCTTACGGAACCCTTAAAACCCACGGAACCCCACTACATTTTTGCGGAACACTAGGGTTCCGCGGAACCCCTGGTGAAGAACACTGATATACGCAATCGACCAACTGGATGAAGTGGGATTTAGTTGCAGTTCCAGGATTGATAGAGCAGAAAACGAGCACTGATTATATCGGCGCTGTGCATCAGACGCAACGAATTTACGGCAGTATTCGAAATTTTTTATATAAAATCTGTTCACGCAAACAACCCTTACACAATATATGGGTCCCAATATTCAAAAATATCTAAAGGAGTTTTAACCAAAAACGCTGAACCACGTATGTGTCAGTCAACTGAGCCAAAACCAATGTCCAGTTTGACTGATACATAGCTTCTCATAAATGCTCCGTGGAATATGTAGGTGCAGATTATGAAATTCGTACTAAACAATCTACCCAAACAACGGTGGCGGATCACACTAAAAGTAGAACCACAAAGGCAAAAGCCAGTACAACATGTTTGTCGAGTGCAACATGTTTGATCTAATTTAATTTATTGTTCACATAAAAACAACGAAGACTTGAGAGTTTGATCAATTGATTTTTTTGCGTTTTACAACCCACTATAACAAATATCTGTGATGATACCATACATACACTGCTAAGCTCTCCAGAAATATGGCTGATGCTCGAGACATGAGGAAACTTTGAAAAGTGTTCCTGCCACAATTAAAGACGAATGAAACGTTTGCCTAATATTTTTATACAAAGCCGGTTAATATCATCTACGCAGTTTTGCCGTACTCAAAACCATTCCTCCTGAAACAATTTTTCGACACCTCTGTGAGCATTCTTGGCAGGATGATAACGAAGACGACGTGGAAGTAACGAGACGCTGCGGTCAAGCACTGGATGCGGGCTGGAAAGTGCTTTGCCTAACCGCTACAGTATACTTTCTGAATAATTAAAACAATGCAAGATCAATCTCCACAGCATGTTAGATACCACCAAACGCAACTGATCCTAAATATACGTGTATATACCGGCAAATACCCTTCTCAAACAACTTTTTCGCGATCTGCTTACTTGCTGCGCACCGATCGCACTCATTGACAGCATGCCAATAAATTTTCTAAGTCACGCGTTGGGTCCACAGTTCTATAATCTAAACAGCAGCAACCTAGTTGCTTTTATTCTATAGACACAAAATTGCAAGGAAACCATGACACCGCAAACTACGGTGCGAACGATCTGCACCTACTTGAATCGAACCTGTCACGGCAGCGGCAACTTCCCCCATTTCAGTAAAGATCCGCCCAACTGCTGAAACACTCACGACCAGCCCGCTGCGGACACTGATGTTGTGCTGGCAATGTTCAGCGCTTACCTGCAAACACCACACACATGCGCCCACTAGATCAAAGCACGATAACTGCGTCGATCATGGCAGCCATAAAAGGGATCCGTCGTTGTTTACGTCCGAACACCAGGGAGAAAGTGCGTATTCGACTCGACGCCCTGACATTCAGACGTTTCGCCAGCGTAGTCAAATGAACTCCGAACAAATTTCCAATGAAGCTACTCTATCGATCGATTTGACTCGTATGACGACCACTGCCGAATTCTGCGAGCTACTGCCAAAGCTGCATGTGCGCTACCCAGCGTTTCTCCTAAGAGTGACACTTACGATCCAATAATGTAACCGTGATAGCGGTACAAGTCTCTTCGACACCCGACGCTTGTCGAGACGTTCAGTTGGATCAGGGTCAAGTTATGTTTCGGATTACGTGGCATGCCGTTTTCTCAGTTATCGATATGCTAGGTTCACATCTAACGGAGCTTGTGCAGGTTATAACAGTATATTGGATGCTATCAGTGCAAAGCGATTCGCTCATAACTTCAATACAACTGTAAATTTTGTGATTGAGAACGATGAAGCATGAACACTTCACATGCTGCAACTCAAATCACAATGAGAAAAGTTTCAAAACCTGCTGCACAGCGTTCTATCACAGTAAACAAAAGGAACGTTTTTATTCCAGGTAGAATACAATTTATTGAATGACGTATATCAATTGCCATGCATCAACAATGCGACATCCGCATTTAGAAATCTGACACATGAGCGCCAGTTCATAATGTGCAATGTAGTGCAGTCGGAAGCACCAAACGGTTATGGACCAAACAGAGGAAGACGCAACCAAATCTATGGCAGTAAGGTTTTTAAATTTTAAACCGAGTGGCTGCCCGCATGTGGCTAGCGTGGCCACTTGAAGTCACTCAACCAATACGATAACCACTTGAGCGAACGATCCACGCTAGTGTTTGCTATTCTCATCCTTGTGCAACGTAAACGCTCAACGTTAAAAACAAACTCACACCCACCATCGGTCAATACCTATTTTACAGTTATAAGTAATCATTGCACTTGAATGCGCACAGATCTGTTTTTTTCTCGTTGAGACATTTCGGTCATTTAGGCATTACGACTAAATTGACTTAATTTTTTGGTCAATTCAAAAGAATTCGGTCAGTGACCGACAAATGACCGAAATAAAAAACACGCACAGTTTATTGTTGTTATGGGGCGAGGGACCGCAAGGTCATCGAATCAAGCCCCTAATAACGCAACACAAACAAAACAAAAGGCACATAAACAAGAGTAAACAA
>JGI24022J15233_10007306_pt1 | contig 12151 bp, 10 predicted proteins | sample Ectturendosymbi2_FD_15233 | JGI IMG/M metagenome (IMG submission 15233)
CCAGATTCCAGCTCAGGGCACTTACTGCAACTGGTGGAGCTATGCACTGGCCATCTGCCTATAGCGAGCGCCCAATTAATTATAAGCAGCCAACAAGCAGCAAATGATTGCAAGTAACCTCGTGCAATTTGGTAAATTGAAAATATACGCAAAAGACTACATTAGACCCACCCGTTACTGTATCAGTTATAGCGTCTTACCATGCAGCGTGTCACACTCGTTACTTTAAGTAAAGTTATAACTTTTACAACAACAAACAATAAACATTTATGAGCGACAAACATTAATACAGCTAATATCTTTATGACCTTGTGCGAAATTCTCTGAAAATTGTTTTCACAAGAATTGGTGTCTATTTAGTCAAGCTTGTAAACCAATAACAGGGTGACCCAAAGAAAGCAACTTACAAAATCAAAATTAAACTTACAAAAATCCATTCATTGTTTTCAAACTTGATTGACTTCAACTTCAATTCAAGGATGACCTTTTCTGGACGTTTTCACCTCGTGAGTCAGTTTGTGTCGAATTTTTACGTTTTCTTCAAATGTGCTTCAAATAGTGTCCTGGGCGTGCAGCAGCATCAGTATTTCTTTTTTCCTACAACTCGTCCTCCAATCAGAGTACGTGTCCTTCACGTTTTACGAATAAGGCAGTGGACAGACTCATGTTCTCTGAATTTCTCAATCCAATGAAACATGCAGCTTATCAGCAGACCTCGTAGACAACGGAAACGTTTTTGAAAATTTCTGCCTTGCGTGGTTTGTTGGCCAAGTAGACGTCGACGCAAAAACACATTTTCCTTAGTTGTCAAATGTTGGTAAATAATATTTTTTGGAAATATTCATGCTCAGAATCCATGTGCAGATGCTGAAAATAACGAAGAATAAAGTTTAAGGTTAGTTTAGGATTTTATCCACAAGTGTATGGTTCTTTGTGGGGTCACTCTTTGCAAACACACGGGCTTACTTCCCGGCTTATTAACACTGTTTTGCTTGGATGTGAAATGTTTAACCTGTATTTGTATCCACTGGAAGTCAGCAAGTTTGAGAAACTGAGAAATTTATTTAGGTTTATAACATCGAAAGCAGTAAAACAAACTGAAAACTACACAAACGAGATTTTATTGACTTTTGCATTGAATTGTCTTCAATATACGTTTTACAGTCGCATTAAATATCTTACATTTACAAAGTTTCATAGGAGTATCGTAGCCAATGCAAACATTCCTCGCCTTCGTCAGTAATTTTCCCTTTGGGGTGAAACGCGGAAGGGGCGTCAACTTCCCTAAAAGCCAGCAAGTGATGAAGGGTGTTTGAAATGTTTGTTGACAGCGGAGCGAATTGGATTGATTTGCAAATTAGCCTTTGATGTAAATAATTAAAGCAAACTTTCCTTAAAATGTTTGCCTGCTCGCCAGTGGCTGAAAGAAATAACGAAACGTCTACTAAAAAAAAGTTGTTGCTTGTTACAGTCAACCAGGGCTGGATTTCAATGTTTTTTTTTCTAATCAACTCATTCTTTTGATCATCAACATACAAAAAACGTTTAGACGTTTTAGATAGATGACAAGACAACCGAGCAATTCTCGATTCATATGATCAGCTCGTATACTGACGTTCCTAAAGTTGAACCTCCCTCCCTTTAGCCTTTTGTTTCTACATAGTTGTGCGAGACCGGTTTCTCAACACTGCTTCTCATCAAAACTACAAACAGAAATCGCCTTGAACTGGAGGATGATGTAAAATGGACTCTTCCAGAATCTTTTCCTATGGATAAGCTACTCAAAAACACATCATTTCAATCGTCCCACTGAATTTGATTAAATAACAATTTGCATACTTTTGCTAAAATGAAAAAGTGAATGAACATGTTCGTTCATATGAGCCGGATCTTGGGTAGCCCTGTAGCCTGGATTCTAAAGTAGAGTTGCGCTCGATTTGTCATCGTTTGCAAGTTAGACCACCACGGTGGGTATTTTGGTATTCGCTATTTGCTTCCATCTTTCACATACAAAGCTCACGAACCCCCAAAAATGTTTCTACGGGCACATTGGGGTCCATGGCCCCCGGTGAGAACCACTGCCGCAGAGGCTGTTGTTTGTCAAATGAATCTGAGCAGACAAGGCATTGTAGTTAAAAATCCTGAGCCCGTCAATCAAAAACGTAAGCTGGAACCATGGAAAATCCCGGAAAGTCGGCCGAGAAGGCACATAAGCGAAATACCAGGGGCTGCCAACTCGAGTGATGTGTTTGTACACACAGCTCCCAACATAACCACCTTCACTGACAGTCGCAGTTGATACCTGCCTGCAGAAATACCTTGCAGGTTGGCTACGATGCAGACTTTCGACGGAGAGGAAGCTCTGACGAAAGTGTGAGTGAAAGTTGACAGGCGGCAAAGTTCTGTCAAACCGAACTATGATTGAAGGTACACAGCGAAGCGCCGTAGGATTGCAAAGCGAGTTTTAAACAATGAACGAAGCTTTGTCGGAAAACAGCTCGGTTTTACACAAGTGCTTTATTTTGCTTTGCGACGGAAAGCGTGGCAAGAGCCCAGGATATGATTGAGTGCAGCTGCATCCTGTTAAAACAGAAAACGCCATTGCCAACTTCGGCTCACGCTTACCTGGGCTCTGTCAAAATATTCTGTAATTTTGTACTTAGAAACTTTTCACTAACGGACATCAGTTCGCACTTCAACGGTGCTGCCGAAATGTTTTCATGAATTTGGACTTAGGAAAAAGTTCAACGGCGAACTTTCATCAAACTGTTTAGTCAAAAATTAGAACGATTTTGGTAAAGATCGTAAGGTTTTCCTTTGTATATATTCCCACACCTCCAAGTCATAAAAGCTAGAGAAGCCAAAGGTATGTTTCATGTATTTTTTACATTTTGTCCGTATGAATTTCTGTACTAAACGAATAAAAGCGAATAAAGCGAATGGAAGAAGAACAACTGTTAAAAGTGTCATATCAACGGAAACATATAACAAACAATGGTTTGATGTGTTGTTGTTGGAACGCATCGAATTAGGCCTTCAAATAAAGGTGAAAATAAGTTGTTGATATGTGAGCAAGTGAAATAAGGAAAACGTGCGTGGTGCTTAAAAACGTAGTGTGTTAGTACAGCCTCAGAAACGAAAGACTAAACAGAATTCAAATAAAACGGGATAACTTATTCTTTACCCTGGGGCTATGGTCAGCATGCAGAGCTTTTTTTCTGAAAAGAAGAAAACACTAAGACCAAAAACAAAACTTCAACTGACATAGGCTACTGTATGTATCGAGCCATGGCATTTGCGTTACCTTTCACATTGCGCTATACACTGCGAAGATTGTTCTCATTACGTTTCTTGGCTCGACCGAAGACCAACACGATTCGTCACCCACGCGGTGAAAACTAAGGTTTCACGTCACGTCCACGTCGCCCACTGGCCTTCGCGCCATGTCCAGGTTCGCTCGCTATTGTTTGCGTAGTTGAAGCGACATACCTAGTCACTAAACACTGTACCTATGTTTGCTTTGGATCTTTCTAACTTGAAACCTAACCATAACACCAGAAAACCGCTAAGAGAAAGCCGCAACAATTACAAGTGTGTAAAAATAGGGTGGGTGATGTAAATAGCGATTTACATTGGATCTGAACACATCGTACATTTCGGATAGTTTCTTTGAATGAACGGCCAGGTAAAGGCTCTGAGTGAATAAAGCAAAGTTATTTTATCTCGTTTGATTCAGTGCCAACTCAGGACGATATTTAGCAAGTTCTTTATCCATCCGTCTTCTTTAAAATTTTTTGTGGAACAATCGTCACTGCTCTAGTCAAAAACTACTGTACGTCCAATTTGACACCAGAAGAAATAGGTAGAGGCAATCTTGAGCTAAATCGTTTCATGTCACCCACAGAGGTATGTATTATTAAGAAAAATTACACCCATGCTAATGCGTGTAGTTATGACGTTGGAAAAAACAGCCTGAATTGAACGTTTTCCTAATATGTGGGACGATTTTTAATGAGAGTTCTGCTTGATTCAAATGAATACGAGTTTCTGTATTTAATTCAACAACAACGAGACTATTACGTGACGTTTTTGCTTTACGCTTTTGCTGTGAAAATGCACTCAGCGTTTGGTTAAACTTTGCGCGTATGTGGATCACTAGAAATCTTATTTTGCAGATCGCACTTTCCAGTCGAGAATCATCGAAGACTGTGAAGAATCCGCAGCCTTCGATCAGGTCGGTTAAAGTTTAGTTGTTGGTGCTTTTATTTTTTTATCTTTTTGTATAGCATTCGTCATACTGTACCCAGCTGGTGTTGGAAGAAAAGAAAAGTTTCGCTAAGGCTGTGTTGCTCACGCAGGTCTCAATGAGCCCACCAAGCGGACTGTAACGCAAGCTCCATAAGAGATATCTTAAGTGGGCCGTGGCTGGAGCAAAATCTTTGTTAAGCTTCCTTGTATAAGTCAGATCCTTTTCTACGAACAAATAAGATTTTTGCTCAGCATTTCAGGCTTCATATAAGAACGTTGCTGGTTCCTGTTACATCTCTACTGTAAATCTAGTAATATACCCTGTGATTCGTAGACATTCCAATGGACACTGACCAGCACCATCAAAGACAACGAAAGGATTACAATCGATGTTTATAACTATAGTAAAATATTTTCAAACAGGTAACCATCTTACTTCGCATATTTTTTCTTCCAATGTGATTATTTCTTTAGCGAATTTTTAGAGAGATAAATGGTTGCCCTTGTGTAATTTAGAACAATTTTCTCAGCCAAAGTTAAGGTTATATTTTTTATGAATATGGCTTCTCACTTTATGGAAGGCAAAAAAAAACGATATAATGAATACATTATTAGCCGATGATCAAACAATATTTATTGTTTCAGACTGATCGGTAGATTCCAAATGGTTCTCCAGGAAGTTGTGAAACAAGGTGTTTTGTCTGTTACCGATTCACTGCTTGATGCAAACAATACAACAATGAAGGTGAGATATATTGTATAGTGCGTTAAGTATCCACGTGTCATTTAAAGTCATTCCATTGTGCGTGGAACCCCACCCATGCCAGCACGTCACGCAGAGGGGAGAGTGACAAAAGATGTGGGAGCGACAAGACTGTTACTTTATATGATGTACATTGGATTGCAAAGGATTCATTCCAACAATACGTCTCCACAATGTCGACGCAGTCAAATCGACCAGCAAACTATTTTCATGAGGAAGCGATGTCACGTAATTTAGGCATCCTCAATTCTAAAAACTGCATATGAAAGCTTACGAGTGTAATGATGAAAACCTAAATCGAGATTAAGGTATTAGGATAAAGCACGCGAGCTGTTGTTTCAACCACAAGTCGTGACCATGATACAGGTCTCACCAAATCGGGAAATCAACATTAAAGCCAATTACGGAACGATTAACATCAAGCAACGTGGTGAAAAGTGCAAGTGAATCGAACATTTTTTCACGTTTGTAGCCCGCTCAGCTAAGAACTGCTATGGCACAAATACGGTAGGCAAAACACACTATTGACAAAAAAACAAGCAAACGAAAGCATTACTCTCCTGGAGAAGGCATACGCCACGACAAAAATGCGTATAACTAAACATGGTTAAACAAAAGCAAACTTATTCACAATGTGAGAGGAAACAATCCCGATACTGTTTACAGAAAGATGCCATGGGGAAGTTTTTCAGACTCGGTTATATTTGTCTCCAAAATGCAGCCTCTCTAAAAAATGGTCTTTTCACCAGAATTTTAAGATATCCTTTGTATGAAATAATTTTGATTGTTAGCAGATCTGAGCATGTGACTCCACCCACACCGAGAGAAGTGGCACGCCAAGGCCTCCTAGAAAATATGTCAATCTAGGAGGCCTTGGGCACGCTCAGGTTCCTTCCTGGCCTGGCGCATGACATAAATCACTTTGATCACGCCGTGTCTGCGTGAAACTCGCTATTTGTGACTGAAGCGTTTTGGGTAGTTTTAAGCAAGGCCGCCAGGGAGACAAGGCCTTTCAGCGTGAGTCAAAGAACGTGCATAAGTCACAGTGAGCCGTTATCCGTCATGGATGTGCGATACATTCAATCGTGCTGCTGGGATGATTTTCGCATTATTTATATTTAAACAATACATTGTACACCGGCACAACAACTCTTTGCATACTTTCCTTGATATCCATGACACATTACTACAGTTATGCTACAAAGTCTTCAGCGATATAGTCACTTCATTCAACGTGAATGTACTTAAGCATGAAGTGAGCGCTTGCACTTGTCAAACCACATCAAGGTCTGTAGTTCATCATTTCTTTTAAAACGATAATTGCTCAGCAAAATGTTTGACCAAATCCAACAAGCCACCTTTACTAGCGTACATGGATCATGGCTTTTTTTACTCTTGCCCATCGAAAAAAAGGAAAATCTTCAACTTCCAAGACCGCCTGCGATAGTTTAACAGCAAATTCGCGCTTGAAAAAACACTTCCGATATTTGTCACTAGTTTCTTTTAAGGTTTGACCTTGGTGACCGTTAAGACATTTTGAGAGACCCCAACTACTACATCTGAATACCGAGATAGTCATAAAGCGAGGTTTTACTTTATATTGGCGCTGATTATGCAGTGAGGTTCTACTGTACTTTGAGAGACCGCTGGAAAAATTTGAGGGACCGTTTCGGTCCTTCAAAAAGCCTTGAAAAACATTGATCGTCAATTTCACAAATCATACAAATCATAATAATAACCAAGTAGCTTATCAAAGCAATGCGAACCATTTCTGGTGATGGAAATAAAATACCACTCCATGAAATGCCTCTAATAAAAAGCTTTAATGTACTGGAAATCACCACTATCAGAAGCCATTCGACGTTCACAATGAATGCACTTCAACCGTTTGTTTATAGCAAAGCAAACGTACCCAGCAATATAACTAATGGCGGGTAAACACTCTAGTTTCAAAAAATCGTCATCGCTCAAAAACACCAGCTGCTCAGTTGAATCATTTCGTACGCGAACAAATTCATTCCAACCAAACTCAAAATTTGCCAAAGTTATGTCTTGTTTTAAGTTTCAGCTTTCGAGTAGACATTAAGCAGAATTTTCCTCACTTTTAAAAACCTGTCGTAAGGAAATACTATTTCTTCCAGGGATCGTATTTTTCCTGTTCCTCGCATTCGTCCCTGCTCTGCATCAAAGCTTTTGGTAAATTGGATTGTTCTTTTGAAAAACATCTTTCATTTAAACTCAGCCTGCGTGATAAGCTCGGTCCCGACAAATGATATGTGCAGTTTGGCATTTGCTAAAAGAAATCTCCTGGCAACAGTCTTGGTACATTAAAAGGATATAACAGATGCCGTCTATTTTTTTTACCAAATGCTAAAGTTTTCCAGCGATTTTCAGTTTTCCGAAAATGTTTTTCGCACATCTAAAAAAATTAAAAGTTACAAAGTTAAACAGTTTATTGAAATATGGTCAATTGTAAATTACACATATTAGCTTTTCAGGTGAGAGGAACACACCATCACGCCCAAAAGATTAGATCGTTTTGCAGTAATATCGTGGAGCTCACTATCCTCACCCGCTTTTTCAATAGTAACCAAAATCGTGTTTGCCGTTACTACGTTCCAGCCGCGGGAAATAAAAACAACAATTCGTGGCATGATTTTGTGAATGAAACCACGTTTCTAGATGCCGAGCTCTTGTGCGTCATGTGCTTCCCTTCCTGCATCGTGTTTGTGCAAAATCTTCCCTCCACATGGCATATACCCACTTTTGCTTCAGTGCTTAATCAGTTGGAAATTTGAAAACATGTACTCTCGGGCCATTAGAGTAGTTGCCCTTACAACGAGGCACACAACATCTATTCGACATTACTTGTTGACCTGTTTCTATGACGTTTTCACCTTTTATCTGACTGAAACGTGTTTGTTTTGATTTGCTCGCTTGCATGACGCCACCAGATCTTTCAACTATCGTAATCGGTTGGCTCGTTATGGCCGAAAATCGGCATTTTTGAAAATCATGGAAAACATTCGCATCTTTGCCATTAAATCTTCTCTTGTTTCACAGAACTGGTACATTTCCTTCCTACGTTGTTTGGCGCCATAAATACGCACTTAAGTCTTTTTCAGGCTTGTCCATGGGACACTTTTTCCGTACCATCCCATGGTCACTTGCGCCAGTCCCACCCCACGTAATCTCAAGAAAGTAGTAATCGAATTACATTATATATCATGATGTATGTCTTATGCTCAGACTCTACAAAAATGTGGCAAAAAATACCCACAAACCCCCATTTAAAGGGGCAAAGGAAAACTGAGTGACCTTTTGTAGTTGCCTCCGAGAAAGTGCCCAGTAACCCTATTTTTGGGGGCGCATCATTACGCCATGGCACTGAGCATCTACGTCTGATATTTACAGTGCTGTGAGCATATAGCAAATGGTATCCAAATTCAGAAAATTCCTGCTATATGACGTTAACAACATTACTTACGATGGGACATGGGATACATTTCAAGTCCACCGTCCCATACCAAGAGAATCCCATTCACATCGACCAACCTGTGTCTTTTGGAAGCTAGCAGAGAGGAGCACATGAGAGGAACGCACCATCACGTCGAAAAGATTAGATCGTTTTGCAGTAATATCGTGGACCTCATTATCCTCACCCGCTTCTTCAATAGTAACCAAAATCGTGTTTGCCATTTAACTACTTTCCCTCCGCGGGAAATAAAAACAACAATTCTTGGCATGATTTTGTGAATGAAACCATGTTTCTTGTATGATACAATATTCAGGCTAAGGCCTGTCGTCAACTGCCGTCAACAAAATATCAACAAGAAATACGTACAATAATTTTCCACTCAGTTACAGTCGAGGTCCTTCTAAACCAGACTTGAGCATGAGCTACAGGTCCGCGGCCTGCTGCTTAAAAAAACCTGCTAAATGCCGAACGTCTTTGAATTAGTTTAGCAACTGTCAGTTTGTCAAGCAATCAAGAGTTTTAGGCATGCACGGGCTTAGCTAAAAGTTAAGCCCGTGCTTGCCTAATATTCTTTCAATTATTGTTGACGGATTCAATTATTGGACCTTTCAACTTCCTAAAGTACTTCCACCCACATATGCAGGAGGTCACACCACCACCAACAACTCTTTTGTCCGTTACCTTTGTTTTCCACTCCGCCAATACAAACACTGCCTGATCAATCGACCGTTGACCAATTGTGTAAATTGTGAACCATAAGGTAATGAAACGTTTTTTTTATAGACAACTATCACTTTGTCGATGAAGTACCTTGCCCCAGATGATGCAAATGGAACTTCGGCTGTAGATGAAGTTTTTCCACAAAACGCTGAAGATATTTTGAGTATGAAAACCTCAATTAGCACGTCCAGCGCCGTTAAGAAAAGGTTGGCTTTGAATATTTATAATTACTGTAAATATTTAAAAATTTTGTCACGAAATAGTAAAAACAGCAAAAATAAAAGTGAAACACTGACTTGCTCGACATGCGTCTAAGCACACAGTAATTTGTTTTATACGCGTGATTTGCGCATATCTTTAAATTTGATTTTTAATTTCATTATTCATTTACGTGTCCATGCATTCATTCATCATTCGCTTTTTCGTGTTGTTTATCGTCAAGTTATGGCCGTCTTATTGTGAAACGTTTTGGATTTTCGTACATACTGCGATTTAGTAGGCAAACGTATCTCCTAAGAAAGCTGACTTGTCCTATTTAGCAGTTTTTTTCTGCCAAATGTGTCCAACATAATTTTTGTACGAACGGCCCCCGATAACTTTCACCCTACATGATGCCACCGTTGTCAAGTGAGCTGATGCTGCTGTCTGTTGCTAGAGTTACTATAACTAAGCATCAATGCAAGAAGTCAAAATCCGTAAAGATACTAAATCCATTGCAGCCAAATGTGGCCATTCCGTCGAAGTACACGAAAACAAAACCCGAAACAATACTCCTTTCACAAGGAAAGTAAGGCGGGAGTCGATGTTCTTGACCAAATGTCAGGATGCTACTCTGTGAAAGCTGACAGTATGCACTGGCCTCCGTGTGTTTTACAATCTAATAAACATGGCACTTATGAATGGCTGGATTATTTATAAGAACGCTGTCAATTCCAGCGTAAGCCGCAAAATGTTGTCATAGAGAGCTAACGAAAATCTGACGGGGGTGACACTCCAAACGAAAGCCTACAAACGATCCGTTGCAGAGTGTGCTCCAACACCTGAAAAACGAAAAACGTGCTCGGGCAAAAACTGCAGAAATGGAACAACAGATATTTGCGTGATTTGCAAAAAAGCTGTGTATGGTAAATGTCAGATTAAACAATGCATGACTGCACCTTCTGACACGTGTATTTCTCACTTGTTTGCTTGTCTTTCAACTCTTGTCTTTTTCGTATTGCTTTATTCTTCACCAATATGACAGTTTGTCATTTTTCATTTCAATTAAAAATCTGAGTTTAGTGTTTTACTCGAAAAACAGCTCGTGCGTCACGTAATTCTAGGTAGTTGCAAATCATGTTAACACGCTCGTTGGTGTGTTTCGATCACGTGACATTCGTAGCTAGCCAGTCGAGGCGAATGTATGCTTTGCTACTTCTGTTCCGATTAAGCTAAATATGTCAGATATGGCAGTTGTTGATGTTAAATGTGTCCGATATTATCTTTTTGCGGTTGATCCTCAAAAGTAGTTCAACAGGGTAGCTCATTTTTAGTCTATTCTGCGTGACAGATGTTTAACCCATGTTCTTTTCAATGGGAAACTTACGTTCAGAAAGTTTCTTTCTGACAAATTGTCTCACCTGCTTGACCTTCATGTACATAAACGAACTTTAATGGAGTTGCTAGGTGCAGTATCCAGCTAACACAAAGTTTCTCAAATAAGGTTTGTACAAGTGGTTTATCAAAATCACAAGACCAGTGGTGTAACTGTGGGAAGAGGGTAACATCTGCCCACATGGGCGTAGCATCTTTTTGGCGCCAAGTTCAGATCGGAATATTACGTAATAATTACGAAATTTCAAACAACAGAGGATGATTTACTGCCGGGATAGGCCGACATGAAGACAAAGGAAAAACAGGAAGCACCAGAGAAATCCGTAAAGGATATCATCGAGAAAGAGTCGAAAGCAACTGAGGAAAAATACCAGAACATAGCTACAAACGCCAACTGCCAGTTTAGTTGAGTAGGCCAAGACGTCGTTCAAAATCGCCTTAAAACATTACAAAACATTACAGCAGCAGAAGAGAAGCTTGCTGGTTCGATTCGCAAACACGATTAAATCTTCAAGGGGCATGATAAAGATCAAGCATATATTCAACGGATTAGGTCTTGAACAAAACATTGCCTTCTCTGTAAATCCCGACCAACCTGACAGTCACTGAACTACTCTTATGTAGTTCCACTTTCCAGTTACAACGCCGCCTTTCTCATCAACGCTAAGATCACTAAATCTACAATTGAGAGCATGTCTCGGCATTCGTCAGCCAGAAATTCTCTCGGTGTTATTTCATTGATTTTGGTCGGCGGGCAAATTTTGCGGTAGAAAACGTCTGAAAATAGTCCGAATGATTTGTGACTATCTGTATCGTCGAGCGTCAGTGTCGTATCAGTAAATGACAATTGCCAAGAACTTAAACCGTCTGTTTCTTTTCAGCGGAAGCGGCAAGAATTTCCTTGATGCACTTGGACTGCGTAGCAAGCGACGACCTCTCGATGATCACCATCTTGGTATCGTCAACCAATCAGCTCTCGGTAAGATCTGGTTTGAGATTAGGAATGAAGAGTTACAGTGGAACGTTCACATCAGCGCTCTCGCACGACAGCATATAGTAATTGTCGGAAGCTTCGGCGTAATTGCCGTAGACCTATTTTTGCGGGTTTGTGCTGTGAGGCTATGCACGAATTCCTTTGCCTCTGCCAGCCATATCTTGTGAAATCCATATTTATTTCAAGATTTACTGGAAACATAAACTTAGCTGACTTGGATTTAACTTACACGGATTTTAGTGGGTAGGTTTAGGTAGGCATACCATATTTTTGTGATTGAAAACCGGGACGCTTCAGAAGAACGAGCCTTATCAGATAAATGTGGTTCATATCTTACTGAGCATGTAGTCATTTT
>JGI24022J15233_10007307_pt1 | contig 12146 bp, 12 predicted proteins | sample Ectturendosymbi2_FD_15233 | JGI IMG/M metagenome (IMG submission 15233)
TGCAGCCATAAATAAATTCATAACCAGAATAAATTTTCGTTTGACCAGTGAGCGTGGAAATGCACCACCAACGTCAGATCTGTCTGCAAAGTTTCATACGTGGTCAATTTCAGGTGTATGGCAATTTCTATGCCTTCAACAATTCATCCAAAGTTTCATCCACTGGTATTATATCCTGTATTTATTGGTGTTTACATAGAATACGTGATGATTTCCAAGATTTTTTTATCAGCAGCAGGTTGCAAACTGATGCAACATCAGGATTGCCTGTCAACGTGTATGTTCTTGTTCAGTGTCATCTAAACCGTTCTCGTAGTTCGTTGCTACCAGCACCAGCAAATATATCGAGACTATTTCATGACCGCATAATCGCTGCATTTTTCTGAATCAGCCAAATGCTGCAATATTTCGGCCCTCCAGTGTCATGCATATAAGTGTTGTGCCCTTACAATGGAAAGACAAATCGTTTGATGAAGTTAAAAAAAGACCTGAAATTCAATGAAAAAAATTAGACTAGATTGTGTTTCCTGAATCAAGTAGTATAAAATTATGATGTAGAAAAACCACTCAAGTCACAAATCGGATTGAATTTGAGTAAATTTCCTGCTTCGCCAATCAGAACAAAAAACATGAAAAATCAATCACTGGTGTAACTGAAGTTCAGTTTTGTCAAGCAGAATATAAAACTGTACAAGAATGTTCAATGCTTGGAAGGTTTGGAGTTATCCGAACACGCTTAGCAATTTTTACAGAACTATACAACCATGGTTATCCGCAGAAATTTTTCCAGAGGGCAACATCGACATTTTGCTTACCCTTTTCAGGTTTCAATGCTAATGGAGTTCACAATACGCTTCAAAATCCCTAGTCCAAATTTTCAGGGGCAAATGCCCGATTTGATCCCCTGCGGAGGCCCATGTTTAGAAAATGTTTGCGGTAGGAACCGATCCCTTTTTCTAGGTTCTCCGCAGAAGTTCATCAGAATATCAATCCGAATCAAACCAGACGGGTGTGGGAATAGCTCCGGCATATAGTCATGCATTTTTTGATATGGGTGACTTGACTTTTTAAAATCTCATGTTTTCTTCCTACAAACGTTTTCGCCACAATCAAGCGCCCTCGTTTGGATTCAAGCTGTTGTTGAAAAACTATGCATGCAGAATAGGCTGCAGGAAATTAGTCAATGTTAGAAATTGCCATAAGTTGAACCAAATCCAACAGATTCGTTTTTCGTGTAGAAAATAAGTTATATGGTCGTTGACGTATGCAGCTGTAAAAAATGGACGACAATACTTTTGAAATCTTGTAGACCCAATTCTGTTTTTGTATCAATCTGTCTCTGGTTATTTCAGGCAAAACAAAAACACCTGTGCTTTGTTTAACACACTGTGATCAGATGATTAGGCGAACTTTCTGTGGCGAAATGTGCGTTTTCGTTCTTTGTAGAACAACGTCAGGAATTGCTTATGTAGAAATTAAATCGACCCTTTTTGTGAAGATAAAGTCAGGTAATATGTTTCTTGGGTAACTTCACACGATCATGGTGTTCTCTTTGTAGATTATCAAAACCAGAATTTTATGGTTGCTCTAAATAAGCAGCTGAATATTAGTCCAAGTAAAGTGAATGAGTATGTTTTTGCGTTTCTAAATTGATCCAGTGCGGTGTAGTGCGAAAACAAGGAAGATGGGGCAACGCTCAATCAAACCGAAGGTGTGATTTGTTACCGTCTTTGCTGAAAAATGCACAAAGAATGACGAGAGAAGTGCCAACACTATGTTGCCACATAACCAGCTAGGAGGACGTCATTCCCCGTTTCAAAAAAGTGTCGGAGCGATCGTACCTCGCGTTTCCCCGACTACGCCTCTTGGGTTCACCACACACTGATGTGACTTTCTGGTGCTTTTCAACCGAAAAGTTGTTGAAACTATCATGAAGCTACTTTTGGGCGTCAGATCACTCGCACCAATATTCACTTTTTGCCAGGACATAAGCACAGTTACCGTCAAAGATAGATTCAATAATTTCAAAATAACTGCAAAAAGTAGATGAAATAAAATTTGCCGGATGAACATGCGATAAAAAGGATCTCGCACGTGGGCATGCGATATATGGCGAGTTTGAGGCATGGGGGAGTGACACCATATCTGAAAAACGGAACTTGTCCTGCGACTAACACTGTCATTTTGATTTAACGTTATTTACATTTACAACTGAGGTAGTTGTGTCTCCCACGCGAGCAACACAAATACATTGCTCTGGTCGCGTTGCTTTACCCTGCAGGTGGTACTGCGAGCTTAAACAACCATAATCCCATGGTACACGTCCTTCGTCATAAGTGTCAAATGGAACGTGCAAATACGGGACCTTTTGACTACTGTTTGCTGTGGCAAATGCGTTTGTCGACTTCTCCATCAACGTCGCCGGAGTTGCTTGCGTGAGAGTGCATGGAAATACGTTAATTTTCGGCCAAAGAGGATCTTTTGAAAAGAGCAGAACAATGACCTGCAGCTCATAGGAAAACCGCGATCGCGTGCTAATCAGGTGGCAGCCGGGGGAGCGCAAACACGTGAACGGAATGCCGATGTTTGGTATCACAAAATACAGTAAAAGTAAACTAAGAGCAGCTTCCTGGACCGGAACCCTTATTATTCCCCCAGTCTTTGTCTTTGTTTGATCATTGCTAGGGTCTGTTCTTGTATAGCATCATACCTAAAACAAAACAAACAGAAAAAGACGCTTTATGTAAACAGTCGTCTTTCTTCAATGGTTTCGTTACAGCTATGGTGATCTGCTTGATGGATTTTTTTGGTATTGTGCACAGCACGCTTAGGAGCATATTAACAACTCAGCAATCGTTATGACAGATTCCTTTACCACTAACAGCAAAATGACAACTATTTGTTTAGGTCAGTTATGTATCCAAATAAGTCTGTGGTATTTCCGATGTCTTCAGGGTACAGAAGTAATATTGAAGTAGATGAGACCATTAATTATTTTCGCCTACAATAGGAGTAGGACGAATGTCCTACAATAGGAGTAGGACGAATGTTTGTTTGTAACTACACAATGAAACTGAAAGCAAAGTAGGCTATTTCTGAGCATAAGTTAACTTTAGCAATACACAAGGAGGAACAAATGCAAGTGAGTTCTGGAAAACAAGATTTCTTCATGAATTCTTATACGGAAGGAATTACCACTTTTGTCAGGTTAAACAAGTGTTTATCGATTTACGATCGCATAAACAACCGCTAACAATAGCCCGAATATTCTAAGAACAAATTTCCGATTAAATTTAATGCTAAGCAGTCAAAAAAGGAAAAAAGTTCCTTCAGGGATAAAAAAAACTCTCGAAATAAAATCACGCAACTTTCTGCATCCCCAAGTGAAAAATTTAATGGCTAGCAAGTTGTGGCAATCTCTCGCCGCTATTTGCACTAAGCAGCACAGCTTTATACGTTTTGTTGTGCGTCTCTCGTAACTTGAAGTCATTGTCCCAAACAGTGGAAAGTAACATTTTTTATCATGTCATTTCTAATCAATATCCAATCCTTCACCCAAACGTTCAAAACAGCGACATGAGAAACAAGGTTTCCACAGACGTTTCAACAATTCATCATTAACAGACATCGCAATTTAACTGTGCAGTACAAACGCCACTCTCCCAGCATGAGGCGCATTTTGGAAATTGCTTCTACAAAGTCAGTCATCTCTTCGACGATCCGTGGGGTAGTGTAGATGTGACTTTAAACGTCAACTCTGGAGATTTGTGCAGAAAGAATTGCACTCGATTTTGGTTTGCTGAAGCATTGCACGATAGCGAATGGCGACAAGTTCACAAGAGTCATTTCTGTTGGGCCAACTCATTGATTTCGTCACAATCAAGCAAGTTTGTTTTAAAAGTAACATTGTCGACAAGTGGTAGATCAAACCAAGAGGTCAATATTGGATCGCGTCTTGTCTGAACTTTCGTTTCCACAAGTCATCTCCCGCGGTGAACTTTGTAACACACGAACAATGTTCGTAAATACCGAGAGGTGTTGACCGATGTCACAATTGTCTTTGGGATCTTGACGGGCATTGCCGGCAATGACATAACCGTTGTGAAAAGCAGGACTTTCACCCATCAAACACCACTGTGAGTCATTCACGTTTACCTCGGACCCAACCAAGCTACGAAAATGCTGGAGTCTTTTTTCTGTGGGAGCGCCCTTGCGACACCGGCGATAAAAGGAGTCCTACAATGGCCTTGCCTAGTCTTTATGACAACTTTAATTCGAAACAGATTGCTCGAGTTTCATTGGTGAAACCACAAAAAAAACGCATCAAGAGGCACTTCTTTTCCAGTTCATGGTGACTAGGTGTCTGATATGTTTCTTTTGATCTTGATGTAAACCTTTATTCAATCTTTCCTTAACCTAATTTGCTTTTTCCTTCACGGTTTAAAAAAAAACATTTTGAGACATGTTACGATAAGAACCCAAGTACTTTATCAAGTACACTTCATTCTTTTGAGAGAAATATTGTACAGTTATGTTAAGCAGTCAACCGTGATCTGTAAAAATCGGAATTCAGTAAATAATGACGCATATTAAGCAAACTTTTCGCCCAATGTCTGTTTAGTGCGTCGTACAATCACAAATATGGAAAAGAAATTGTACTTCTTCAAAGCCAAAGATTTTTTCTTGAAAATTTTAACCTGACATTCAAGGCATTTGCAGTTTCTTATCTCTGTGAAAGTCGTTCGGGACCTGGCACCACTCACGAGAAGGTTTGTGTTGTTTGATTCCTAAGCAAGGATAAATTGCAAAGAAAAAGATGATTGGTGGGCTATGCTTCACTAATACCTTCAAGAATCTAAGCTGTTTTAGAAAAAATGGGCGCTTTGAAATGCTAAGAGCGCTGTCACGAATTTTTCTTTGCATGGACGCGCATTCTTGACACAGGAAACGGTGCGCAGATGTCAATTCTGGCGGCCGCAAATACAGATCGCCACTTCAAACGTCTGGCAAAGAAAATCCATCGCTTTATCCGACGAAGTCCAAGCACTGGTGGAATTAGGCGAGGCAAAGTCGGCCTTGTGTAACTATGCTTGAGACTGTTTGCCCTTCGCCGCAAGCGTCGAATGTGTTTGTCCCAGTGCTAATGCGTATTTTGCCTCTGACAGGAGTTTACGCTGTTGGTGAAAAGCTCGGTGATAGTGCAAATAGGCTCTCTTCTCAGCATTTCAAAACAATTCCACCCGCGTTGGTGAAATAAACAGTTTATATCAGCCAGGTGGTCTTAACCGCCTCCACTGCCACCACCAACAACCAAGTGGTGCGATAACGACGTTCTGAAGTTGCTGCGTAAAAACTGCGCTTTTGTTGATGGTCAAAGTGTTGGGTTCACACGGATTAACGGAAAAACACCAAAGCACGGAAGCCATCCGCTTTCGGAGAAAAGCAGAATTGAATGCTGTGGTGTAAAATTTTTTTCCAATCACTATCACCTCAAGTGTTAACAATTTTTATTTTTCGTTGTTACATAGTTTTGATTGTTTGGGAACACAAACAATATCTGAAATAGGTTGAACATACGATTTTCAACTGGGTTTGAAACTTTGACAGTTTTTGTACAAAAAGATACAGGCATGAGCGAATTTAAAGTTTTATCATATTTATTTTCATCCTACAATCATTGATGCTAGCCTGATAACCTTCATCGACTTCCATCATTGCATCAAATAACTGCATTTTCAATTAACTTTGTTAATGTTTTGCTGGTTCTGCAGTCAGCGCTTGCAACGCACCCAACGGCATGGCGTAAAACGTTTGCTTTGCCAAAAGTGAGCGAACAAACGCAGACGACTTTCACTAAGCTTGCCCCATGTTCGCGGCAACAAACAGTGGCACTTCCAGGATTTTGGTCCTTGGAGGAGCCAAACAAACGAGAGCAACTTTCACATGCGTAACCCAAACCGCTGTAGTAAACAAATAAGTTTTGTGATGAACAAGGAGAGGGGAGTAAATTTTCCCGACTGTTTGCATAAGCCTCTTTTAAATGCCAGCGAATGAAGGTCATCTCCGAGGTCCGATTGCCAAATTAGTCCATCTTTTGCACACTTTCAAAAACCCATCACTAAATCCCCACAAAATTTCAAGGGGGACACAAAATATGGCGCCCCCGAAGCCACCTAACCCATTGACGAAGGCCAATGTTCAAGATATCTTACGAAAAATATACGAAAGTCTTAAGAGATTCAAACACATATTTACCGTTTGCACTGCGAAATACTCAACCAGGTACTATACATTTAAATAAGATATATTTTAATACTGCGGTACCGTGGACCGCTTTTGGTATCTTTGATTTTCAGCAGCGATTTGACCAAGATATAACAGTTTTTCCAGTGGTTCGAAAACTGTTTCTGCAATCCATCTATAGAATGTTTGATCCTAATTTTTGGTAAATCTGTGCTAATGAGTCCCCAGTTTTACTTCCAAATTTCCATTGGTGAAACTTCGACCACGACGAAAATATAATTTTTTAGAAATTAGTCATTTTTGAGTCACAGCTGTCCTTTTGCGTGGAGAACCATGCGAATCTGTTGGTATCTGATTCTTCTGAACTCTTGAAAATAAGAAATGCGAGATACGAATTTAAACTTGCAAGTTGCAAGTTGGTACTTAGTACCGACTAGAGTGCGCTAGTTTGATCGAATATCTCGTAGAAAGAATTATTACCCTTTTTTACTTCTTATTCAAGGAATACAGCAGTTGAAAGAAGAGACTGCCAAGGACAATGTCAACTTACCTCGTGCGGAGCATGTCTTTTCCAACATCGACCGACGATGTGCAAAAAGTGCGCATCCAACGATTTGAAATGCATCAAAAAGTTCGGCAGGTGCGTCAAGAAGCTTTTCAGGAAAAGGAGGTCGAAAAAAAGAAAGAACTCACAGGTAGGTTGTGAAATGAGGCCTTGCCCTGACAGTTTTGTTTATTCAATCAATCAGCTTGACGTGCGTGCTGTTGACGATGTGTCATATTTCGTGTTGAGACCAAAATGCTTTGCTTCTTTCCAACCTTGCTTATTGTTAGCGAGTTTTTTGAAATTGCAAAGACAACCAACAAAAACGCGCTGACTTCTTTACAATTTTCAGATATATCCCAAATTTTTCTGGGTCACAGGTATAAAAACATCAGTTTCGATGTAGAAATTAAACGTTTTCCATGAATAAACGTTCAGTTTGCTAGTTGTCCTGCTCAAATACAGCTCTGAGTCGTAAACAGCCACTGTCACGACGAAAGAAAAGGTCGGGATCAGCCTATCACGGCCACTTGACTACAAAGAATCAATCCTAAAGTCGATATATCAAGTGGCTAGCAACAAGATAAATATATACCTGTTTTCCTGACTGAATCGAACGCTGCTTGTTATGATGAATAAAAAAATCGAACGGTTCAACTTTTACAACCAAAGGTGCCTGCTGAAAGTTCAGCGAAAGTTAGAGTTGCGAAGAGTAAGCGCACGAACACTTTGCCTTTCGACAAAAATATCCTGTAATAATAAGCTTTTATTCTATTTGTCTTTCTTCAGTACCACAATAGTACCACAATCACTTGAGTATCACTTGAGTACTATGCGTTAAAGGAGCGGAAAATATGTGGGAATCGTGATGGTATCTCGCAATGTATTGATTTTTAACGGACCACACACAGGTTCACCTATGCGCACAACATCCCCGTTTGACAAGAAAACACCAGTGGTGTTCAAGAATAGTGCCTGCTCACTTTATCCGCGAAACCAAATTTAATACACAAACGTTTGAGCTAAATTTATGCGATGAAAAGTAAGTATTGCGTTTGGTGGTGCTTAACAGCGTGACAACTGCAGAAAATTCGTTCCACAAAATTTCTTAACTTATTTGTGGTCTGCCAGGCAAGGGACTCAAGCATCGTGGACAAAATGCGAAGGCGTGTTGAAAGATAATATTTTTCACTGTAGTTTGCAAAATACCTTATTCCATCAAGACGCTTGGCGAGTATTGATGGCAACAACATAATATTTTTAAAATAAGGAACTAGAAACCGGGAATTTGTGCCGAGAAGGGTTTACAGTTGATAAAAGGCGTAAACATGTGATGCTCCACCCGTCTACAACAAAACGTGACTGACTATCCTTAGTTATCTTCTAAACTAGTCTGCTGAGACTGGAAATTTACGTTTACCTCACGTGCGACGTTAGTTACTACAGCTAGCACCCAGTCGGTGAGAAGACACGATGGACGTTACATCGTCTGTCGCCACTTGCAAATCTTTCACCAAATACTCCAGTTATTTTTTGAGAGCAGTGAGCTACGACGACACGGCTGCTTAAAAAAGGCCATCCAAACAATCAGAACGGGAAGAGTTATTCAAGGAAGCAAAAGGCGTTTCCCAAAGAACACCTTTCAATACTATGTTCGTGCCAAGCTCATAACAACCAGAGATCCAAATCTTTCGGAATAAAAACGCTTCCAGCCAAATGCACTCTACACTGAGTAGAGTATCATTCAAAACGCCATTTCTTATTCCGAATTGTTTGGCAGAAACACAGTATCCTGAATGGGGACTTTCCTGCCAAATATTTGCTGAGGTTTAATATTGCAATGTAACTTGAATGACTCGTGGGATTGCTTCAACAAAATTTTCGATGTTAAAAAAGTGTGCCATATTTTATCTGGCAACGCAGTTTTATTGATCTTGCAAGTGGTTTGATTAATTGACTTAATTTGCTGAGCTTAAATATTTGGGCTGTTATAAAAGTGTTGAAACATCACAAGGTTCGCTTCGAAATTATTTAGCAAATGCTACTAAAAAATAACGATGTGAATTTCACTTCTTTTCCCACTGCCTGTGGAACCTGCTTGCTCAAACAAGCATTAATTTTTCCCTGCAAATGTAGACGCAAGCAATGACGGCAAAACCATTCTGGCAAGAGGCAACAAACTCTCGCAATCGTTGAGCGAAGAGCAAGTTTGCTTTTTTAAATTGACTTTGTCGGGACGTTTGTAGATGCTGCGGCGATATACGTCGCTCCTTTTCTAAGGCAGGCCTCTGCTTCGCTCGTTCGCGTGTTTGCCAATACATCAATCTGTCCGTTGAGTGATAAAAGATGCAAGCGCTTGCAAGCGACGCATCAATAAACCTGCATTGGCCATTAGAAAGCTCAAAGACTCACGGATTAATCATTGATTGGCAGAAGCCCGGTGCTTTTTCGCTGCTTGGTGTAAAACTGTTTCGTTGTGCCGGAGGAAAAAACAAAATCGTAAATGCATTCAAGGTATTTTATGGAATAGATGCAGCTCAGTTGTTGAGTCATCAACACAGGACTTTACCCCCACCACCGTCCAATCTATCGTTAAGCTCTGTGGAAATATTTTAGAACATCTTACATCATGGTTTTCCAAAACAGAGAGTGCAGGCTAATAAAATTTATTTTTTTATTGATTACGGATTAATTGAAATGTGTGAAGACTGAAAATTTGTCATTATCACCAAGATCACAACAACCAGCAACCATTTGTGAACGGCAGTTTGTTCATGCCAAGTACCGAAAATAAAAACAATAACCTTGCTGAATTTTAACAGCTTCAAATGCTCTACAACAGTATTCACCCACTCCTGGGTTTAATCAATAAAAGAAAATAAGTAATAAATGTGGCTACTTGAGCCTTTTTCCCAATTACGCTTAGACATTGGCTGTTGTGTGCATCTCGCAACAAATCTATATCCAAGGTTATCAGAGTACATTGCAGAGGGAGTGTTCTTCCCAGTGGTTGACTCACATGTACCTCAACATAGTGAATTGCGGAGTGCCTGGCCATCTACAGAGCGAATTGTACGTTAGTTAGTCCACGTTTAGTTCAAATATGTAATTTAAAAACTGCTGCGTAAATTTATGTCAGAATAAAAAAAATAAGCAAACCTTTTAATACCGAAACAAGCACGTGCAACCTATCTGCAAAATAAGGGCACAAGATTTGGGTAGTTATGCTGACTGTTTTCTCTTTTTTCTTTTCGCAGTTGAGTTCCTCGGAATTCGTTTGCTGGGTTCCAGAGTGCAAGGGTATTGCCTGATCAGACTCAATCAACTATGTGCAGCAGGCTGGTTGGCTGAATCAAGCAGATAGCTCATGGCGTGCTTCCGGTTTGGTGGTGGCTCGATGCTGCCGCTCTGTGCTAATCTTATGCTTCGGAGCTCTTCGGATTTTGTCTATGCAATTGTTTCTTTTTATGAGCACGAAGCTTTTCATTAAACTGTTCAACAGCACCCACATCAATTTCAAAGATGTTCTTTCGACTGCTTTTTGATTTATTTTGCATCTTGTTCCATACAAATATAAGATAGCATTTTTAGATGCTGGAAAAGCAACTTCTTTAGACAGAAAAGACAGATTTGTGTATTTTCGTACTTCATGAACTGTTTTTTGTTGAGACCCGAAAAAAGGTTGCCGTCGCTTGCATGCCACCTTGTGTGTTGCGGCAACGCTTGTCTGTGTATAACATATCAGTCACAACTGAGCACTTCAATACATTTTGGATAAAGCTGATGATTGAAAATTGCAACTTTTAAATTAGAAAGGTTCGTTGATGTGTCTGTGAGTAATCACATCAATTAATCTAAAACATTATAAGTAGTGTTTATTCAGGAAAAATAACGAAAGAAAAACAAAGTAGTTGTAGCAGCTCCGAATTCTACTTTAAAATGTGCCGATCCTTTGCTGCCAAAAAGTTCGAGCTGGTTAAACACAGTCATTCTATACAAATATTTTGCTAACAAGCAGATGGTATTTCACTGTAATTATGGAGATGTTGTCGTTTTCTCTGAGTTGCAGAGCTTTACTTCGTTTATCGCTTACGTTTCTCACTGACTGCCTGCTAAGCGGGGTGCGGTTACGTAGATTGCGCTTTTCTTTCGTATTTATATCCTTAGTGCTGCTTTTTTGCTGCCAAATACTGTTACCTGTCGTGACACGCCTTGTGATTTACGGTGAGCGCGTTTTATTCTCAGCTAAGACAGGAAGCGCCTCTGCGCGTCTTCGCTACATCGAATCTTCTGGAATGTTGAATTTGCACAGAATTTCGCTTGTTTTCAGCGACGGTTCGCTAAAAAGCGCAGTTTTGTCGTCGTCGAATCATTTGTCGCCTTCAAACGCGTATGAACTTTGTATTTTTTCGTTTTTGCTTTTGTACGAATATTTACATTGACTGCAATCGATTAGAAATGACTAGAAAGGTCTTCAGAAAGCGTGAAGCGCAACAGAATCGCATAAAGTACTTTCGTTTTTGTGGAATGTGGTCTGCCTGTGAAACGCGTTTCGTTGTTTCGCAAGTAATGGCGCATGCAGTAAAAAGTAAAATTCACGAAATTCAGTAACATGACCCCATGCAAAACAAAAACAACCGGACTTGCGCAAGCTTTGTCAATGTTCGCGAGCGCAGATGCAAACGTGTATTTTTTATGGACCAAGTTTGTTGGCGACGAAAGTTAGTTTGCTTGCTTGTCCGCCTTCTCGAGCCGTTGGCTCAAGAAATTACTCTGATACATTAACATCCACGATGACCTGCGCGCTTTTGCCGCATGCGAACGAATTCCTGACTAACATTAGAGAAATACATTCCTTAAACCAAACGAGTTTTGTTGCTTTTGCGCCGATTGACGCCTAATCGTTTTGCGCCGAATTCACCTCAGACGAGCAGTTGTGCGCCGAGAACGCAGTGTTGCCGGACATTAGTCCGCTTGCAAGTGATGATGTGCGCATAACTTGGCAGCACGTAACTGGTTGGGCTCTGCACATCCCGGATTTGGGATGACAAAGTGTTTCAACCGGGCAAACACAACCTTTCCTTGATCAGTTGACGAGAGGCCGTAGAATGACAGCGAGCTTGTTGAGAGAAGTATTTGAAATATGCGCGCAGGTTTGAAAACTTTGATGAACAAATAAGTTAGTCAGCTGAGGAAAAAACCACTTAGCAACTGTGTGATTGTGGTACTGGCGCATGGCAGGTCCGATTGTGGGAAAAAAAGCTGTGGGGATGAACAAAGGTCGAGGTGTGCTGGCTTAGAGTTGGGAATTTCCTGTGGACATTTGGTTTTCGGATGGTTTGAAGATGTGGAGAAACTG
>JGI24022J15233_10007308_pt1 | contig 12146 bp, 9 predicted proteins | sample Ectturendosymbi2_FD_15233 | JGI IMG/M metagenome (IMG submission 15233)
CTCTGGGTATAAAATGTAATATGTGCAAAGCGGTTCTATGGAAAATTGAAGTGAAATGCGTTGCAGGCAAGGACAAGCCATCAGAAGAAAACGGTTTAAATTTGCCACATTAAACATTTACTGTTTTTACACATTCAAAAACATTTGTGAATGCCACAGAAGAAATTCATCAAAAGCTATAGACCCCTGCAGCACCGCAATAATGTCACGAGATTTAAGCAGGTTGAGAACCAGTCGCGCAATCATGCTTTGCGGAAAGGAACTCGTCAAGACATGCATGAGAACGGAAATGCATTTGTTTTGTGTCTACATATTAGGCATCCCACAACTTCATACACTGGTTTGATGCGACTAGTTTCTGTGAGCGCAACAAAAGCCTAACGATGTAATACATAACAGAGATACTTCATGATTTGACACTTTCTACTGTAACAGCGATACGTAATTAAATCGATCCACTTGGTTTATGTACAACAATAAATAAGAACACAATTTATGGTTCTAGTAGCTGAATAGTACATATTTCTTAAAACACTGCCAGAAAAAGTGCCAAGCACGTTTTATTTTTTATCTCCGGAGGAATATTTGACCAGATTTCTATTGCACTATATTTTATCATTTTAGCACCTGAGTTTGAACGTGTTTTTGGTAAAGCAAATTGTCGAGTTTTGATTTGTCTTGTGTTATATGAATGAACATCAGTAATGAGATTAGGATGAACATGACGATTGTCAGCGTGACATTATGGCTGTTTGACGCTGGAAGAGCAATTAGGTAGGGTAAGTTTGAAATGTGCGATATTTCGCATATGGTCATATGAGTACATGTTTTTGAACGGATTTTACGTGACTTCACCTTGCGATTCTTGAATATTTTTGAGCGTGATTGTGATGTTGATTGTGTCTTCAGACGAATCAACGCCGATAAATCTCTCGAAGTCTGCTTTTATTTGCCGCTTCTGCTGTTTAACTTTATGTTACGAACCTCGCATCTACTGAAAAAGTCGGCCTGGAGAAGGTTGGGCTAGGTTTTACCTTGTGGACCAACCAAAGAAGATTCCTCAAACACCTTGCTGCAAAGCTACTGTAGAGTTTGTAGTTGTGGCAGTATAACCCTATCTCACCACAAGGCTAGTGGGAGTGTAACTAGAAAACTACCTGGTTATTAAGTACCCCAGGAAGATCCAAATATAATTTTGATTGTGATGCTATTCTGTGCATGACAAAGGACAAAAGTTTGCCAGACTACAATACAATGATTTGATGTTGTTTTAACTTAGAAGCCCGACCGTTAATATGCTTGTATGCTTATGATGTATATTCTTTTTGTTTGTTGGTCTTGTCTTGTTTATTTCTGTGAGTTTCCCAAATGAACTGAACTATGAAGCTTTGAACTTTGGGTCACATTTTGATGGGATACTGATTGATAGAGACTTAGAGAGACAAAAGCTGAGATGGTTTGGCCATTTAACCAGAATGCCTCAAGAAAAGTTGGCTGTATAAGTTATGCTGATCTTTTACCAATGCGCTAGCAAATGTCTTTTGAAAACCACTTATGAACTCCTCTTAATACTGTAGTTGTTAACTTGTTAATCTTAATGCACTTGTCACAGTCTGGGGCTTGGTTGTTGATGCAGCAGTATTTGTGTTATGTTATGTCAGCCTGAAAAGAGTAGCAGCATCAAATGGACTTGTCAAAAATTATGTTTCAAAAATCATTTGGTTTTCTGAGAAATTTATTTAGAAAGTTTTGTGATAAATATTGCTCTGAATATCATAGAGTAGCTATGTAGCATGCTTTAAAGTTTTTTGTACAGGTGTTCATTTTCGTAAATTTGTAACTTGAAAGAACTAGATTGTATCTACTATTAATGTTGGAACCAGTTAGTTCTTTTTGAGTAACTCTAACTGGGGATGGCAAACGAAACAATAACAACAGAATGGCTCAATGCATTAACCAGAGCTGCAGACTTTGATTCATGGGGTCAGTTAGTTGAAGCACAAGATGAGTACTGCAAGTAAGTTGAATGCATATTTATAAGTGCATTTTAGGAAGGGTTTTTGAACTTTTGAACCTTTGTGTACTTTATGTGATAAATATGTTAAAACTTATGTCAACTTTTTGGTCCATCTGTCAGTACACTTTCATCAGTGCAATGGACAGAAGGCTATCATAAGTTGACAGTGACAAATGGTTCAGTCTGTGCTTGATGCTAGATGTTTTAAAGAGGATATGATAACACTTCCTTATGAGTATAATTGTTTGACACTAATGCAAGTAATAAGAGAAGTGAAAGAAAAAAGAAACTAAGCAGGTTTGCCAATGGCTAAACCAAAATTTTCCATAGTTTTCAACATTTGTATGTTCATAAAGCACCAGAGTTGTGACTATATTAGAACATTGAATTTATCCTTTGCAGCTCGCTCTAAAATGTGATAACTATTTACAGCAACATACCAGGTAAATTTGTAAAAATTTACAGCAAAAAGCTAGGCAAATGTGCACTGGGTTTGTTTATTTGACGAAGGTATTGCTTCAAGTAGAAAACTTGAAGAAGTCATTCTTAAGCTTTTGAAAGCAAAGAACAGTACAGATATGTATATCAAACATATTCTGAAATATTTGTTAAAAACTCCCAATTCAAATTCTTGGCCTGTAAAGCTATTACCCTGTTGAAACATCTTGTTTGTTTCTATTTCAGCAAAAAAGTAAATCATTGAAGTTAATTGACTACATCAGTGGTTCTTAACTGGACACCCTCCTAGGGTGCCAAGCCCATTTAAAATGCTCAGGGGTGTCAAAATGTTATTATCAGGGGTGTCAAAATGTTTTCTAATATAGCAACAAAATACGTTTTCAAAATGTTATCAAACCTTGAAGAAAATTGCTGTGGGTTCGCAACTTGGTGCAGTAAATTGTATTTCTCTTCCGTAAGTTGCTGCAAGCCTAAAAAGGTTGGGAAACACTGGACTACAGTGACTGCTTTCCATAATATGCAATGTTGGTTGTAGGCAAAAAATTATTACACATCTAAATTCTAGACAAGAAAAATATTTTATGTTGTTTGAACAATGGTTACATGTGTTGTACATAGTATTTAAATTGCATGAAATATGTTTGGTGCCAGTTTTGTGTAAAGTGGCTTGGTCTTTATTAAAGTCATTGTAAAAAGCATGTGGCAAACTTGAAAAATTTTGTATTGGCATGTAGCAGTAGATAAATCAAGTTTGCTTAATTTTTTCTCAACATCTTTTTTTTGTTGACTTCTGTTTGCAGATTATCAAAGAATATCAAAATCAACTTGCCATTCATTTCATGGGAAGATGATAAAAAGGTATGCAATATTTTTTTGCATTTATCCAGTTCACTTTACTTAATATGCAAAAAGTAGTTAATACAGAATAGCTAGGTTTATTGCAGTCATCATACATATCAAAATCAACTTGCACATCCACCACAAAAACATAGGAAATAAGTCATATTAGAGTTTCCTGCTTTGAATAAATTTTGTCAAAAAACTATTTGCACATTAGGGTGAATTCACAAGCTATAAATGGCATAGCCTTTTTGGTAACATTCTTCCCTTGAGACATATTTGTGTTTGCTTAATGTATCTTTACATTGTGGAAATGATGCAGTTCAATATGATTTTAAAGCTTCATATGTTACGTGGTAAATTTATGGTATTTTAAAATGTGTTGAAGCTATTTGAGGTAGTTATGCCAAACTTGCTATACTTGGTTTAGGCTGTTGCATCAAAAATTGCATCCTGTCTTGAAATTAGATCAAGGTTTTTGAAATCGTCTGGTGCTATGGAAGAAATACGACTGGAGGATATAAAAAAGCTTTTACCAGGTTTGGCACAAACTGTTATAGTTTTAATTTCTTAATGGGTCAAGCATGGTGAGTGCCGAATGGGATATATTGCAAAGTCAAATATAAAGAAAATTAGTACTATATTTAACTCTGTTTTTTCATATTTTGTGACATCCAATCATTGAATACTAAGAACTGGGCATAATACGTATTAGGTGTACACTGTACATGTGTTGAGATGATTAGAGCAAAAGCTAAATTATTTCATTTGACTAAAGTTAAAAATGCTAGGATACCACAAACCCTGTTGACAAGGTTGTCTCATTGAGCTTCCCTCAACAGTTAGTTAGTTGATTTTCTTCATGGTTTGATGTTGATCACTAAACTGTATTTTTCGTTAGAACGTCTATTAAACTGCACTTCTCTGGCTTGAACTCAACGTGAAGGAGAGTTTAATTGACAAAGTTAACAATGTTAAATTACTTACTTCGCATATATTTGTTGGAAGCAAGTTAAAGAATTTTGTTTGTGATTAATTTTATGCAGTACTGTGCTGATCAGGCACTTAATATCTTTCCTTTGTACTGACATTCATGGTGGGTACATCTGTGAAAAACCTACCTTAGAAATCTACCTAAGGTTACAGCTAGCACAGTCTTGCCTTTTGCTGTACCTGAAACTAATTTGTTTGGGTTGATTCCATTCAATGTTCATCTACAGACTATTACTTTGTCTTTTGTTACACTGCGTATTAGTGATGATGACAGTTGGTACACCTTTTGTTTTGGATTTTACAATGTGAAGATCAAGAAGTAGCAAGAAATATTGTCATTCAAGTAAATCATATGGCAGTGTTCAAACGATTGTATCTGGTTTTCGCCTCGGAGAGACTAAAAAAAACGTATAGTATCAAGCAAAATTTTTGACTTCTGCGAAATATGTGACCACTTNTTGTATTTCAGTTGCTTCTCAGAGAAAGGATTAAAGTGGCTATAAATTTTTGTAACTCTAAACCCTAACCGTAAACCTCAACACNAACCTGTTAAATGCAAACCTTAAACACTATACNCTAACCCTAAATGATAACCGTAAACCTAAACACCAACCCTAATCCAAAACCCTAAATCTAAACCCGTGTCTGCTTTTCAAACGTTTTTAAGAATGTACAGCAATAACGGTTCCAAAACTTTGAAGGTGCAATCTTGTGTGAGAACATCAAAAGTGTCTTGTGCACTATAAAAAATACAACTAAGGTGGGGACTCGAACTGCCAACCCCTTGCACAACAGCGCTTAGTCATTTACCACTCGATCATGTTGGTAATGGTGTGAACTTCTCCAATTCAGTTTTGTATCTATCACAAAACTAAATGCGAGGTACGGTTTTTAGTCTTTCCAAGGCAAAAACCGGATAGGTCGTTTAGACACTACCAAATTTTGTTGGTAACTCTGAATGCTACTGCAAACTGTGTATGTGAACTTTGTTAATGTTGTTGTAGTGTTAGACAGCCTAACAGGCACAGCTATTCGAGAACTGCCCCAAGAAGTTGACACACAAGTTGAACGGATCAGGTTGGTAGATTAAAGCTTTGTGAATTGTGTTAGGTAAACTGTATCAGCAATTGCACTTAAGGCGAACTTAAATGACATCGTGTAAAAATTACTTTGCTTGAATTATCGTAAGTACTGTATTTAAATGGTGAATTTTTAAAAACATTTTTTAAACAGATGTTATGACAGAGACAACATGGGTGAAACCTTTAATCCAGGGGTGCAAAAATGCAGTCTTGCGCCCACAACCAAAAACTTGAGTGCGCGAACGGAATTTGCAGTGACGTAGCAGTTCCTAGTTACTAGTTAATACTTTTAAAGTGCAATATTATGGTCAAGCTTATATGTGTGCGCTATTAAAAATTTCTGCGTGCTACTAAAATTCACAGAAAGTTTTTCACCCCTGTTTTAATCTATAATCTATCTAGGAAACAACAATGAAGGGGAAACAACAGTCAAAATGAAAGCTGAATTTGGTTCAGATTTTTAAAAAAGTGGTAATGTTTTAGTTTATGCCTAATTTCTAAGATTGAAATCTTTCACTAATCTTGCCCAGACGTTTTTGGTTGCCTCGCTTTGCGGCCCCGGCAGCGAAGTGTTGGCAACTGGGTGCTATGGTGTCGATGTGCCCAACATACAATTCTTTGCCACAACACGTGGAAGAAAAACTTGTTACACTGTTGAAAGCGGTCATGTGCTGTGCGATTGCATTGTTAGATCTATTGCGAATTCTTGCACTCCCAGAAGGTGCAACATTGAGGTGAAGCAGATCTAAGGTGTGCTACAGGAATCAATTTGAAGCCTATTGGGAAATAGCTGATTTCTGGTGAAACAATTCGTGCTTAATGCACGAGTTTGTTATAAAGGAGTAAACTGGATTTTTGGCTGCTAAACACGTAAATTGCTTTTGATATAATGCGATGGGTGCTTGTGTGTACATGTGCAATTCATTAAAACATCAAATTAAACTTTTAGCAAAATTGGGTACGAAAAAATCCGTGATAGCGGAGGTGCTGAGTGGCAACTGAATTGTAACCAGCTTGTTTACAGTATTGTGTTGTTTTTTCATTGTTTTATTGAGAATAATGGAGCTTTTCTTTAATCTCAAATAATTTTCAGTCTTAATTTGTTAACTCATGCAGTTTGCCCGGGAATGGAAGTGTGTAATTTTTAATATTATATCATCTGAGGCATACAATTTGTAAAGCTTGGAAAGCACGTGACAGAATCAGCAATGTATCATGATGCTGGCAATAATGTTGTACGTATTGAAGACGAACATTATAATTCAAAAGCATTGTTGCTTGAAACGATTATGAAAAATTTGCAAATTGCTTGCATACTCATAAAAGTGCTGCACGCTCACGCTAACTTCTGAAACTCAATGGATGCAACAATTATTTCATGATGCAAAATGTCTTCAGAAAACTTGAAGAGAATGAAGCAACTTTGGTGGCTGAAAGTCAAGATGATACTGAGGAAACGGTATCGGAAGGAAAACGTAAGTCCTGTCTTAAAGCAGCATCCATGAATTATGGTAAATTTCTGTTGTTTTCTTTTTTAAGTACCTTTCCAATAAAATTTTTTAATTAGTTAGATTTTGTTGTATGAAATAACCTGAAAATAGAACTACAAAATTTTGTGCATTACATCATATCCCTGAGATGTTTTTTGGCAATTGCAAGAAGTCATTCAAGGGGTTCATCCACATAGAAAATGTTTGAACTATTCACCGTTTTCTCCAGTCCTCATCTGTGAATGGTGGCAGAATAAAAGGTGCACAGCTTTTATGTGTTCTTGATAACACCGACATATCAGGAAAAGTGTTTTTGAAACCTTTTATATCAGAAACATTAGGTTTGGGTGCTCATAATAAAAAATGAGTGACATGACCAGTGTTCTAAGAAAATTTTACACTGAGCAAATGTTTGTTTTGGTGAGCATGAATATTCTGAGGCTGATATAACAGATCTCTAAATGAATTACAAACTTTGGGAATTATTAGGGAAGTATAAAATCTTATCAAAATATGAACGAAGTACACATTTATTTCAAATAGCTTTTGAAAGGACTATGAGATATGTTCAGAAGGGTTCTGTTTCTGCCCAAAAAATGTTAATGATTTTTTACTTTTAAGTTTCGAATGTTGTAAGTGCGTGATAATGACATTTAACTGCGCAAATGGTCTGGTTGTACTGTGCGGTTGCGCTTTGGGTATGGCATAGAATCCAGTCTGTCTTACTAATCCATATCGCATCTAGGCCGTAAAACAGCTATCATTCCATGCGCAATTTTTTGATTTGTGCTTATCAAGAACATGCAGAAATGTATTGACGCCGGATCAGTATACAAGTACTTGTGAACGCCGTCGACCTTACAGCCTACCGCTCCTTTATTGGATGAAAAACCTTCACAAAAATAAAAGGAGTGCAAGTGCACGCATCTTTCCTTGCTGTTAATATATACTGTGATCAGCAATCTGAATTGAGTGNGGCAATGATACTTGCNAATGCAATCATTTTGTGGCCTGTGCAAAGGCGAAATTTGGCAATAATCACGAACGGCGAAGACTTCACATAGCATTGTTGAGAGGTTATCATAACTGTAAGATCAGGTAGGTTTCTTGGGTTGACGCAGTGCTTCCCAACTTTCATTGCAATGGCCCAAATGTTAAGCATACAGTGATGTGCATAGCGTAGGCGACCCACCATACCAAACCACTTTTCACACAACTTCTTTTAATGATCATAAAGTAAGTTGTGCACAAACAAGAGAATTGAACGTATAAATAAATTTCCATTTAATTAGTGTGACCTTTGACTTAGTATGGTTTCTGCAACTTTTTCAAAATTTTGAGCAATCTTGGTTAGTGCTAGTTCATGTTATTTATTCAGGCTGAAGATCGTTCCTCATCTTTTTTTTAATGTAGCTGTGGAGAAGTGCAGAAAAATCACGATTACACAGCCAGGCAGTAATGAATGGCAGAAGAGCTTACATGGCGTACCTGCCAAGAATACTCTTTTCGTTTTTTACTTTTGTCCAAAATTGACCCAGGGGTTCTTGAAAGTATTCATCAACGAAGTGTCAAATTGAATGTCAATTAATTCCTTTTGAAATTCAGAAACACTTTAGTAGCTCTCAGGCAGTATTTCAACATCACAAGCAAATGGATTGTGCACCCATTCCAAATCTTTTGCATTTTTAGGGTTAAGAAAATANAATTATTTTGCCAGTAAATCTAAGTATCGTTCTGTGACTATCTGGATATCACCAAAACACAATTCCTCAATATCTTCTAGAAATTTTTGAAAATCAGGAAATGATGGTTGATTTCTAGACTCGATCTTCCCCTGAATCCCCAACCACAACTTCCAGACTTTTCTGCCTAGTTATACACCATCAAAAATTCTCCCACCTACTTGCGCAAACTGACAAACTCTAAGTAATTTTGCCAAAAGATGATCATCTCACATCAAGAAAAACATAACAAATGTTTGTATTCAACATTAAAATCTTTGTATAGTTCTATTAATCGTGATTTCAAGGACTCAACCTTGATGAAGTTGGCGGTTCGGAGCACATCCTGCATGACATTTTCCAAATCAGATGAAAGTTTGCGAGATGCTAAATTCTCTCGATGAACGAAGCAGTGTCTGCCGACTACTTCAGGATCCATTTTTTTTCACCCGACCAGCAAGACCTCTGTGGACTCCTAGCATGGCTGGAGTCATTGCAAGCACTGGAGTTTATCCACTCTAATCCCTCTTTTATAAATGTGTCGGCCACATAAATATATCTTCGTTGCGAGTGGTTGTTTGCCAAGCCCTGCACATAAGAAAGTTTTCCAGATTATTTTCTCCCTGGGAACGGATATAGAGAAATAGCTGGGCATCATAACTTTCGTTCATGTGCAGGCCAGTGTTTTTTTAAGGTTTTCAAAAGGGTGTCGTGGTAGAGCTTAAGGGTGTCAATACCATTTTCTCTTCTATGTCTGATACTTTTAATTGATTTTCACAAAAACGCAAGTTTCCGTCCAAATATTCTTATTTGACTAGAACTTTCACTCTTGGCAAACAAACTACAATTTCATAAATAGAAAGGTTCAATGAAGGCCTACACACTCATTCATTTTCTCATTTTCATGCCACTTTTCGTTTGGGACGAGTCGCGAGGGCAGCAGCCCTAGGGGAACCTGGAATACCTCGCGATCAACAGCAATCTCAGATAGTTCTGCTGGCTCCACACCAAGACGGGACCAAGCAGGGTCGGAGATGTAGTCACACCACATGGTCCTTGGACAAATTTTGGGCCGCTTTCCCGTGGGTGTAGACTGTAGTCTGAAGGACTCAGTCCGCTATTGTTTCCTGGGACATTCTGGACACATGGCCGAATTAACATAGCTGGGATCTCTCGATTAGGAGAAGTGGCTTGACATCCTGGGTTTTACGGATTTCAGACCTGCATTCTTTGTCACGAAGTGTCACACCGAGAACTCTTCGCGAATATCCCATCTCTGCCGTTTATTCTTTTGACAGCATTCTTTCAACCGTCACCTAAAATTTATGACCACAGTGAGGATCGGAACAAAGACAGATTTAAAAACCGAAAGCTTTGCGTTTTTTGAAATTTCCCGTTTCGCAAACACGGAGCAATAAAGCTCACGCAGAACTGCGTTTGCTTTACCAATCCGGGTATCATTCCATTTGTTCCGATATCCGTCACTCGTGAATACCATTCCAAGGTACTTGAACGCCTCCACCTGCTGCAGTGTTCTTTCGCTCACTTGCAGGAAACACTGCCTTGGGCGTCTTCCCAAGAAACACTGCCTTGGGCGAGACATAATACCTCAATCTTTTTAGTGCTGTTTTTCATTCCTGCTTGGTCGCACGCAGCAGAAAACCGATCTAATGCGTGAAATGGCTTCACAGGTCGGATTTGGCCCGCGAGCCGTTGTGTAGAGGGCTCTGATATAGACAGAGGAGTGGTGCCAGAATGCACTATTGTCGGAATCTCACACCAAAGTTGAACAGTTGTGATTTGACCCTCCGACACGGACACAATTTTCTGATCAGGAATACAGTTACTTGACGGCCAGCAAGAGGCACCCATCAACGCAGTACTCCCATAACACCCCCAAAGCTTTTCACAAAGAACCCGGCCATACACTTTCCCGAGATCGACAAAGCATGTGTATAAATCTTTGGCATCATCCCAGGAATCAGGCGCGTAGCCAAAGGGGGGAAATGGGGGCAATGCCCCCCCAATTCCGAACGTTGCACCAAAAATTTTCAGGGTAATCAAGGTTTTGATGCGTAAGCCAAAAAAATACTTCAGTGCAAATCAACGACACTTCTTACGGAACCTATTACATTAGCCTTTAGTCGAACCTGATCAGAGCACTATGTTTTACCAATAGTCCATGATTAATCAAACGTTGTGTACATGAGGGTCGAAAAATTTTATCCAGGTCGGGCAATAGTAGTTTTTTCAAGTGAAGCGAAGAATTTTTCTATAGGGGGCCATTTTTTCCACTCGAAACTAAGAAAACAACCTTTCTGCTAAAATTTTGGTAGGAAGATGTCAAATTTTCCAAGGCCCCCTTCTACCCCTCCCTTTTCGACGCTCTATGGTGTATACAGACCCATAACCAGCTTGGGACATTAGGGGAGCGAAGACTTTTCTGAGAGGAGGGCAAATGTTTTAAACTATGTCCAATAGTTTTAAAATATGTTCAACACATTTTTCCAGAAGGGGGGCGAAAAATTTTCTAGGGAGGCGCTTCAGTTACGAGCCTGTGTGCAGATAGCACTGTAAATGCTAGAGAATTCATGTCATATCTGGCATTTACCTGAGGTTTAAGCTTCTTGTGCAAGTTGATGATAATGAAATACAAACTTGTATCTAAGTGCTTGTAATCACTAACTGAAAGTAAAACAAGGAGTAACGCTTTTCGCAACTATTTCTGGCGCACCAGCCTGCTGGATGTCACCTAATGGTGATGTAAACTTCATTTCAATGCCATCGCAAAAATTCCTCTCTGTTAACGCTACCCTGCTACAAATACATTATTACTTTTGTCTGTAACATCAGCCGTAACCTTGAATGGACATCGTATGTTTTTGTTTTTGTACAATTTTAAAGTAAATAGTGCCAATGTACGTTTTACATGCCTTGCAGCTCAAACTTTGCCTGAGCAATCCAGTGTCAAAGTCTTTTTTATTACGCAAATAGGCCATAGACCACGGGCCTCAAACTCAAAACGAGGACTTAAAAAAGAAACAGGGCCGCATTATGACTATTCTAGAGCTTCAATATGACGCTGACGGAAAAAAGGCTGTACCTGAAACTTGCTAGAAACAGCTTTTGCATCTTTTTTCCTGCGAATGATATCGTGAGTTAATAGGGAGTTTATCTGTAGCCCTCTCCATGTTCGTTCAAAACAGCTGTGTCCAACCCGCGGCCCAGTCGAAAGTTTTCTGCGGCCCATTTTCAGTTTTAGCTGCAGTGATAAGTATCCTACATGCTGACAACCACTTCTTATTTTGATAATCTTCAATTTGCCATTTTTCATGCAGGCAGTTCTCAGTACCACTTTAACCAGGGGCATAACAAGGGGGGCACAATTCCCCGGGCGCCCTGTCACTATGGGGGCGCCGAATGACTACAGGGTCGCCGAAAAGTCATAACAATGTCACAAGCACTTTCTTCAATATACTACATTTACTTCCAAAATATCTCAGGTTCGAACGTGGGGGCGCCAAACTTGCTTCTTCCCCGGGCG
>JGI24022J15233_10007309_pt1 | contig 12146 bp, 11 predicted proteins | sample Ectturendosymbi2_FD_15233 | JGI IMG/M metagenome (IMG submission 15233)
AGCATTTAGTGGTATGTTGTAAGAGTAGCAGCAACAACAGATGACATCTAATGGCATATAGTTAAATTTTGTCACAGGCGCAGGGGTTTTTTCAAAAAGACCAAAAAATAAAAAATCCAAAAGAGTTAACAAAACGCCAAAAATTATAAATTTGGCCGCAGAAACGCCAAACTGGCAACACGGAGCAACACTGCAAGTTTCTTTCTTACATGCACTTTCATTGTCCCGTTGTTACGCAACAGGTTTAGGTAGTTTAGCTGCTATTTCAAAGCAAACCTACGGGAAGCAAATTTTATTTTCAAAGCAACTTTTCATTACCATCCATCTTGCCAGTTGCCATGCATGAGCTCATTCTAAAAGTAGGCCTATGTAGTATATTCAGATGTTTGGAAAGTTCAGTTTGCAAAAACAATTTGTTGAGTGACAGTTACTAAAATTCTGTGATGAAAATAGAGATGACATGATAAAGACCATGTGATTGACTTTTGGAAGCAGGTGTTATTTGAATCGTCAATCGTTACGAATATACTGTACAAATGTATTCACAAAAATGTGATTGGAAAAAACGCTTTGACTGAATAAAAATTGCGCTGAATTATGTTCAAAGCCTTTTTGCATCGCTTCTGAGTAATTGGCCTGTATTAAAGGGAATAATCTGATTCTCTTCTTTGCTTTGGTTTTCAAAATAAAAATTTCAGAGAAATTAGGTTTCGTGGCAGTGCATTACGTAGTGAACCACAGAGTATTGCGCGGTTTACGTTTTTTTGAAAATCAAGGTAGGAAGTGGGACAAAAAAATTGAGAAACGCTGTTCTAGGGTAGCGAAAAAGTTGAAGAACATGCACCGCTGGTGTTCGTTTAATTATTTTTTCTCTATTAATTTTTCTGCTCTCTTTGTATACATTCCGTAATACCTTTAGTAGAGAGGAATTTGACGTCGTCGCCACTTACTATTTGATTTGACAGTTCGCATGCAGTCTTCCGGTCATTGCGACCCATGTTGTTGGCTTGATTCGCCGATTTGGGGCGAGCACTCATAGTGCGACGCTGCTGTAGATCGAAGTAGGGTCCAGGTGTTGTGCTTCTGTACGGCGGAAGGATTGGCGAAGAGGAGGCGTGAGGCTGCAATAAGAGATATTGAGTTGTCAAATCAACAAGAACTACTCCATAAAAGGCTGCTTTCACAGCTTGTAGAATAGCGGTGGTGCTCACCCAGAACCGTCGCCATAAAGTCATCAATAGGGGGGCTTTACTTTTGTGCGGGGGTGCTTGACATTCAAATTTAACAAAAATTCCATTGATTTATAATGTTTCATATTTTAATTTGGGGGCTTGGAGCTTTGTTTGGGGGTCTAAGCCCACCAAAACCACCCCGTAGCGACGGGAGTGTGCTAACCTTTTTGCCCATCGCTCCAATACCAATCGTTCAAACACTTCGTGCACATTGAACATGACTGGCTGCTAACATTGCGTTGATTAAATATCGACATGCCAGAAAAGCAACAATGGTGACGTAGAACTGCGTATTTTTCTGTTACGTACATTTTCTTCAATAGCTGGGAACACGTTTGCCGTAAGTCTTGATTTGCTAGTTCATACTGATGAACCAAAAACAACTGAAATAAACCAGAACCAACGCAAAGCAAACGCTGTTTGACTTTCATGAGATTGTGTATTCATGAGGTTGTTGTAGGAAATTGCTTATATTGGCTTGTATATTGCTAACAAGTGACTTGTATATTGCTAACGAGATACCTGATGTGATGAATCTCTGCTTTATTTTATTTATTTATTTGTGGATTTATCGCAACTCATGGTCCATATCAATATTGGTTTTATGGTGCAAAACTGTATACTAAACGAACCTCAGGTCATCACCACCCAACACTTTTTGGCACAACTCTATCAGGCTTTTGCGATCGATACCGTGAATAACTGGTCAAAAATACCCTACATTGAAAGTGTTTTAAAAATTAAACAGTGCCCTTGAAAATAAGCGTTGTTTTTGTTCTTTTGAACTTCATAAATAATTTCATTTTTCCTTGTCTAGTCTTGACTTTTTAGGTGTGGATCTTCTCCCATCCTGCGGATATAACGTTTATCATCCTATGACAGAATTCCCCAATTATCCAAAACATGTTTTACCAGAATCTATGTCTATTTTCAAACAAGAGACTCACAACAACTTAGAAAATCAGGACGAAAATCAATAGCAGCTGTTCGCAGTTCGCACTAACAGCGACAGTGGTGTAGGAGGTGGGAGTGCAGTGGATGAAAGCGCACCCCTAAAATTTGTGATTTGTCGAAAGTCAGGGAAAAAATCCCTAAAAACACATGAAGGCCTTTTTTTGGAGGTCATATCTTTGTGGGAGAAAATTGCACAAAAATTTGTCGGGAAAGTTTGGGAAACTTCGGGCAAATATCCTTCGCACCCTAAAAAATTTGCCTGCTCCTACACCTATGAACAGCGATACAAGTGAAGAGAAATAAACAGATTATGAATACATACTAGAAGGACGTTTTGTCTTATATCTGAGTTTTGTGCAGGGAAATTTGTTTAGAAACGCACTCTCCAATTCGTTTACAATTTTCTTTGTTTTACACCAGTCCGAACGCAGTGGGCATCAGCAAGCTGCCAATGAACCAATCAACAGAAACTTTGGGCGCTCTGACGTCTGTTTGCTTACTTGATGTACAATGAGACGACTAAAGCAAAATAAATGACACAGCCTGGGCTGCCCCTTTGTGGAACGATCGCTTTTCATTCAGCAAGACATCCGCTACAACACACTTTAGCACAAGTGTAGTCGATTGTTCCAAACCTGGTGTCAGTTCTTTACTCTGAAAAATGCGCTCACCCAAGCAATGTACGAGAGGAGCAGTAGTTGATAACTTACGGTGTTAGCCGGCAAGCTTTAAATTCAGTAATTCCTTATTCATATCCTTATCACTTTTTATGGTTGACTGACGTTACTTTGTTATGTCAAAGCGTCGTTTTTTTCACGACTTGAACGCACAGTTTTGCAGTGCTTTATTTTGAGTCAAGAATCGAAAATCCCTAATTTGTCCAAAGCAGTACAATGCGGTGATATTTGAAATCAATTTGAAACATTTAAATGTCAGATAACTAACTTTTAGTGGCAAAGATGGCGAAATACCCTGCGGTCATTATTATCGATCACAGTATGGTTTTCCTCAGAGAAAACGTTAGCTACACCCTACAAATCAGAGTAGTTCACATGTAAGTTATACATGATACAAAGAGCAATAATATTTATTAGCAAACCAAGCGTTACAAATACTACTTAGGTTTAGAGTAAAAACCATCCTTTCTTAAAAATCAGTACCCAGTACACGGTTGAAAAGCCATTCTACAAGGCACGGCTATTTACCATCACAATGTTATGGATTACAACATCATGTTAGTTTTGATTTGGATAATTTTCAGAAATGTATATCGATTAACATACTTTACCAAAAAAATTGCTATTGATGTTAATCTAAAAATAAGTTGTGGTCAATATTAAACATTTGATAGCTTTTGCGCTACGAAGCAGTGTTCCCAAACTGGGGTTTGTGAAGATATGACAAGAAAGAAAAATGTCTAATACAGTTTTTTTTAAAGAAAATGTTACGTACTCGGTATGGACCTGTAGGGACCCGATTTTCTCTGATTCTAGGGACCCGATGATAATTTTCGCTGATGCTGGTGACCCGATTTTCAATTCTAGGGACCCGAACCGGGTCCCTAAAACATCTTAAAAAACCCTGGTCTAATATAAACATATAATATGTACACTGTCACAAATAGCAAAACATTATTCAGTGTCATTTATTTTTCGTTGTGCATTATCTTTCCGCGTTGGGTGGGCGAAAAAATTGATGAGATATGAGCTTGGGGCCGGAGAAAAAATAAATTCGCAACTGGGGTCCGTGGCACAAAAAGTTTGGGAAAACCTGCTGTAAAGTATGCTACTTATTATTGACAAGTTACACACAACTCTTCGCTTGCAAACACAGCAAGCTGCTATTTAGGCGCAATGTTGCCAATGATCACAAGTAAAACAGGCAAGTCTCAAATATGTAGGAAGTTACATGGTTCAACCATGACAAGATAGCTAAATTTGGGAAAGCACTTCATATGGCTTACTTGATTCTAATGGGCTCTTTGTCCGAATTCCAGCGATAAAACAGCACGTTTCTTCCACACGATTTTAGGTCTTGATACGGGTTATATCAATGTATACTCTTAATTCAAGCCTTACAAGAAAAAAATAGCCCTGATGTAGCAAACGTAATCAATTATCATGATTACATAATTTTGTACTCGTTTTACTTCTAGATTTACCTTTAGAAGCAAAGTTCAAATTAACGTAAGTTGCTTCTTACCCTTGTATGTTTTTCCTCCAGTTCTTCGGTATCGCTGTTGAACAAGTTTTTCAACCTTTCCTCTACTGTGGGGTTGTTGTTGGTTCTCTTTTCAAAGCACAAAGTTTACAGTTCAGCGCGGCTGAAAACGCAGATTTTAAATCGTTTTAACGCAACTACAGACTTGTTTCTCGCGTCAGGCTCAACTCATTGTCTCGAACGACGAAGTCAAAAAACGATTATCCTCGAGAGCCATAAAGCTTAACGCCGTAAACAGCTTACAAACTCGCCACTGCGACAGCTTTCTGCATATTTGCCCAAGACCTTTTAGCTGCAAATGCCGCAAATGCCAAGGTCAGGGATTTACCGGACAACCGCAACGCCGACGCACTGCTTAGGTACTGACAGGCGGCAGCCAACGTACAGTTGGTTCAATGAAGATAACATGCCAAAGGTGCAAACCACCAAAACTTAAGTAACTTTACCAAAGGAAAACAATCGCCGTTAGACTTGGTATTGTACAACTCCGACGGCGGTTATATTAACGCTAAGTAAGTCATTCTATCCATTCCTAACTTTTTAAGACTCCATGTCTGTCTATTCTAGTGTCTAATATGCGTTGTGTTCCCGGTTGCGTTGTGTTTTCCTGTTGCGGCATTACTCCCTTTTAATTAGATTGCAGAACAAAACTGTAAGAACCCTTGAATATAACAAAACTAAGACAGCTGTACTCGATTCCAGCACAAAATTTTAGAAATACCAGGCTTATTTAAATGTCAGTTGCCAAATTCATGTACTCCTTTTATAGTGGTGGATTACCTAGTCGCTTTGACAATTACTTTGCTGAGATTGCATCAGTCCACAAATATCAAACAAGACTAGCTTCTTTGCAAAAAAATTATTTACCCAAAATGAAAACGTCTCTGGGTCAGCTTTCTTTAAAGTGCATTGGTCCGAAACTTTGGTCTAAAATTCCTGAAAATTTGAAATTTTCTTCGCCTTATACCTTTGGAAAACAATATAAAAACGTCCTGCTATCTTGCCAGAATTTCTGCTGATCTTCATTTTATGCTTTTCACATTCTGTAATATTGTATTGTTGCCACTTTTCCCTCCTATCTACCTCTACAGCTGCTCATCCCACCCCCTGTACATAGGCATGCTTTTCCCCCACTCTTTTATTGTTGTTTGTTTGCTTATTTTACCTGGCATTGATTTGATGCTTTTTTATTACTATTATTACTATTTGTAAAACGTTTGCAATTAAAATTTGGTTTGTGCTAGCAACAAGGCTGGCTGAGAATTTCACCCAGGTGGTCTGTCGCCAACTCTTTGTGATTCAACATGTCGATTAAAGAGTAAACTGCGAAACCTGAAATTCCTGATGTATTTATATTTTCATCACCATGAAATCAATTTGTTATCTTTGATGTTATTGTATTTGCCCTTGCTGCATTCGTGTTATTTCGTGATTTGAGTCACAAAAATGCATGAATAAACCATACCATGCTTGTGCAAATCTTTTGCTTGTAGTACACTTTGTTCCGCAGTCACGGCAGAAAGTAGAGATGTATTGGCAAGTGTGGTGTAAAGCTCCAATTTTGTAGTGGTAGTAGACCAAAAGAGCCAGTGCAAATTGCCGCCTAATTGGATTTCGCGCTGAATTTGAAAAGTGTTTTCTTCTACTCGTCACATCTTTTGACTGCTTGTGCCCGCGCCTGCTGCACTTAGCTAAAGCGAAAACTGAAAAGTTGGAAACTTATGGCTACAAACACAATCTTCTCACAAGTATTGGCATCGGGGACACGCCCCATGAATGCTGCATATCAGCCAAGTATTTTGACAAACCTAATCAAGAAACGTCACAGTTGGTGGAATATATTTTTGACAAACCCATACTTATTTCCTATATGCTCGCTTTCCTCGCTCATCACCTGCAACGCTATGATTGAGATCGCCCAACCACTACCTTTCAGTGAAAGGAATGTAACTATTCGAATCCATCCCGACTTACTATTATGTTTGCCGATCAGCAATCACAATCGCTTGGAATGCGCGCATTGTTTGGCAAGCGTGATGACACCAGTGTTTAAGAATGGAAAGAGCGATTAACAATTGTTGGGTAAATTAATACGTTCTGAAAAGCATTTCCCAACAACTACCTGGGTCTCTAAACGTGAAATAGTTTTTGTTTGGGTATGACGCATCAACTGCCTATGGTAATATGAGTCAACCATCTCTTTTCGCTTGGACATCCCAGAAACGTATTTTAAAGCTTTTAAGGCTCCAACACGAAAATATGCCTGTCAACGACCGACTGCAGGGAAATTATTGTAAATGAAACCTGAAATGTTTCTGTCACCTTTGCTTTTTCCGTCGTTATAAGCACATAAACATTGCGATGTGGTTTCAGTTTGCGTTCTGTCTTATCTGAAACTCGTTGTATGAAGGTGAATTCTTCCGATATCACTTCGGTTTACAAAACGGCAGAACCACCGCCCTATTGTTTCGGTCCACGAAATCTGATGAAAGGTTTCGTACAAAATCTGCATTGCTACACTCAGAATTAACATTTTGGTCATAAAAACTCATCGAAATTATCTAAAGGTCTCAAACAAATGCACGACTGTCATGCTCACACTCAGCAGGCAAGGACAGAGCAAGCTTTTCCTCATCGGAAAACATCTTTGTGACAATTTGCAACAAGGCTCTAGTAAACTAATCAATTTTTTACGTCTGCATAGGTTTCTTGACAATTTCTGTAAGAAAAGGTTTTTGACGTAAGTGATAGATCAGCAGACCTCATAAAGTGTTTTTCCTATATTTGATTTCTGTGAGTCTTTGTTTCAATTTCGCCAAATCTCCCCTTCATCTCTTGAAAATAATCCTCCGGAAACCATGAAGACAAGTAAAGTGCATCGGATTTTCATCTCCCTATTATCCCTTTGCACCATGCCCTTTCAAAAATGTCAGGCAGCAGCGAGTGTACTGGTTCCGTGCAAAGCTAAACGATGATTTTTTGTTGATTTGCGTGAGGAAGGTACAGTTTTATTTTCAACCATAAATTTCGTGTTTATGCATTGCTTAGCATGTTTATTGTCAATTATGTTGCACGTTCATGTTAGGTTTGAAACGCTTTTAACAAGAATATGCCGCCAATGCTCACTGCATGCTTTGCTAATTTCGACGACAATAACACAGTATTACGAAACTAATTTTTAAACGCAACACACCCTTGCCGCAGCTTTTAAAATCTTTGCCGTGAAAGACAAACGCTGTTACTATACTTTGTCAGGTTTCAACTCGTTGCATCATAATATCATAAACGAACTAAGGAATAACACAGTATGTAGACGTTTCTTGATACAAACGCAACGCAAATGCTTCTTCGTTTACACATCACTCAGTACAGCGGTGTCTACTGACGTGCGTTTTCTCAAAAATTACCTACCACTGCCAATCACCCGTGTACCTACTCTATTCCGTCAGGTCGAGGCAGTCAGGTATGTCAGTACATGCGCAATCACCTGCAACTGTGGATCGCTGACGTGCTCGCGCTTTCCCTTTCCATGGCGTGCGCTCAAATTGTGATTCTTCTCCGACAGTGGTGTGGTCGACTGAAAGGCCTTCTCACGAATAGCCTNGGCTAGGCCGAGTATATGTCTCCTGCCGCCTGAAGTGCAGACCATGCCGGTTCTGTGATCAGCCTCTGTCGAAGGCTGCAAAATATGAAACGAAAAGTAAAAGCTCTGTTGAAGTTGTGAAACGTCACAAACACATAAGCAATACATCAAAAATCCAAATCGCTTTCCCATTTACAAAATAGGTTCTTTTTCGAACTGCAATCTGAAATAATTTTCACGCTAAATTATACCNAAATCACGAGAAGACGGCAGGAGGTTTTAAAGCTGTGGTTCTAAACTTTTACAAACACGCCGAATCCTTACGTAGTTTTCCAAGCTGATGTCGAAATCCGTTTTTGTCCAATATAACAGAAAGTAAAAGTGGGTCACGGAAATGAAATCACTGAACAGTTTATATTTAATTATGCAGTAGTCCCACGCTTTCAGTCATGTTTCAGATGACCTTCGTCGAACCCCTGATACGACTCCGTCGAACCCTAGGGCTTCGATCGAACCCAGGTTAAGAACCATTGCTTTAAAGGATTGATTTTGGGAAAATCCCCAGGTAATCGCGGCAGCACTCTTTTGGAAATGGATATAGTATGCGCTTAGCTTTTATACATGCAAGGTGCATTTCCTGGGTTTTCCCAAACGTTCCGAGAAAAATTAGGCACGTCATTTGCGTAAAACTTTTCATTGTTCAAAGTATTTTGCACTTCGGTTTGATGCAAAACTTCAACCGCCTTGATAAAAAATGCTACATTTACAGTGAACCAACTTTCTCCACAAAAAAGTTTTTTGTTGTACTGCACAATCTACGCAGCTAAACTTATTTTTTTATGCACAAATGCGGAACTGTCAGTAAAATAATGCAGCACGCGCCAAAGACCACGAAGCCGTGGTTGTACTTCCAACATGTGCGAAAAACAGCCGATGTTTCGAGGATGCAGCTTTGCGGCTTCCCGTGAAAAGTACTTATGAGGCTTTAACGAATCGCACAGTATGCACGTGCAAACTTCTCAGTATTTGATCCTTTTAGCGTGGCGTCACGTCCATGCGCTGCTTGGCGGTTGGGGTTCAAGTGTCATTTATTCGTCGTCCAACGTTTACTGTCAATGGACACGAAGTAAAGCGCTTACAGTCACAAGCGCTGGTCTTTGCGCTGCTCAAGGACAGGGTTGCCAGATTGGCCGTCTTAGGCCAAATTTCAGAAATGTGGCCTCGATTGAAGTTGGTTGGCCTAAAAAATTTTGGTTGGCTTTGTGGCCTTTTTTGACTTCATCTCAAGTAGGTTGGCCTTAAAAAGTTATTTTGGCTCTTTTTTGGCCCTTTTTCGCTGAATTAGATTCCTATGAAGGCAAATACTATTATACCATTTTTTTGCGGCAACACATTTGCAAAATTTTTGTGATCGACGCCCACGTTCTGATATTAGTAATATTTTGTNTAATCACTGGAAATGCGTGCACTCGCTGCACTGTGTAGCGTGTATTGTGTTGTAGGCGTTGAGCAAGCTCAACCCCTGCAGACAGGTCTGCGTCTCTGCGACAGTGACGTCGAGAAGTGGAAAGGCTGCAATGATTTTGGTCGTAACTACAAGAGTGAATGGGAGATGACTTCCGTGTGGGTTCAGGAAGCTGCCGATGGATCAGTATGCAAGCGGTCGCACCATTTTACCCATGGTGTGCAATCTCACAAACCATGAAAAGTCAGAGTAGCATCAATAATGAGCTCCAGTACAATGCCAAGCAAGGCTTAATCTTAATTTCGAAGAAAAACATTTTTGATATTCTTGTAATTTAAATGTTTTTTGTGACAAAGGAATGACAATACCGCAAATGCAGTTTGGCTTTTTTCTGGCCTTTAAACATTCGGTTTGGCCTTTTCGTGGCCTCTGTTTAGCACTGCTTGGCTTTTTTTTTCATTTTCATCTGGCAAACCTGCTCAAGGGTATAGCAAATTTGGCCGGTATCGAGGTGGAGGCCACTCCCGGCTTCTTAAGTAAGTACGCTTTTCACTGACCGACAAAGCAGGTTTGAATAGCTCAACAATTGTTAACCCACTGTACGCTCTGTCGCGAGTTCTGCTTTGCGATGGATATTCTGGCCAGGCACAGAACAAGCGTGTTTCATGGAACCGGAAATTTGAGATGTTCAGACAACACGGGATAATCCCAGTTCAAAATCCTACTAATTGTTCCAAAAGAATTTCATTGCAGCTCATCATCTTAGATTTTTACTCGTTGCAATGGTTAAGGGACGTAAGTCCCAAGAGGTAAAAAGTTTTTCATCCTTTGAATGAAAACCCTTTGGTACTGAAGGCCAGGGACGCCCTGATTGCGACTACGAAGTAATTACATAACTGACTTTTTCTCGGACACAGCGGAAAGTAATGTTCTGCAACCGATTCTATTCGTATATAAACATTCGGTATTGCTGCTTATGGCCGTAATGCTGCTCAAAACGTCATGCAATTGTCACAACTTCCCAGTGCAATGTCATTAGAAACAGTCACACCCAATACAAGCAACCATTGTACAAAAGCCTCTGCTTGCAAAAGCGCTGCGTAATGGCTTTGTAGGAGAACGCGGTGCGAGCAGCTAGAGATGCGTGTGGTGCTGGTAAATACCACCGAAGCGTTCAGTGTGGTACGCAGTCTGATTGGAAAAGGCTTAACAACTTATAGGTACTTACCGCGTTCTTGCGACTGCGGCTTGTTGCGACCATCTCAGCAAATACTCCAAGCTTGCTTTAAAATTCGAACTTAGTTGCCGCAACAAGTCCCTTCGTGGGAATCATTCGCTACAAGCCTTGTTTAAGTGATAACGGAAGCCGTGAACACGTTTCGCCGAGATGCCATGAAAAGCAGTCAAGCTTGTTGCAAGCAGCATGAATAAGCATTGCACCTTGGCCTGACCTATTTTTAACAACTGAACAAACAAATAATTAATAAAATGCAACGGCGTGTGGAACGATTTTCAATCAAAGAGCTCAATTTTATTACGTTAAGTGACTTCCCACGCAGACAAAAAGTTGGTCACATTGCGAAAGCTTGTACCAAATCGTTCAAACTAGAACAGTTTGTTTACTTGTGTGGGACTTCCCAAAATGTTGCAGCTACTACGAGTTTTGAATGAAATATAGTTGCATGTAGTTTTAAGTGGGAAGCTGCCAGAGAACAAAAACGTTTAGCAGGTTTACTTAGGCCCTCACAAGCATAAAAAGTTGTTCAAATAGAAACAAGAGAGTAGGGAATATTCTACAAGTTTTTCATACATTTTCCTATATTTCTGAAAACTGAACGTTTATGCAAATGATTAACTGTTCAAGCCACAAGAGGATTGCTCAGGCTCATTTCGGAAATGACAGCCCAGAACCAAAAAGCTGTAGGCAANCGTTCATGAACAAATTTATTAAAAAATTTTTAATATGGTGGTACGACGGAGACGGGATTTCTTCTCTGTCAACAGCAAATAGCAATTTTAAGTTTTGTGTGACGATCACGCTCAGAAGAAAATTTCGATCGGTACAAAACTTGCCTTTGACTGATTTTTACCCTTCCCAAGCAGTTGGTTTTACCGCCTCATCTGAGTTTCCGTATCTGCATATGATTATTACCGTACAAAGTAATGTTATACTAGGCGAAATTTCAAAGCTCCTATCTGCAGGCCTGATTGCTTTTTTCAACAGCAGTGGCCTCAGTTGTCTTTTTGCCTGCGCCTACCACAATCGTAAGATATTTTGATGACAGACTGCCGTTTCTAAATGCAGTGGCAGTAATTTTTATTAAAACTTCACCGTAACGTAGAAAGACAGAGCTCACCTATGTAACTTTCGAACATAATGAATGTGAAAACTGAATTGGAAAGTAGCTTGTCATCACTAGCGTACGGAGGGAGGGCCACTGTGCCATGCCCCCCTCAGACCCTAAAAATAAAAAATGTATAAACAGTATTCGGAAGTGGCGTAACTAAGGGGGGGCAAGGGCCTCAATTTAAAATAAACTGACTTTGTTTTCTGGTCAGTGATATACGCACTACGCAAATCTTTTATGACTACTGTGTACGTTTCCTCTGCTTGATTTTCATTTTACGATTTCATTCTTTCACTGACAAAATTGCTTCACACGTGGCTGTTAAGTAACTTAACGCAGGTAAC
>JGI24022J15233_10007315_pt1 | contig 12144 bp, 6 predicted proteins | sample Ectturendosymbi2_FD_15233 | JGI IMG/M metagenome (IMG submission 15233)
AAATTGCTGTGGAATGTTTTGAAAAATTCGGGGGGGGGGCAAATGCCCCCTCCTGATTGCGCGCCTGCCCTGAAACGACATTGCTTCTTCTGCAAGTTGAGCCAAAATGGAATGCTCTTCCGGAGAAACAATAAGGCTTTCTATAATTGTTGCATGAACAGTAAGATTTGGGTTTTTGGCAGTGTGGTATTTCGGTTTGTAGTTTCTGACAATTTATTTAATCGTTGAAGACGTCCGCCATTAGCGCTAATTTGGAAAGTAATCCTTGAAATCTAGCTTTTTCTGCACTTTGTCTAGTTTCAGTTTTTGAAGCGTTCTGAAAATGTGGGGCTAAAGGCTGGAAGAGAATGCTTTACTGCTGATATCGCTCTGAAAGATGAAGCCACCCAGCGAATAGTAAACACCTTTCCGATTCTTTTTGAGGCTGATATGCGAATCATGGGCACAGTCACTAAGTTCTCGCAAGTTCTTTGGTGACTGGCTATATAAAGAATATATACTTTTAAGAAAAGACTGCAAGTCATTTGTGCCACTGGTAGCATTTAGTGCATTGCCAACAGCAAGTTCAAGTCTGTGACTGAGGCAGTGCCGCAATACTATATCAGGGAATTCATCTTTCAGCAATTTTCAAACCCTGATTTTGTCACCAACATTACGCTGGCTCCATTACTGCAAAATTAAATGAAGACTTCTTACAGCAACTCATTGGTGAAGCCAATCTTTAAGAAGCAGTCCCAAATTGCGTCTTTAATATGAGGAGCACACAGGTTCTCCAATTAAACCTAATCCAGTGTGGAAAGGTAACAGGTGCCGCTTCGCCATCAACGCTAGCTTTTACAAAAATGATTACCGGTAAAGTTGATTTGTCACCAACGCGGGTAGATTCGTCAGCTAGAACATTATCTTGTTCCTCCTCTCAATGATTTTAGTAAAGCTTTTTTTTCATCTGTGAAGTCACATGACCTATTTTATCAACGGCAACAGTTGTACTATGTAAGACACGTCCCATGTCTATGGAATTGCCTTCCTGAAGATCAATCAAACTTTCAAAGTTTGTGAAAGGTTTGCTATTTTTTGCCATATACTATGCTGTTCTGGAAACTCGAGCAGTGGACTGAAAGACAGTTTGTTCACTTTATGCATTCAAGTTTAGCAATACGTGAATGCCCAAAGTGAGCAAATGTTCTTTTAATCCACTGCTTGAGTTTTCAGAACGTCTTTCTTTGCTATTTCAAGAATATTGATAGCTTCTTTATGTGCTTGAGAGATTTTGTCTCGTGGATTTTTTTGCGCAACGATCATAAGTGGGCTTCTCTTGTGCTACCATAAGAAGTGACATTGACCTCTGCCCATCGAGCCGAAATAATGATACAACGGGATGCTTTCATTCCCAAATTATATACTTCACGACAAGAAGTACATCCTATTTTTCCATTAGTAGCATACAGTACATCCAACTGTTTTTGTATTTAAAATGCTCGTATTGTTGTTCATTCCATATTAATGGATAAATAGCTGAACTAGCTTCTTGAAATAAAATGGAATCAGCTTGTTCTTGTTGCGTTGATTGGGGGTCACTGATTGTGCTATAGCTTGGGCGCCAACATCACTCACAGTTATTTGAACTTTACTTTTTGCACTCAGTGTTTCTTTGCTACTCTCTTTTCTCCAATATTGATCAATTTTCTTTGCATCGTACATGTTCTTAAGCTTTAAAATGAAGAAAACGGTGATAGTCTACCTATTACTGTATAACAGTTTTTTTAAAGGAAAATGTTAGGGACTCGGTATGGACTTGCAGGGACCCGATTTCTTTGATTCTACGGACCCGATTTTCTCTGACTCTAGCGACCCGATTTTCAATTCTAGGGGCCCGAAACGGGTCTCTAAAACACCTTAAAAAACCTGCTGTATATGCAGATACAACTAGTACTGAACTTGCCATCTACATTCCATAAAATAGAAAACCTGCAACTAGTACTGTGTATGCAACACGCAGGCCCATATTTTCATTTGGGGGCCCTAAGCTGTTTTAAACTGGTGGCCCGTTCCGAAAGATTCGCGATAGATGTCATACAAATTAGCACCACACGTTCTCGCTACGTTCACAGAACAAGTTGTTCCAATTCATAAACATATTACTTTCTTCTGAACTATCTCGATATCCGGAACAAAAACAGTCACAATGAAGCTAACGGAAAAGGCAGCGGTGAACAATGTTCCCTCTCAGGTAAGCAACACCTGACCATTTGGGCAGGTAAATCTCATTCTCGCGAAGCTCACTTTGTTAACGACACCAATAAGCTCAAGCTACAAATTGGCGTCACCAATACATCAAGATACATGTCTATTTCTGGTCAACGGTAATTGAAATCTTTGCTATGCATTGAGCTGTAAGTAAATCAGAATGGCTCAAGATTACTACACTACAAAACAATTGAAGCCAAAGAACATCCCCGGCTTGAACACGTGCGGTATCACAAACTGTCAACATTTTGCTCCACTGAATGTCTGTAGCCAAGGCTACAGTGCAGGCTAGTTAATCTTGTCTTTACCCGTATTTTACCCATAAAAAGGAACAAGAAGGACACCCAGTCTGACCGAAAGTACTTCTGTTCTGTCCTCCTGTCCTGTAATCTGAAACGGCTTCAGGCGTTCTATGTGACAAATTATACGTAACAATAATTCATTCTCAACGCCATGAAAAGAGGAACCTCATTGTGATTCATCTCAACACTGCGCTGCACCGTATTTGACTTATTTTCTGAGGCCGTACCTTCGTTCTTCTGTAGAATGTTTTGTTAACGGCATAGTAAAAAATGTGAATCGAACATAAACAGAAAAACAATTACATACTAGCGTACTTGAAACTCTAAGCGGAACACCGTACCAGCAATATAATTCTTTCACCGGAACGGAACTTCTTTCTGGCTTACTTTCACCGCTGCCTGGTACCAAAATAAATCATATCGATCCCCAATGTTTTTTAAGCCGTTTTTGGGCGTCAAAATGACACCCTAAAAATTTTGCAATGACACCCTTAATTCTGAAAACCGGGATATGGTTTTGCTTTGTATTGAAGTAAAACGATTTGAGATAAGCATGTTTTCCTGCACGTGGCTATTGCAACAGACGGCTGCAATGTTATAGGCCGACACAATTTTCTGGCGCAGAAGTTGGAAGCGAAAATTGTAAGTTTGGTATCTGTGCATAGTCATGCGCACCGCTTCGCTTCGACCTCTTGCTACACTGCCGTAGATTTGTACAGTATGGTATACGAAACTGCGAAAGCACTTTAGTGCGATCATAGAAGTATTTTACTGTTTCACCGTTTCGATCGGCTTGGCTGGCGATACATCAGACTGCAATGAAGACANAAAGGTCGGCAGTTGCAGTGGCAGCGTGCATGCAAAACAAGGTGGCTGCCAAGTGAGGCAACAGTGAGAGCAAGGAGCGAGATTTTAGCTTTTTGGGCCGCACTGAAGCAGCTGGCAGGAAATAAAAATGATGCAACGTGCGCTGTTTTACTGCGACTTATAAAAACAAAGAATTTCAACCTGGTGCTTGCCTTTTGTCAACATTGGCACCTCACCTGGCAGAACTGAGCAAAGTTTTTCAGGCGGGATAGTTTGACTTTGCACAGGTGAAAGTTTCCGTAGAACTGTNCATCAATAAGCTCTATGATGCCGCTGCTAAACTCGAGCTTAAAGATAATTGCTAAAAGTTTGATAGTGAATTAGGGGAACTTGAAACGCTGGATGACTTGGCTGACTCGTGTGTGTCAAGTAGCATGTCGTTTTGGAAGCGTGCCGAAAGATTGCTAAATGGACCATCCCCATACACAAAAAGGGAGACAGTAGTGAATGAAGCAACTACCGCGGCATCTCTTTGCTTATTCTCCCAGGAAGAGTGTATGCCAAGATGCCGCGAAAATAATTTAACCATAGCTGAATGATACCCAGTGTGTTTTTTTCGCGGCCGTAGCAATACAGAAGAAATTTCTACTCTCCAGCAAATTTTCGAGAAATCCTGGGAGCCTGCCAAAGACGTACACACATGTTTTGTCGACCTCGGGAAAGTATATGGTCGGGTTCCTCTTGAAAAGCTTTGGGTGATGTTGTGGGAGTACAGTGTTGACGGGTGCCTATTGCTGGCCGTCAAGAAACTGTATTCCTGTTCAGAAGGTTATTGTGCCCCTGTCGACGGAGTTAACTCACAACCGTTCAGTGTTATCAGGGTTTTCCGCAGTATGGCCCGGGGCCAAATTTGACCTACTAAGCCGTTTCATCCGGCCGCAAAACACATTTTGCCAATAATAAAGAAATAATAAATTTACGAAAAATGTGCTGATTCGGTAGAATGCAACCTATGCCGAAAAAACACATTACGCAAGATGTCTGGCCCCCGAACTATTGTGCAATAGCTTATGTGGTCTCTCCCAAAACATTTGAAGAGCTCTGGTCTATATGAATTGGATAGACAGTCACAGACGCGTCGACAAGGGTGTCACTGCTGGGAACTGCAGGATGAACTGTTTGCTTTTTGCGAACGAATTGGTATTGCATGTGTGGATCTTCTTAACAGGGTCTTCAGCACGCATTTCATCGGTTTTCTGCTGCGTGCGACCAAGAAGGAACGAAAATGAGCTCTGAAAAGACTGAGGTATTATGTCTTACCCAAGGCAATGTTTCTTGGGCAGACACCCAAGGCAGTGTTTCCTGCAAGTGAGCGGAAATACACTGCAGCAGGTGGAGACGTTCAAGTACCTTGGGGTGTGATTCACGAGTGACAGAAGTCGGAAAAAATGGATTGGTACACGGATTGGTGAAGCAAACGAAGTCCTGCGTGAGCTTTATTGCTCCCTGTTGACCAAACGGGCTTTCAAACAACGCAAAGTTTTCAGTTTTTAAATTTGTCTTTGTTCCGATCCTCACCTGTCGTCATGAATCTTAGGTGACGACTGACAGAATACTCACAAAAGAATAAACGGCAGAAATGGGATATTTGCGAAGAGTTCTCGGTGTGACACTTCGTGACAAAGAGCACAGGTCTTAAATCCATAAAGCCCAGAAAGTCAAGCCGCTTCACCGAATCGAGCAAATCCCAGCTATGTTAAAACTATCTGAGATTGCTGTTGATCGCGAAGTATTCCTGGCTTTCCTGGGGCTGCTGCACCCGCGACTCTCCCCAAAGGTAACGCGGGCACGAAATTGAAAAAATGAATGAGCGTGTATAGGCCTACATCGAAACTTTTTATTTATGAAATTGTGCTTAGCTTTTTTGCCAAAAGTGAATGTCGTATTCAAACAATTAAGCATATTTGGACGAAAACTTGCGTTTTTGTGAAAATGAGTTAAAAGTATCAGGCATAGAAAGGAAAATGGTGTTGACACCCTAAAGTTCTACCATGACACCCTTTTAAGAACATTTAAAAAACACTGTCGATCCCCACTTTCAAGTTCACTTTGGATTCTTCGTCGTTTCGAAAATCAATAAACTGGTTTTGAAGTTCAACTTCTATGTTTGTACTTTGTATGTTCTGAAGAAAATGGCTTAAGCACCCAGCTTGGAACACGAAATTCAGCAAGATCTGCAAAGCGAATTTTCATATCTTCCAAAAGCATATCTAAATGCGAACAGCATTTCAGCCGTTCCTCTTCTGTAAACAACAGTTCCGATGAGACTTGGAAACTGAGATAGATGTTTCAGCCCAACTTTTGTTTGTAGAAAGAAAGCTTTGAAACAATGAGGTTATCGCAGTCGTGCGTCTGATAAGGGTAATCAATTCTCTATGAAGTTTTTTGTTTACTCCAATTATGAATTATATGACATTGAAAATTTCCGATTATATGCTCCAATTATATGACATTGAAAATTTCAGCTATAAGCGATATCATTTTTAATAGTTTCAGTTTCACTGATTCAGCCAAATGATCATCAACGCTAGCGAGGAGTTCGACAACTGAATCATACAGGTCATTAAATCAATTTAAAACAAGCACCCATTGAAAGCCATCGTACTGTGGTATTCAGTGAAAGACGTTCAAAATCTTGTCGTTTTTGTAACAAAGTGAGCGGGATAGTCTATCTGTGCTGAAAATCGCCATTTCAATGGAACTTTCTACGGTCCGGTTGCCCAATCAAAATTTATCTGAAATATCCTTTAGTAATATACAAGTTTGCATAAAATAATCAATAAAAATGATGCTCACTTCTTGTTTACGAGACTCCATTGGGTTGGAAGGAAGCGGAGCGGAATCATAGGGTAATAATGTAATCTCATGCTGGTTATAGGTGGACCAGGCAATCGTATTATGAAGCTGATAAATTTGCAAGAAAACAAGCAGTTGATTGTTTGCAATATAATAGTAGCCTAATGAAGCTAAGTAAATGATCGGTTGGTGTTTTTGACCTCTTCATATTTTTACCCCTATCGCCCCGTTCACTTTTTTCGGCCCTTTGTCTTTCGATATCGCCCCCAAGCGGCTATGCTTCAATCATAAATCTTGCTGAATGCCAAGAAAAACTGACTGTCATGAATTAAGACTGTGAAGTCCCGCAGGTAAGTAAATGCATTTTCTCGCATCTGTGTGCCCCACACAAAAACCATTTGTTGTAACTAAACACGACTATGCTTATCTTATATACACGAATGAATTTGATAATCACCACAGCTCTGCGATTGTGGTGCGTTTATTTGTGTGTGTGTGTTTCCTGAAAACAAGAGTATGACTCAGTCTTATATCCGTGCCACAACGCAATACAAGATTTTAAGGTCTCATTTTGTTCATTTCTCTTTCTACTGAGCTAGGAAACCATACTTTTTGTTGATAACTAACCTCAAGAGAAGAGTAGTTGTGTTCTTGAGCCAGCTTTAGAATTTCGAAGCAATTTGTCTCATCGATTTGATGTCGTACGTAATCCACGCATAGTGTAACCACCTGTGTGCATGGATTTGATATATGTTTGTTAGATATAGCTTGCTAGACTAGATTCCAGCATAAAACATAGTTGTTTGCAGTACACCGACACAGAACCGTCGCCAGACAGTTTTCAATATGGGGGTTTTACGTGTGTTCAGGGGGCTTGACACTCTGAAATGTGACAAAAACTCCACCCATTTAAAGTGCTTCGTTTTTCAATTTGGGGGGCTTGGGGTTTGTTTTTGGGAGCTAAGCCCACAAAAGCTCCCCTGTGGCGACGGGACTGCAACTACGAAGACTGGGCTTTACTTTTTTATTCACTTTGAATGTGAAAATTACAGTCTTTTGATCTCGTAAGCCACGAACGTATAGTGAAGAACTTTAACACAGACTGCTTATTATATTAACAAGAAATATATGGCGTCTTCATAAAGAGTCTAGGAGTGTTTTTCTAAGTGAAATACACACTAGACCTTTACACCACTTCAATTTTGTACTTAAACGTCCCCACAATCAACTCTCTATGGTTCAAAGTTACAGAATATTTCATTCAAAACCTCAGCTTTTTTATAAAAACGTGTTTTTGTGAAATTTTCACTAAGCATTTGTAAGTGAACATCGTTTCGTCAGCAAAAGAGATACAAAAATATGGCGCTTGTTTCTTTGTTCCAAGACTTACCTTTGTTAAACGCAGCATCAGGGCGACATCAACCTTGTCGATGCAACTGCAGACAACTTTGACTGCCATACATTCAAAAATAATGATAACTTGCCATACAATGCTGTTCAAAAGCCTACCTTAGAAAAATCCAGTCTAGTAGCAGCAGATAGCAAACTCTCCACGTTGTTGTGATTTATCCTCAATACTCCCGTGTAGACGAAGTCCAGAAGTGATTTAAGGTTAGCTCTTGAAACATCCTATATTGCAAAGTACGCACGATATAAGTAAACTTTGAAAAATGCGCACAAACATCTACAGTGAGGTTTTGCTCTTTTGTTATATGAAACAATTGTGAAATATCTAAAGGTTTATGCCGCACCAGAAACACAGCTTCATGATTTTGAAAATGTTTCTCCATTAGAACGTTGAAGCATTTGGTGTGATTGAAAGGGCAAAATATATAGGACGGCAATAAAGTATTAAGCTCATAAAGGCAAAAATATCCGCGAGTTGCATGCAACTCTCAGCAGTTTCACAGATGAAGCATTGAGTTTGCTTCTGATTGAGAATTACTCCAGCGAAATTTTTAGTTTGTTGCTTAGTTCTTAGCTGATTATGTACACAAATGGACTGAGGAATTTACTTTATTTCAAAGCAATTTGATGGCAGCTGTTTAGCCTTTAGGCTTGGGTATGTTTTAGTTGTTGTTTTACTTCGAACTAATATACTAGACTGAAGTTGGATTAAGGATAATCTGAAACGTCTCAAAATGAAACGTTTATAGTTTTGTGAAGTTTTTTTAGTGTTGATGAAACTGTTATGTTTTGTTTGTTACTGTTTCTGTGACTTAAATATAAGAATTCAGTTATTCGTTCTTTTTTGCTTATCTGCTCAGATTTCTGAAAGTATTTTCCATACTAGACCAAATATTTTCCATAAATCGAGGAAGCACTGTAATCTCAATTTATTCAGGTTCCACGTACGAGGGCAAACCCTGCTACTTCCAGACATTATATATAAATTACTTTGTAATTGTCAAACCAATGGCGGAAATTCAAGTAAATAATTATTTGCTGTTGTGCAGCTCGTGTGCCGTTTATTTTGTTTCTGCGACAAAATATATTTTCCTACCTTTGGGAGACTAAGGCTTTTAAAAGATTAGCAAAAGTTTTGTATGCAAAGCTCAGTTCCTTACCTGGATGACCACTTTGTTGTCAAACTTTTCCTTAAAACAACCAACGATGGCACTCCTGAAATATTCACTGAACAAACAAAGCAACGACCTATGGCAAGGAAACTGCTGTCCATCGCATACAATCATAAAATCGCAAATGTGTGGCGAGGAACGTCGACTTTCGTCCAAACTATGTAAGACGAATTCGGCGTGCTTTTCACGATCCGAGAAAACAAACTCATCCATCCTCGTTGCTGTTAAGTGTCCATAGGCTCAGTGTTACGTGACGTGGTCACAAGTTGACTAATTAGAAAGAGAAGCGCTACGTCTGTGGAGCTGCACAATTACCAAAATCATTAAACAGCTACCCCTAAGTAACAACTCAACCTCAACGTACGTCAGGTTTATGGCAGCTAACGGCGACTCACAATATTCTTGTACAGAAACGTGGTATTTTGCTATACTGTTTATAATACGAGGCAATGAAGTATCTGCAGTTGTACGCAGGAAACCAATAAATGTCAATTAAACAGTTCAAACCTATGCGGATTTCACGAAGTTTCCTTGAATATGGTTTTACGTAGGCTAAAGGTTTTATTATCATCAAAATATCTTAAATGATGACTAACAAATAAGAAACTGAACATTAAATGTAGAAACAACCATCCTTTTCAGACTTAAATGTAAAGGTAAGAGAAATGCAAATGGTTTTATACATACGTATAGTGCTTCACTACTTTGGCCTTGTTCTGACTAGCCCTGCCGAAAAAGAAGCCTCAGGTCAATTGTAACCACTTTAAAAGTTACTAGGTAACAAATCTTCAACTTACTGTACTTTGTGTTGGCGCAAAATTGACCACATCTCAACAATAGTGTCACACTTTTCACATTCTGCGAGCTTATAATTAGTTTACCCTATTTTGCAGTTTAGAAATGATCCTCCATTCACAGTGGCGTAACTGACGAGGAGCAGAGGTGCGAACCGCCCCCCAGGCAAGCTAATTGTAACTACCGATCTAGCCCCCATTTAACTTCTAATGTGGTATTTCTTATCCTTTTGGTTTCAGTAGGTGATTTTGGGTTTAGTATAGCCATCGATATCAGCATTGACTATCATTTCTCATATTTTTTCAGATTGTTGACCGGTCTGCCCCTTACGGCCGTCAATAGGCCCCCTTCAGCTAATTTTTCCCCCTGGCTCAGACTTCTAGTTATGCCACTTTCCATTGATTTGAACTGCAAGAGTTGTTAAATTAGCTCTATAATTTAATCCTTGTCAATCGTATGTCATATTCAGACGATTAGAAATGAGATTTTTACACCTGTCTGGGAAGCAAACTACCTGTCAAATTCCGCTGAAATGGTGCAAAACAGCAAGGCAACCTACAGCACTTTCCGGAGCTATAACCAGATCTGCTTTAATTGGAACAACAGATTTTTGAATTTCATTTAGACTCGCAAAACGGCTACATCTACTTTATGTATCGGAATCAGTTTATCGTCTGGTTTCAGACCTTGTTTCTCAATTTGGTGACTGATTCCCAAGTAAAACCATTGCGATAGACAGACATATTTCGCATATGACAAAAACTGATTTTCTCTAACAAAGATGCTTCAACTTCCATCAACACAGTATAAAGGTGTACTTCAAGCACCATAACCAAGCGTATTTAGATTAAATTTGATTGCAGTTTATCTCCTGTTCCGATTCCTAACTTTCAATAAAACTACTTGGCAAAAAACGATATTTGATACTGCAAATTTGTAATCATCAGAAGTGGGGGAATTGCATTCAGTATTGATTGCTTGCATGTGGCTCTTCTATCATTCTACAGTATACATTATCTTATTTTCACTGTGCTCATTTCCACATTCGCTTACTTAGCACATCTATTTCAACCCTGTATTGAAAAAATCAATTATTTAGCATATCTATAAAATTAATTTAAAAGCTGTTGCAATCTAATATTCTTCAGCTTTATGTTGAAAAAAAAAATTGGATCACCCATACCTTAATGATGTAGATGCAGCAGATACTCTACGATAGAACGAAAGGTGATTTTGGAAAAGTGGCATTATTAAAGATCACTGCCCTTATTTTTATTGCTCTTTGTGACACTTCACAACAATGTCATTTCAACAAAAAGTTGTGACAATGCTCGTAAAATAACTGACACCTTTAAAGAAAAATGACGAAAAATAATTTATAAGCACCGCTGGGTGGTCCTTTGTCCGTCATTTAAACAATATTTATCACAGAAACCGGTGCTTATCGCAAAAGCTGGTGATCTAACAAACAGTTGGATTATTTAGCTTGATTTGCTACATTACGCCCATTTCAGCATCAGGATATAATGAGTTGAACTGATATGTTTACTTGTCTTTGTGCTTTGACAAGGTCTATATCTCTTATTCTCGCCCACAACCTGAAGTACATCAACCTAGCTTCACACATTTCGCATTCTGAAGTTATCAAACGTGGCATTCCAATTACGTTCACTAGCAAAGCGCTGCATTTCCCATTAGGTGTTACATCACCAGCAGATCGCCAACGACACTCGACAGCTATTTATAGAATCAGCAGACGTCAAGGGAGGTATGACGATAATGTGTGTAGATGTCAATGGTGATTTGCTTCGGACTGGTTGCTCGCAGTGAATTCCGTTTGAGTCCAACAAACCTTCCCAACAGTATACGCATTAAGAGGCGTTTTTCTTTGAGTCTTTTTTGTTTCAAAACTATTTCGAGTTTTAATGTCTTGCTGTGATGCATTACTTTAAAAGCTTTTCTGGGATACCAACAGCTTTTGCACTTTGCAATTGAAGTAGCCAACTTTTCAAACGAGAATTACCGGTGCTTTCACGCTCGTGGAATTCTACACCATTTTGAAAATTGCCATCCGTCTGCCAGTAGCACAGGTGTGCAAACTTTGGTTTGTTCACAGTACTGTGGATGAATGCCCGAAGTTTTTGTTTTTTATTACTTTAGGCTATACAGGATTGCATGCTGCACATACTTCGGGCTATACTGTTATATAATCCAAGTACTTCAGCTTATCCTACACAATTTCTTAACGCAGAATTCTTTTTCAAAGCGAACAATTAGAATAGCTCTATTGCCTATATACTGTACATGTACATTTCTACGAATTTCAGATGGATAGAGAGATGTATTTATGCTCTTCAACTCAGCATGGTAGAATCAGTAAAAAAGAAATCTTTGAAGAGCGGGGTTTTGAAGCAAGCAGTGAAGCACTACACTGGAAGCAGAGGCGTAAAGAGGGGGGAAAGGGGAGGCATTTACCCGAGTGCCGAATCACTGTGGGAAGCCGAATCACTGCGGGGGGCGCCGAAAAGTCCCACCAATGTCGCAAGTACTTTCTTCAA
>JGI24022J15233_10007317_pt1 | contig 12143 bp, 6 predicted proteins | sample Ectturendosymbi2_FD_15233 | JGI IMG/M metagenome (IMG submission 15233)
TCACAAGAAGAGATATTTGTTTCGCTTTATTGATGATAACAACTAACAAGTGATAAAGTTAGTTTTCACTTATTTTGCATTGGCAGTTCATTAAAGTTATATTCTCCTAAGTTGTACATTATTAGTTTAGCTTGGTTAGGTTTTGAAATAGCTCTTCTCAAGGGGCTAATTTGCAACTGACTCGAAAAAGCACACATCTGCCTAAATGCTTGCTGATATTAAAGGGCGCCATCTGGATTTTTTTGGGGGGCCCCAACAGCCTTTCACACGGCCCTGATACATACAGTATTTGGATTGCTGGAGTGTGCGCGAGAACGAGATTTCACTGCGCAAGTTGTNTGGTGGTACTGCGCAGTTCCGCACCTCAGAGGGAACACTGTTTGTGCGATATCTTTGCTAAATTGAATAAGCTCNTTATTTCTACGCAAAGNCCGGACATATTTATGTTTGACGAAAATTGCGGCTTTCTTTTAAAGCTATTGTGGAAGGAAGATATAACAAATGTGTCCGGAAGTTCTCAGCGCTTTGCTTTTATTTGAACAAAAGTACAAATCAAACAAAATACCAAGGTCGTTTTTTTCGTGCTTCATCACTTACATATATATAACGTTGATAATATATGTGTTTATTAACATCTTAACGCTGGTGCGTCGGAAGTCCAGAAAACTTTTCCAATGGCGTCGCAACGAAAAAAGTTTGAGAATCACTGCCTTACGATGTAAGGGCATTATACAAACTGAAGGGAGTGACATTTTTCCATCATGAATTTTATTTCTGGCTGCGCCCTTGGTGCCTTCCTGCACTTTCATGCCTGGTTTCTGCATGTTTTAACTTTGCTGTATCTTTGAAGATTTTGATTAGGCAAGATCTTGGTATTGCTTCCGCAACCAGGAACTAAGCAATTGGGCAATTTCCCCCCCATCCAAAATTTACAAAATCATGTTTAGTTGTTAGACACAACAAGTTACAACCATTTTGCCCCCCACCGAAAATATCAGCTGGTTGCGGCCACGGACGAATTTAGGGAGCGCGGGGCCCTAGACCATCTTAGTTTTGGGGGTCCCACGCGAGTGTGACCTACTTGGCCGTTTGTCTAAAAAGCGTGAAAGTATGCCCCTCGTATGTGTAGTACCCCCTCAAAAATCTGTCTTTTGTTGTGCCGACTTTGGTTCTACAATTGCATTAGATCTTCAACATAAATTAAAGCCTTTCCTACATTCTTCCAAAAATCACATGGCATAGCAAGAATTTATAGCTCTTTCGTGTAGTTCAGAAGTTCTCTTCGTTAAAGTTCCGTGATTTCCAGCGATTTTATTAGGTTTGTTTTTCGGATATATGCATCTTCATGCGGGACCGTGCTGCCTCCAGTGGTTTGTTTAAGAGGAGGCGAGCGAGGCACTTGCCTCAGGCCCACCCTTTTTAGGGGTCCCCTTCTAGGTGTTTCGGGGGTAAATTTTCCTCATTTTTGTGGAAAAACGTATTATCCACTCATATGATATTTTACGATACACATCGTAGTTATGTACTCTGCCCTCAAAGGGGCCCCCAACAGCAACTGTATTGTGCAAGTACTTTGCTTTCAAAGCAGCCCCAACAGCAAGTGCAATGTGCATGTACTCGACTTTCAAAATGGCCGCCAACAGCAACTGCAACGAGTAGGTTCTTTGCTTTCAAAGGGGATCACAACAGCAACTGTAATGCGTAAGTAGTCCGCTTGTGAAGGGACCCACAACAGCAACTGAAATGTGCAGATACTCTGCTTTCAAAAGAGCCCCCAACAGCAACTGTAATGTGTAAGTAGTAAGTACTACACTTTCAAAGAGTCCCCAATAGTAACTCCAATGGGCAAGTACCTTGCTTTTAAAGGGGCCTAACCGCAAATGTAATATATAGTACTTTACTTTTAAAAGGGCTTCCAACAGCAACTGCAATGTGTGAGTAACTTGGTTTCAAAGGGGCCCAACAGCAACTGTGATGTATAAGTACTCTGTTTTCGAAGGGCCCCCAACAGCTAGTGCAATGTGTAATACTCTGCTTTCACAGCGTCCCCACCAGCATCTCCAATGTCTAAATAAAAAAAAGCTTCAAACCAACTTCAGTACCTTTCAACAGTCTGTGGGTTAAAATTTGTTTTAAATAAGACCCTATTCTGAAAGACCCTATCAAGTAAGAGCAAAAATTTAAACCAAATGATAACTTTTTTTCACTGTCAGAGGTTGAAGCTTCTCATGACATACTGTGGACGACTGTGAAAAATTGGGCCGTGCTTTTTAAGAGCATATGCAGTGCATACGAAATCCCAAGTGTTTTGTTGTGTCCAGACATAGACCTGTTTTGTTCTTCATTAATCTTTATCAAATGTAGTTTGCCTTTTTGATTAAGCCTATTGCAAATTGCAGTCTAATATTCTTTGCATAATACTGTATTTTTTAGTCAATGAACACTGGTAAGTTTTTACAAACACTACAAAAAGCTCGCCACAGATTTCCCGCCAATTTTGCCAGGAAAAATAAGACTAGGCCTAACCACTAACTAAAACTAGCTCTTCCCCCATTGCCGTCCTCGAAAATATCGTCTAGCTGTCGGTCTGATTATATCTGTACGTAAGCTCCTTTTTTATAGTAATAGTAACCTCATATTTTATGAACCAAACAAGTAGAATCCATTCAGTGGACACAGGGCTTATGCCATTTTGAAGTTGTCATTTTGTAAGCAATACAAAATATAGCGCTTTAATCCTCTAATAGGCTGGTGGTAAACAGCATGAAGACAAGTTTTGCACAGCAGCAAATTATTGTCGCAACACCCTCAGTTAAGCATATGAAGTAAGCCCAATGTAGATACGTTTTTCAAGTAAAGCTCAAGAGAAACTGTTCTAGGTGATTTAACTAACATATAGAGGTTCAACAAGCAATCTCTGCGGGAAGTCTTGTAAAAACAACCAAAAGTAAGATCCAATACTGATAATATTGCTTTTCATCGGAGTTTTGCAGTGTCTGGTGGTCTTGCACTGTTGCGAGCTTTTTGTCAGTGGAAAGTTGAACATCAATTAAGTACCGTTTTTTTCTTTTTCTATAACCGCTTTCATACAGACGGCCTGCGTCTCTCTCACCCCAGATGCACAGTATTGTAGTGTTGCTACTGTACTGACAAGAGTCTAGAATAGACTTTTGCATTTCCGCTCGTTTCAAGGTAAACTGCGAAGTTATGCCCCTGCGCGGTTTCGCAAATTTTTATGTAACATTGAGTCGTCATAGGAAAGAGTTGCGCGGGGCACCCGAAAACGCGGGGCCGTANGCCACGGCCCATTTGACCTATGCGTATATCCGTCACTGGTTGTGGCCCTGATAGCATCTGCATTGTACCTTAAAGGTGGTAATTTCAGAATCTTTACTTATGTCTGAGCATTAAGTAGATTGTGGCTAGTTAAGATTGCAAACAAAAGAGTATGGCGATTGTTTTAAATGCAAACTTTTCTTGGTGGTTCGGGTTATCAGTCAGAAAAAGGGCCACATATGATCTTAGGGTAAAAACGATGTGTTACAATTTGCAACAGAAAGTAAGATGCCAGGAAAAAACACACTTGCTGAAAAGGTTTGCCATTTCAAGGGACAAGATTGTCGTTTGGTAAAATACGCGATCCAATTTTTATTCTTTTGTCCTTTGTTGTTTGTAATAGTTTTTTGTCATTTTTTCTGTTTTGAAAATGGAGTGCACGTAATGGAGTCGATAACAGCCACAACACGTTTGCTAAACCTTCAAGGTTTCCACACAAATCAAGAAATCGTCGGTTTTGTTTCCAGGGTTCCCAACCCTGGTAAGCACGACTTTATTGAATGTCCCTCTGATGTTACTAAGCCTCAGTATTTAGTATGTTGCAGAATATTGCCATAAGTAGGTATGAAACCAACCAAGTTGAAGCAGGTACGGATCCGGGGAGTGGATTTTTGTTCACCATGATTTTGTACAATTCGGAAACCAGCATTGGCGATATAAGGCCATTTTGCCGTCTATTGCTTTGTTGCAGCAGTGTTGTGAAGCATACTTCCTCTCTCTTATTGTAGTGAACCCGTAATGAGACTTGATTACCAAATATTACTGAAATCGCCCCCTCCCCTAACCTTACTGGCTGGATCCGCCCCGACTTGAAGCAACATTTAATGACTTAACATCCTGAATTAACTGGAAAGCCCCAGACTTTTTTCGATAGAAAGAAGAAAGAATATTTGAAGCAGAAGATTGCCGAAAATTTAAGTCTTCCAGCAGCAATTAACATGTGGGAAGCAATTTTAGATGATGAATGTGCAGCGAAGCTATCCATATCTCTCACAAAAGGCAACTAGTATTACCTTTGCCTACATGTGTGAGACAGCATTTTCAGCTCTTGTGAATATGAAGACAAAATACAGGTTCAGACTTGCCGCAGAGTTCGAGTTGCAAGTTGACTTGTCACAAATTGCTCCAAGATTTGATAAACTCTGCAGTAAAAAGCAACCTCATCCATCGATCGCATTGATGCTGTCAGTGTTGTTAGTTTTAATAAACATTATTTAGTGTTATTTACTATATTTTTAGGTTGTATTATCCTTCCTCGTTGGCTAGGCAGAAAAATTGTTGCGACATGAGATTGGGGCCCGGGAAAAGAGGAAGCACAAATAGGGGTTCGTGGCNCAAAAAGTTTAGGAAACTTGCCTTATGCGAACACGTTTGGCCTGATAGCTGAGCTTACTTCGCTCAAGTCAGCATGATTACCATGCGTAGTGCTGCCTGGATTGATTTGAAACACATGAAACAATTAAAGTCAAGAAATGTTATCGGCGTGATACCCAGTACCTGATGTGATTTCGTGTTTAAACAAACCGTCAAGTGTACCTAACAAACATACACCGTTTCATNTAACGTCCTCACAACCCCGCTTCTCAGGTGAAATGTCTTGTTGCCGGGCAGTAAGCGTCTGCAAATCAAAAAACTGGTCTTGAACAAACAGGAACCAAATGTTTGAAACGGTTTGCAACCTATATGAATAAACAGTGGGTTCAAACTGTAGTAAATCAACCGCGTTCTTTGCAGTTTCCCTATTATTGTGCTTTTTCAAGATGAAAGATAAAGTGCGGTTTATCTTTACAGATTTCAAGAAAATGTGCTGAAATATTCATTAGTAGCAAGAACATTCTGTGTTGCGGTTTTATGTTATGAACAGAGTTACGGTGGTAGGTCCTACTGCACAATGGTTGTCTTAGTTACAAGATTTCGCAGAAAAGAAATCAAGGACAAAACTGAAAGAAGCAAAAGTGCTGAATAATATCAAGTACCTTTATTTATCGCGTCTGATTGCAGCCATTTCAAAGGCGATTGTAGTCACGCTCAGTTTCAGCTTCCAATACCAACAATATTGTGACTTATGACTTTTATTATTACGAAAAGTCTTCCAAGTTTACTTTTGTTTTCTAAGTACTTACAATCAAAACAGGTCCGAACACCGGTCACCTCCCGTTTGTTTGCAAAAAGGCACCTTGGTTTACTAAGTTAAGATTCAGTCTCTTCAATCGGTGCTTCTGGTGACACTTTCAAGTTGAAGTCCACAGGCCTGCAGTGGGCCGCAAAACACTTCATAGAAGTTAACTGTTAATCAGTCCAACCCCAGGGGTGTGCCGACTAACCGTCAATGATAACTTTCGCGTTGGACGTTGTGAAACAAAAGTTTGATGATGTCGCTAGCGTAAATCTACTGCTGCAAACCTTCGGATTTTCTGTTCTCGATTACACTGGTGAAAAAGCTTGTGTTTTCAAATCGAGATATTTTCGACTGACTTCAGCACTTTAAGAGCCAATAGTAATTTTCAACAGAAGTTTCACTCGAGTGTGGTGATTAGGGACATTTTTATGACCTAAAAAACTTGATAATATGACTTTATTTTTGAGAAAATATGGCTTTATATGACGGAACAAAAATGACTGAGCCCTGGAGTTTTTTTCGGTCGTTTTTCGGTAATAGNCCGAAATGCTTTTGAAATGACCGAAAAAAATTAAGTCATTGCGGTCAGAATGTCTGANAATATAGACTAAATGAACACTGCTACGGCAAGTTTTAATGCAACTGTGAGACAGATGTCCGAAATGCCTCCGTGACCAAGACNTCTCAGCGAAAAGTAAATCCAGGTTGAGCTAGAAGATACAACTACTGTACAAAAAAGCATTATCAGCGAAAATAGGCATAAGAGATGGTAGCCCCATGGTTTGTTGAATTCCCACTAAAATAGACAGCGCAAAGTATGAGCAAAACAAACGTTTTGAAGCTAATTGAAAACATGCTTGGACATTGGTTTATTTCTTTGGGGCAGCAAGAACATGCATTTTAGGCTGTGAATTACATTTCATCCAAATAACTTTGTTCACCTATGTCTTTGCCAACATTTGCAAGGTTCCCAAGTGGGTTCAGTTTGCAGTTTAGACTTAGCAATATAGTAGTTTCACTTGATATTTTGAGATTGTTCTAACGGCTTCCGTATTGCATTAGGTTGAAAATATGAAAAATATGTCTTTATGACCTAACATGGAAAAGATAACTTTTTATGACTTTTAACTATTGTTACAGACATCGTTTGAATGCTATTTTTGTTTTAAAATTCGTTTCATAGCTTCCTGAAGCACAGAAAAATATGACTTTTATGACTTTAAATGGCCCTAGTGGTGACAGTCGGAGAATCACGAAAGAACACTCACTGACCGTTTGAGGAGGGCATCGCAATTTTCTACTTTTGCAACAGTAAACTTTCCGACAAATGCATCAACCATCGTGTTGATTATTTCTCAAAGACAAAAGCAGTTTCATTCACGTTTAACTTATTGGTATTTTGACAAATAAAAATACTTGCGGCTTTCATACAATTTTTTTGGTAGATTTCTAACGTCTTTTTACAGTCTTCACTGGCACCCCATACACAAACGGAGTTCACATTTTGCATGCATTCGTCTGGCAACAGTGCGTAAAAATAAGACAAACATTTAAATTTTTCGCAGCACATGATGTAGATGACGAAGTTCCTAACTTCGGTGCAATCTTCGGTTTGATTCCAGCAAGTTTAAATTTCCACTGACCGATTAGTGGCAGTGTGTGGGTTGCGGCAAGCTTTAAAATGCTCACAGTTCAAATTTATTCACAGTTGATCAAAGATAAGTTGAAATATAGTGCGCTTACTTACGACAATGAATTGAGATCAAGTGATGAACTGAGCTATAACAATGATGCAATGAGTCGTCAAAAATGAACTAAGCTTACGACCATAAATTAGAACATATAGAGATGTGTATCTTCCCTCAATCGCCTTTAGGTCTGCACTTCTATTGGACATGGTATAAAAAAGTTTCATTTCACTCGTTTTAGATTGTCACAAGTGGTCTGTGGGCGCCCATCTCAGCTTTTACAAAATTTATTTAGCTGCAGTTAGGGCAACGTATGCTTTTTTCTAAAGCTGTGTTTGCGCGATGCACTGCAGAATGGAGATATAAACATTGGTGGAGAAATAAAATCCAATTAGACTTGCACCGAATGACGCGAAGTACAGCAGCAGTCATGCTTCCAATACCTTCTGGATAAGTCTTGTAAAATATTCTCTTGTTGGATGTTCGCATATTTCAACTAAGTTTATTTGAGGCAGTTTTCAATCAAAATTTTACGCTGTAAATTTTGAAATGGGCTAAATTAGTTAGGTTGCACGAAAAGCATAATAGTGTTGTGTTCCAAGAAAAATGGCATCGGCAAAAAATAAAAATATTTTTTCTTAATTTAATATTTTTCATATTCTCATCCTATACATGCATTCTAGCTATGGCTTTGCCCTGAGCGTTGACGACTAATATCGCTCTTGGCATTACTAGCGGAAACTTTTTAGCTACAGTCAAGATCTTGATGTAACATTTTGGATTATTTGTCTTCTTTCAATCTCGGCCTGCATGTAATTTTCAAATGTAGGTTGTATTTTGGGCCAAGGTATGCTGATCTTGACAGCGTAAAGCGAATGCCATGTGCCTTATGCTTGGCATTTGTTACAAGTGCCTTTCTTGTCTCTCAAACACGCTCTTTTCCAAACAAAAAATATCCAAACTGTATCGAGCATCGAACTTAAGACAAATTTTGAGGATGACAAGTCAGAGCTTGGCACTGGACATGAGATAAGGTTGCGAATCAGTCCTCAATAGAGAAGTGACAATTGCTTTAATATATAAATGCCTTGGTAGTTCAGCTTATTTCAGGATTAACTTTCTCCTGAAGAAAAAGGAAGATTTGCACTGAAAATAGTTTTTCCTTAGGGCAAATAAATTGATCTTTGGAAATTGATAACAAGCGTTTTTAATCTGCAAAGCTGATGAAAAACAACCAAGCTGAAACGAAACCAAGGACAATGTGGACAAAGCTTCAATAGTCTAATCTTGTTGCAAAAGTAAACTTCAAAAAAAATCAAAAGAAGAGCCTGAAAAACGCAAATTTATTGTAGCTAAGCAATTTTGGCCTGACGTGTTTAGAGCTGACTAGCACCTACTCTGGTTGCCCTGCTGATTTCCATCCACCTGCTTTTTGTGTCATTCGTAGAATTAAACGACAGAGCCGTTCATAGATTTTTACGATAAAATATTTACTTAGAAGTCACCTGTTTGAAGTTTACGAAATATTTTCTGAAAGCGTAATGCCAAACTATTGAGTTAGCATGAATGATCACACTCAGTTAGAGTTACGCTGCCTTTATTGCTGCTGGGAAACCACATATTTTCAAATAAAATCTCACGGAGGTAATAGCAGTAATATTGTTGTAACAACTCACAAGTCTTGATTGAGTTAAATTTTTTAATTTAGCGAAATATCGTGCGCGAAGTAATTAGTGATTTGACGCCTATAATAGTTGCATTACCAGTGTTAGACAAAACAACAGTTTTCCAAAAGATACGACAAAAAACACAAGTTTAACGGTTCGTATAGCTCAGAATAGACACTTTCATCGACATCGACTATGAACGAACAGACCAGCGAGACATCGTGTGCCCTTTTGTAGTGATAGTTTCCTTCAACTTTTCGCCGTCAAATTCCGAAACCAACTCGTAGTCATCTCCTTTCGCTATAAGTTTGTTTCCAACTATGTTTATTGTGGCCTGAAACGCAAGATGGAAGAGTGTAACTTAAGAGTAATTTATCTTTCAAGGAAACTATCTATGACCATATTATAACTGTATTAGAAACAGATGTTGTTGTTTAATGTTGTTTACATTGTAGAGTGAAATGAAACAAAGTCGTAATTCAAAGCCAATGTGCCGACCAGGTATGTAATGTAGATCTTCCACCTATAAACGAGGTGATTAAGCTCAAGCACTTCGTCTGGTATCACGCTGCAACTGCAACCACGCGGCCGTCATGCTCTCAATTGGTTCTGCAGTTACTGAACACTATGCAGCCCGATTGTGATGGCGTGCGAAAGTGAACATCTATTGTAGTGAGCACGGGGCAAGTTGAACTCTGTGTTCTAGTGATAAACCGTAGAAACCGAATTCTTACAGGAATGTTCGCAAAATTAATTGCCGGGGAATCTCCCATAGAAAAAGATCAATGAACAAGCTTCCAACGACATCAAACCGTTTCATCCGTGGTAGGTAACGTCGAGAACCGACTAACTTGACACCATGTCTCTAGAGATATCTTGAAAGACAACTCTTTACTGCAATCGCCACAGTATTACTTAGATTACTTTTACTATACGCTTAATACTGCTTGTAAGGGAACTTTAGAGGAACATGACAAAATCCACAACTGAAATTTCTATTCTTTATACAAATGTTACCGTGTTACTGCGAAGACGGCGCTTGACACGGAAAGCAAATGCATGTTTGCCAAAACACAATTTTCCAAAAAAAAACTTAGCAAATTAAAACAAAGCTGTCACGAACTTGGGAGCTTTAGCTTGCAATTCTGTAATCAAAACTACCAAGCATCCTTGCCAAAAACGAGCTTGTTTCTGTGAACTACTGCTGTACAGCATGATAAAAACATATTTTTGCAATAAACACCTCGAGGTTAATTATGTTACATTAATTCGAAACAATTGCCTCTTAATTTAATCTGCTGTCGAAGAAATGCTTCTTTGCTTTTCTATTAAGTTTTCTCCAATTTCTACTGACCAATGCGCTGAGTGCGATATAGTGACGTGGTCCACGGAATTGCAAAACAGAGATTTAACCACTAGAGTCAATGACTTGACTACAGTCAGACTCTACTTGTGCTTTGAAATGACTCGAGTAAACAAAAATAAAGACTTTTATGGTTCTTCGTGCAGGCTACTTTCCAAAAGAAGTTGCTGCTAGACTTTCCAAGGATGGCACTTACTGTTTACTCTAACTTGGTTTACTTTAATCCCCGCTTTATAGTATATGTACTACTATAATCATCTCTGTATAAGAAGAAGAGAAGGACTCGAAGTAACTCAGTTGTAATTTGTGACTTGATTCGAATTCGCCATAGTCAAGGAATCGACTTGAACTTTACTGGAAAGAGAGCACTCGCACTTTACTCAACTTGCGGATTCATGACCCACACCCATCTCTGATTGCAAAGAACATGGGACAATTCCTGCATTGGCTAGTTTGCATCGTGATAAAAGTATTTAATTACTGCAAATTGTTGAAAATCTTGATAAAGGTGGCAACCCGTTTTACTTGTTACCAAAGTTTCCTTTCGCATCAAAAAGGCATCAGTTTTATTTCGTAGAGGCTTGTAAGATGATGTTTGACGTAAATCAGGTTTTTACCTATTGTTTGTGCAGTACAGCCCCGTCGCCACGGGGGGGCTTTGGTGGGCTTAGCCCCCCCAACCAAAGCTCCAAGCCCCCAAATTAAAATATGAAACATTATAAATCAATGGAATTTTTGTTAAATTTGAATGTCAAGCCCCCGCTGCACAAACGTTAAGCCCTCCCGCACAAACGTAAAGCCCCCCTATTGACGACTTTCTGGGGACGGTTCTGGTGCAGATTACTCACTAAACAACGTTTTAAACTATGCCTCCGCTTTTTACGTGGAAACTAGACTTGTAGTCATGCCAAAGCGAAGCAGCATTTATGGTTTAGCGATAGACACGTTGCGTAAATGCGTTTTGTTGACAACTTACTTCGTATAGTGTCAGGAGCATAATGCTATCAGTGGAGTGCTGTCTCACACGTTCGTCAAATATGTCGTTAAAATGAACAAACTCTCGTCAATTTGTGTAGCGGTTTTACAACCACCAATCTGTATTACAAATCGTTTCATAGCCGAGTAACGTCCCGCAGTAAAACAAGAGCTTATGGTCTTCAATAAACAGAAACTACCTGTTCGAAAAATGTTTGCATCACTCATGAAAAAAACGACGAGTTTAACAAGCTGTTGTAAATCAACTGAGTAGGTGCATTTCACCCAATCATGAACTGTTTCGAGAGGGTTTGGCCGATTTTTATATTATTAAAAACATGGACAATAGCTCCATGTTTTTTGCAAAAACGATCTTTGCGCTATGGCTTTAAATTTAATAGAAGTTGCTAATCTGCCAGGTTAGGATTGCTTGAATTACTTTGTAAATATTGGAGGTAAATAAAACAAATGTAATATCAAATGAACTCAAAAGTATAAAAAACAGTTACTTTAATTTTGTCTCCTTTGATTGTGTCCAATTCAGTTTCTTCTCCGAGTTTGAAAGAGTTGGTAGTTGTTCCAGCGGGTCGAGTGCGCTTGACGGTAATGACATCACCGTCTTTAGAAATTTCCGTGTGTACTTTTGCATCTCGTGCTTTTTCAATGTATTCCGCAGGAATACCTTCCGGGAATGTTCAAATTAAGCCGTTGTAAAGGAAACGCAAAATTTGTAAGACACGATATACTGTTTTTTTCCTGTAAGACACGATATACTGTTTCCATAAATTATCAAGGCAACTGTTTTTGTAATTTCATTGCAAATTCAAAACATTCTCGAAAACAATGTGACAGTTTGACCCGGATCCTTGACAAAAGAAAATAAAACGCATCAGTTGTATTTTCCTTGGAATCTTCAAAAAGTATCGGATTTGCTAAATATATGATCATGAGAAGTCGAAGTTCTAAAATATTTTAGGACATTTTGTACAGTGGAA
>JGI24022J15233_10007324_pt1 | contig 12138 bp, 7 predicted proteins | sample Ectturendosymbi2_FD_15233 | JGI IMG/M metagenome (IMG submission 15233)
TTTACAATCTAACATCTGCTTTGTACTTCGCTATATAGCCATTTTTGTGTTATTCGAGTACCCTTTGTTCCAGCCTCTCGGTTAGCGTGTCATTGAATGTGCGATTCACCACCAATGGGGTATGTTCGAAGACTTACAATTACATATATGTGGCGCGAACAAACGAAGCCCATATATATGTAACGTTTGTGAGTTTTCAGGAACTAATTATTGCATGCCCACACGATGGCTAACGGGCCCCTTTCAGAAAAGCTTCCCCCCCTGGCTCAAACCTCTGGTTACGCCACTGACTGTGGGGGGCGGCACTTTTCGATTCGCCCCGGGGTGACACTTCCCCATGTCGGGTCCCTGACTGTACCAGAAGTTCGGGATCATTTATACCGGTGTTGTTACATCTGATATATTAACGTGACATGAGATGTGATGTTCTCAGGTAAATTTCTGATGTCTTGACTGGGTTGTTGTTTTTGTTATCAACATTTCCTCTCATTTTAGAACGAAAATAAGTTAGATTCATGATTTTTAAGTTCCTTTCATCAATTTCTCACCTTAATGTGTGTTTGGTTATCGTTTCAAACTAAAGAAGCTCTCTTCGCTGCGTTCAGACCAACATTTTAAGTAAATTATAAACGACTTCTCTATCTAGTGGCGATATTTCTTAATCCGGCCCTGTCTGCGGTCAGTAGGTACACCCACTATACAGCCAAGCAGAAAGTTGCATTAGTTTTTCCGTTTTCTTTGAGAGCGAGTTGTTACTTTTTTCAGAGATGGTCGCCGACCTTGAGCATGGAGCATCACAGCGTTTTGCCATTATTACGTCATGCGCGCAACCAACGCTTGCGGTCCAGGCAGCCAAGCATGGGTGTCGTGTAGGCGTGCAGTCACTACATGCCATGAATCAGGTGTGCTGTACGTATGCTCAAGCTGGTATTTCACTTGGTGACTCCGGTTACCGCTTACAAAAGTGACAGCGTAAGCATTTACACTTACCGACCGTGGTTTTGAAAATTTTAAGGCAAATGTGCTTTGTCGTTTCAGTTCTTGTCGGAATTCCGCACCGATCTTTGCTTGCATTGCTGGTTGTGTATGTAGAAATTTAACTTCAAGCAAATATTTGTTTGAGTTACCGGCATAGCCCTGTACACCATGGCGATCTTCTTTACCACAAATCCGATCGACGTTGCAGTATATGACAAAACAGCTATCTCAGTTTCGTACCGTTCTTAGCTTCATTCCGCAGGATGTACTCGGCACTGTCGTGGGTAGCGTACATAATCACCTCTTTGGTTTTTGTACATCTCATTGATGTGTATTTTAAAACCGGATTCGATGGATTATGGAAAGCAATTGCCAGATTTGTTCTGCTGCTGCCAGGAACAGATGCATTGGTCAGAGCCTTTACAAGAAAAGAAGTGCATGGGTTTGTGTCTCAAGCGTTTCAGAAAAGTGCAAAGATGAGCTTGATAAAAATACCGGAGAAAGGTAGGTGTATCCACCTAGATTAGAGATTGCAAGTGGACACAAAACCTTGGATGGATACCAGACGAAAGTTTCAGGAACAGGCAAAACTTGATAAGTTGGACAGAGAAACTAGGTTTTTACTGCGTGCCACAGCCTGGACACTAATGTTTGCAGAAAAGTGTTCAACGAATTACGCAATTACAAAATTTCCCTTTCCCGCAAAAAAAATATGTTTTGCAAACACAACGTGTATTTATGCGAACTGTGATGATCTTAGATTGAAAAATGTTTAAGGTATGCATTAAGTGTGCATTTGCACAAATCAAATCGTATGAGGATCAGCAAAATCAGGCCTTGTGCTGCAGTAAAACCTGACCAGAGATACAGTATTTTTAATAAGTCAAATGAATTTTGTGGAGAAAAACATTCCACAAACACGCATGTAATCGTGTAAAACTACATTTTCCGCTGCAATTATGAGTTGCCTAAGTCTAATAAACGTGCATACTATACAAACGTTAATTAATTTCTGTACATTATTTAGGCATACCAGTGGAGGAACTCAGAAAAGAATTGGACGCGTTTAAAGCAAATGATCAACACCTGTCTGAAAATGGACGCCTTTTTGCTTATGTTTATACATCTGAAGGACCGCGCTTTGAGCTTCAAGTAATTGCAGACTTGTGTTATTTCAGTACTTTTTTGCTTGCTGTGTTTCTTTACAGAACTTTGGGCAGTTCTTTTTGTTTTGTAATGAAAACAGAATTAGTTTCTATGTTCAGAAAACAAAGGATTTAAATAAGCTGTTTCATTCTTCACCCGGTTTCAAAATTACTTGAAATAATTTTCTGTTTCTCTAATTCAGTGGTTCTTAACCTGTGAGTAATTACCACTAAAAGGGTAATTTAACATTTTTCGGGTATAATTTAGATCATCATCTTTTGATTGCGTTACACCACAATTTTTTCAACTTTGTAGAATGGGGAGTTTAATGTGTTTATCTCTTGTTTCGGCACAATGCATTTGTCACGTCATAGTGCCGTTTTTTTATGTATCCTAGACCGTTGTCTAGCGATTAATATAAGTAACAGTCCCCATAGTAGTGCGGCCTAGTGTAAGCTAAAACTATTGCTTCTAAAGAAACGAAGCTACAAAGAAACTTGACTGAAGTTTGGGTTTGTAAGTGTTAATGACGTGGTTTGACCGCTTGATAGCAATAAAAACAGCATCAGCCTCTCACTGTGTATTTTCTAGGGACATCTAATTGCAAATTAAGAGATTAATTGAAATGCAACAGATTTTTCTCAGGGGTTACGATATTGAAAACGTTAAGAACCAATGCTCTAATTCTGCATCAAAGTTGGTCTGTCTGTTCTTTTTGCTTTGTCCAAAGTGTTTCTGACCCCAAGATCAAAAGTTTGTTTTGCGATTGATCAACACGCAAACAAAAATAGTATTGACAGTGAGAAATTTTCAAATTTGAATATTCACCATGGACACAGTAGAATTGAATAATTTTTCATTAAAGTTTTGGAGTCTGCTGTTTGATGAAAAGTTTTCATTATAACCAGTTTCCCTTGTACATTTCTAATCTGCTTTTCAGTTTGCCATTGTATTGGATGCCCTTGTTGCATCAATACCCGTATTTAACAAGCGTAATTGGGCATAAAATCAGTGGTGGGATTCAAAGAACAGGTTCTCTCACTCAAGGACTCTCATCAATAGCAGGCAGGTTCTCTCATTATCACAGTCTCCAGAGGCAAAGCATGCCAACAACCGGTTTTCACGATTAAAGAAATTCCAAGAACAGGTTTTTGCGAACCGGTCGAATCCCATCACTTTATAAAATGAAAGGCTTTCCACTTTCAGTTTTTTTCTGACGACATCCTTTTTATGTGGGAAACATGCTCTATGTAAGACGGTCAAACCTTTGCGGCACTCAAACTCAAAATAAAAGCAAAAATACAAACGAAGAGAATATCAAAATTTGTTATTTCGTGTATATGGAGCATAATGTTGCAAGATAGCTTTCAAGTTTGCAAAAATCCTCATGCAGTTTATGTTTTCCAAAACTATCTGCCAGATTTAATTGTAATCTATTTCATCCTTTTTCTAGAGAGCCGCTTTCAAAATGTTCACACAGTTATCGCTTGACGACGCCGCTGATCAACGTCCAGAGATTGTCCATGCGTACCTCGATGCATTCATGCATGACAACGCTCTCAATCCTATGGTGTTTCCTGCTCTCAGGCAAATATTTACCCAATTATGCTCTGCTCGGATTACAGATGAAAATACTTTTTCAATTCCTCTAGGTGGCGCAAACGCGTTGTAGTAACGTCCGGCGAAGGAGCTCATTGCAAGAATTCTAGTGTGATATCACGAAGCTACAAAACAGGAGCATTGCAATTTATTGCATAGCTTTTGTACACTTTTATTACAGTCAGGATTCCCACGCGGTATTGAAAGTATTGAATTTTAAAAGTCAATTTTCAAGACCTTGAAAAAGTATAGAATTCGGCCAAAATGTACATAAAGTATTGAAAAAGTATGGAAATATTAAAAAGAAAAAAATTAGGAAGTTTCTTAGCAATATCGTCTCTGATCACACTAATTACGGTAGTTTAATCTTCTTTATAGCCCAAGATTTGTTTTGAGTGACACTGCAAGCATTCAAGTGCAACAAACGAATCTCTAGTGCACCAAGTACAGAATTACTGTACAGAGTTGCTCAGTTTTAGTCAGTTGTGTGTAGGAGCAGCCAGCTTCTGGCTTTATGATTCACTGTGCAGAGATTGGATTTTGAGGAACACTGCTGACACCAACATTGTGCTGTGTAATAAAAAGGCAGTTAACAGCACAAAGTAATGGGCAGTGCAGGATTAATTAGCCATATGAAAGCAACTCTAGGAACCTGGAAAATTTCAGAAAGATAGTGACGGTTGCATAAAACTTTTTGATGAGAATGCTGCATATCGAGAAAAAAGTAAGAGACAAGGGCCATCACTAGGTGACTGAACTGATACTGTTGTTAGCACTGATTCTTTTAATTCATTTGTTACGAATGATAAAGTGTTGACATGAAAATTAATTGTGCGTATTGAAGTCAGCATGTACGAGTACTGCATGTTCTCTTAAGTCAAGACATTTCTTTGTTGTTGCAAAAGATGTTTCGCGAAGTTAAAACAAGTGAGATTTTTTCCTGAAAAATCAAAAGCTATATATTTGTAATGTAGCCCCGTTCATTCAAAATTCACTGGTTGGAAAGATCAGTGTCGACGATTATGTTTTACTTTTTTGTGAACGTTATGGGAGTATCTTCAAAAATTATGGGAGTATCTTCAAAAATATCAAATGGATTCTCTAATTAGTTTTGGGGAAGCAATAAAGTTCATACTTTGTCTCAAAATCATAGGTCATGCCAGTGCAACTGACATGGATGATGGTACTCATTAAAACATAGAAGACACGTTATGCAAAAAGTATTGTACAACTGTCAACTGATGACCGCATGTCAATTGGAGGTTTTACAAAAGTTTGAAAAAATGTAAGAAACAAACCTCAAGACAGAATTGGTAAATGTGGGATCGTGCAGCTTCCACAAACTACATAAAGGGCAGTGCAGCATGGGTGGCAGATATTTAATTTGTTGAAAACTTTGTTTCAATTGTTTCATAAAGCGCCTGTAAAGACAGAGGTTTGCCGACTTGCATACTTTACATTGAGATTGATGCGGCAAACATTCAACCATTCGCTTATTCAAATTGTGTTCTTTCTAGGTTATTACAATTAAACGGAAGGTAAAGCAGCTGATGGTTTTTGCAGTGGCATTGCAATGTGTAAAATTGTGTTGCATAAATGGAATTTTGTAAAAATGAAGACAAGTGATTTCATCGAACTTTTTTCATTTAGTATTGAAAAATTATTGAAAAAGAATGGATAACGATCTCAGAAAGCATGTGGGAACCTTGCTGAGCAGTATTTTTTGTTCTTGTTTTTCAGAGTTTAATCATTTAATGCGTAAGTTGAATCATTCACAGAATTAACTTTGCTTTGCTCTATCACATCGATTCACTGCAAACACAAACCTTGTTTGTACAGTAACCAGACAACAAACTTTCCGGAAACCTCGGCCACGCGCTGCATGTTCGCCGACGACGTCGCTCTGACAGTCTCGGCCCTCGCGTTTAAGGAAGCAGAACTCATCCTGTCACTCGATATCTCTGCTGTCATCAATTACCTGACTAATTGGAGACTCAGGCTTCAGTTGAGAAGACTGTGTGTTCCGTCTTTAACCTGAGAACCACTTGGCCAACTACCAGCTGAGCGTGAAATTACAACCTGAGGTAACAGTGAAGTTCGACCCACATCCATCATATCTTGGCATATACCTGGATCGCTCTACGTCGTTCAGGACATACTTATACAAACTCAAGACGAAAGTCTCTTTGCGAGTGACACTCGTCAAATGGCTGGCCAGTGTCGGATGGGGAGCTTCCTTCAAAGCTCTAAGAACATCCTGGCTGGCTCTTGCATTTACTCCGGCAGAGTCTTGAGCCCCAATGTCGTGTCGCAGGATTCACACCAAGCACATCGACGTACCTTGAAAGGAGTCGATGCGTGTTATCACTAGCTGCCTACACACCCTCCTCCTACTTGCCCATTCTATCTGACATCACCACACCTGAGACAAGGCTCAGTCCTTCATGCTTGAAACTTTACATCAAAGCACTCTATCCGAAACATCTTTTATACGAAACCCTGTACCTAAAACCACCCGAAAACGTCTCCGCTCCAGAAAACGTCTTCGCTCCTTTGTTGAATTTGCACACCTACAACCACCACATCAATATCTCCACCTCTCCAATCCTTCATTCCCGCATTTGGTCCACGACTGCTGGGCTACGACCTTCCCGAATAAGCCTGGGTACAACTCAAGCGCCTGCGGACCGGTTCGGTCGCTTTGCAGCCAACATGAAAACAATGGGCCTGTGCGGCTCAGATTTGTGTGAGCGTGACGAGCGCAGACTGCACACCACGTCCTGAATAACTGCACCAAATTTAAACCCCCCGTGTCACATTTATGAGATGGACAATCTTGCTCTCTTTGAAAATCTTGCCAAATCAAAGTTCTGACACACGTATGCTCACATGCTATGTATACGAAAGAAGTCTGCAAATGCTAGATTCCTTACTTGTCAAAGGAATCTTCGTGAATCCAACAAAACGCCCAGAACCTCACAACGAGCCATCTAATTAATAAGTGTTGCTAAAACAACCTGAAACTTCTTTCTTGATTCCTTTCAGAACTGAATCGTTTTACCGTGTTCTGATGTTGCAAAGGTGCGATCCAAAAATACTCTGAAAATAACCTACAACTGAAATAACCAACAACTGACCAAATCTAGGGACACCGCAGAAGCGGCAGCGAGAGGGTAGTAAAGGAGTTAAGGAAAATGGAAACTTATAAAAATCAGAAAATCGTTACCAAGTATGCTTGGTTCTGTTCAGCAGCAATATTGACCTCAAAAATAATAACAGAATTTATAGAAAGCCATTCTGAATTTTCTAGGTGCGCGAATAGCTGCAATAGATTTGTTTCAAATCGATCGTCATAAATCATGAAATTGCCTATGATACTGTTATGAAAGGCACCTCCTCCCCCGCTCCCCCTTTGACCCCCTTTTGAAAGGCCAGAGGTGGCAATGCCCCCGCTTCCCGGCATCCATGAAGATGAATGGGGTCATTATGAAAAAGTGAATCGAAATCCGACATTGTCCGAGCGTGCAAGCCAGTGTTTGTTTACTGTTTTTGACAAGTTTTTAACATACCAACTCTCAATTCCATGTACTTTTCGTGCTACTCGTAAAAAATGGATTAGTTCGTTTTTGTAATTTATTAGCAGCAGCTCTATTTTGTAAGTTCAGAATAAGCAGGTTTAGGCTGTTTTCATGCATCATCTTTCAAAACTCTTCAAAGCTACTGCTTGAAAACCACGAAGTTAATTCGAAGACTTTCCACTATACAGGCAGGAAAAGGCTCTTGCTTGAAAGTCCAGTTTGTATGGCCTTCCTGCCGTGTGGCGAAATCATAAAAATAAGTGGTGATACGCATCACAATCAAAGATCGTAGCGCCAGATGCCCTGATAAGAACCATTTTATGTAGATTGTAGACAGGGGTGTCCAAACTGCCAACCGCGGTACGCGGGTCACATGTGGTCTAAAGAGTACTCCAAGTGGCCCGAGAGATCTTTTTCTCCAAAACTAAGTACTCTATTAACCCATACCAACATAAAAATCGAGCAAGCGACATTGTGCAATCACAGGGGTGCACAACTCAAATGGATGGGCGGGCCATAAAATCAAGTTACGGGCCACACCATGTTAAAGGAATTGCTCATGTTGTAAAAACGATTTTTTACACACAACAACAAACAACTATTTGCATTTCCAAAAACATACGTAAGAAGTTAGTCCGCAGAAAAACCAGTGCTTTGTACAGATTTTCGTCAACCAAAGTTTAAAAATTTGGCTTCGATGGTGAAATAGCAATACGGATTACTGCATATAAATTCCATAGCTCAGTTACTACTGTAGTTTTCCACAGCTTCGTGAATTCTTCGTAATCGCTTGCGTGTTATTTTCAAACCTCTGGCGGGCCGCATTGGCCCCGGGGCCCTGTGTTGTGCACATCTGCCTTATCAGAATATCTTCAGTCATGATGAAATGGGAACGAAATATTAAAAAGGAAATATTAAAAGGAATTGCAGATGTATTTTGTTACGTCATCAATCGTCACAATAGATCAGCTATGGATAGAACAACATGGCATACCGAAGAATTAACTCTGTGTTTTTTCCTTTCGTGCACGTGCTAAGATGCAGCTTACACAACTTATTCACAGAATAAAGCTCACTTTAAGTACATCTAAATTGTTTTGAGCGCAGATACAGTACTGCATGAAATAAAGTTGTTTTCATAATGGCAACGTCAAGTACAAAGCTAAACTTTGGCGATAGTGACAGAAAATTTCAAAAAAGGTGAACAGATCAAGACTTTTTTTGCAACTTAAAAACAATCCAATTTGTTATGAAAGTTTGGCCCGTGAAACAACCTGCTAAACTGTTGTGGCCCTTCGCTCGGAAAGGCTGGACACCTCTGATGTAGACGATCGCTAATGGTGCGTTTGTTAGTTTTCGTTTTTGGCTACAGTCATTAACTGTACTTAAGTTGTGGTTGTCAAAGTATTCTCACTCTTCAAATCATCCATGTCGCTATAGCTTGGTTTGGTTGTTTTTATGCTGCAGAAAGTTTGAAAACGAAGTTGTTGCAATGACGGCGAGCATGTTGAACGGTGATGGAGATGTTGTAGGCAGCGTTACTTCTGGAGGGACAGAAAGTATCTTAATGGCTATGAAAACTTACCGAGACCGAGCAAGACATCTGAAACCACAAATAAATCGACCAAATGTAGTAAGTATGATAACGTCATAGAAAATCGTTTTTATACAAAGCACGGTTTTGGAAGTACGTAAGAAAAGCAAGCGATTGTTTTTATCCGAAGCAAATGCCATGGTGTAATATGTACGTACGTGTCTTACATGGGTCACGGGACTTGTCATGTATTTTTGAAATTGGCCGCTGACGTTTTGTTATAACAAATACTGCAGCCTTTTGGATTGCTGCACAAATATGCGGTTATTTGCTCCTGGTCACACTACGGTATTTATATAACGACGATTCAAACAATGCGGTCAACAAAATGTTACATCATGGTGATGAACCGATATTCAAAAGTTGCCTTTCCACAAACCTGCTCAAACCTGGACAGTTTTGTTTTTCTCAGGAAAAAAACGTCATAGAAAATGTTTTTTGAAATAAGGAATTGTGTAGCAATTAGCATAGCGCTTCTGAAGATGATTAGTACTTTCGTGTGACTCAAGCTCTGTTTGTATATCCCCCAAACGGATTTATTTCGTGCTTGCAGCTTCTAATCTAGAGGGAATCTGTTTAGGCGTTAACAATGTTTTCATCGTACGGTTTCGTGGTCAGGAGGTACAGCATTTTTATAGTGCAGCATAAGTCTTCTTTGTGATGGCCGAAGTTGTTCCTGCTATCGCCGTGTTCAAGTAAAGAGAAATATGAAGTAAACCGAGTTACGAGTTCAATCAGCTTCGTCGGTTCCTTTTGCTGTAGCGCTCATGATAAACATATCTGTGGAATTTAACTTCAGCAGTTTTCCGTGGACTCAATTTGCCAAGGAAAACTGACGGCCTTTCTCAAAGAAACAGATATTCCCGTAATGTAGAAAGTAATTTCGTGGTCGGCCATGGTCCAAATACCTCAAAACGAAGCTCTGATAATTTTTGTTGTCACAAGTGTGAAAGAAGCATAGAATGAACTCTTGTTTTCTTTATAACGTACAATGGAATTTTTCAGAGGCATTGTCCAATTTACAGTTGTTGTGCCTCTTTATAAAATTATTTTTGGAAAATAGCTTTTAAAGCTTTTGCGATTCTTTTTTCAAAAATGGTGTGAACGTGAAGGCCCACGCATGGTTGCAGCTCCGAAAAAAATGTGTTTTAAGATTCGGTCGTTGTTGGAGTTTACTACACAAATGCCACAAACGGACTGAAATAAAAGTTAAAACCTCTCCTGCAATGGAAGGTTTGCGCGATATTTGGAATCAATCCGGACTATGCACACCATATTCTTTCTTTCTTGTATTTTTGTTGGCAAAAAGATGGTTACTTATCATTACTTATTACCGGCAGGTAATAATATTTCCAGTAATTGGGAATAGCTGTGTTCGGGTGCAACGATGTCGATAAAAGTTTCCACAGCCAACTAAATTGGCTCAGACCGCAAGCAGTTAGCACCGATAACTCAATAAAAATTGATGTCTTTAGTCTTTTGCGCAGCTTCCGTTTTCACACGAAGCAAGCAAAATTGTTTCTGTGGCCAATGCCGATTCTGCACCCGAAACAAGCGTTTGTTCTGCCAAGAATGTTAATTGTTTGTTATCGCAAAGTCATTGGTTCAGGTCGCTCCTGCGAGTATTCATCCGGCGTTCGAGAAAGCTGCTCACTACTTCGACGTTGCCATAAAACACGTTCCCCTTGACAGTGAAAAGCTCACCTGCCGTCTCGATGCATACGAGCAAGCCATCGACTCCAATACGATTCTGTTGTTGGCATCAGCTCCTTCCTATCCACAGGTACAATATCGAGAGCCCTGGTGTGTCTTCTGGCATGCATTTTGTATCAACTGAACTGTGAAAGAGTTCAGAATATCTCAGTATCGACTGACTACCGTGAAAGCTTAGGTGGAGTGAAAATGTTTGAATGTGTTATTGACAGGAATTGATTGTATTTGAGAAATTAGGAAAGAACCATACCATTTTTTGGTACACCGACACCGGCAAGTTGGAATTAACCGTAAGGGAACTGCACAACAATGAAACACAAAAAACGTTTAGAAAAAACATTTTCGCGAAAATCATCTGTAAAACACGCTTTTTTGTTGAACACCTTAGCAATAGATCTTCAATCCAACATGTTTGATTTGTTTACAAGATTCTGGCATCATGTCGGTTAGTCGCTAACGGTAAGTAAACTATTGGTCGATAGAGCAGCTGATGTTTGAAACCAAATATCCCGCACTGCGTAGACGCTCATTTGTCATGTTTCGCTCAGAAAACAGTGCTTTTTCGATTTTATTTCAAACGTGATTTTGGAAGCTTCACGCCCACAAAACGATTTCTTTGCGAATGTTTGCGCTTTTTTCCATTTTTTAAGAAAAAGGCATGAAAAAACGCACTACTTTTCTTATGTCGAATAAAACACAGATTTATCCACTTTCTAGAAATCTGCTGCCCACAAAACATTGCTAAGGCAAATTTTTATATAATGTTTGGAATTCAAATGTAAACTTCGTTGCGTTGCAGGCAATCTTGGACCCTGTGGAAACGATTTCCCACATTGCCCTGCGGCATAATTTGCCGTTACATGTGGACGCCTGCTTCGGAGGCTTCATGTTGCCTTGGTAAATATTTGTTAAAAATTTACAATAACTAGCACAATGGGGCTTGGGATCACAAAATATACTTCTCGTAATTTTGTAGAATCGTGATTTGTAACTGGCATTCTGTTCCACTTTTTGGTAGTTTCGAAGCCCAGTGCATTTGATGTATTTTTTTTCTTCGTTGTAATACAAGAAAAAGTTCAAAACGCAAGGTAGGTCTCTACATCTGTGGTTTTGTTGACCGGAAAGTGTATTTTGTGGCTTCAACTGTACATTACATACAGATTTGAAATTAATTTTGCTTTTATCTGTATTCTGAATGTCTCATTTGGTTATTTTCCAGTAGGCTCACACGAAAAAAGCACAAAATCGCATTTTTTCCATTCTAACAACGAAGAAACACACAGCAAAGTTGAAACCCGACACACGTGAATACCGGTTACTATAAAGAAAGCAAGTTTCGTTATACTCGCTTCATGCTCCGTCTGGAGTGTCACAAGTGGTCTGCGGACGCTCTTTTCCACTTGTTTGCGACGCAAGCCATCACGCGGCTTCGGCAACTTTCGCGGTGGATGCTGCACCGGCGACAGGCCAATAGCAGCTGCGGCACCGCGCAGGAAATTCTCATGCATTAATGCTGAGCTTTGGCTGGGC
>JGI24022J15233_10007328_pt1 | contig 12136 bp, 7 predicted proteins | sample Ectturendosymbi2_FD_15233 | JGI IMG/M metagenome (IMG submission 15233)
TACAAAACGTGGCAGTGTATGAACTTCTGACAGCTTTGCATGTATTGGTGTTGGCACTGCCAGATTAGGAAATATGAAAACACGTGCGTTCAATGCAGTATCAGTTTCGAGTGCTCAAACAAGTGTATTGTTTCATGTCATTGCATAGGCATGTTAGTTATACAAAGCAGGGGCATTGTTGTTTTGCAATAATACTATGCAAAGCTAGAAGAGAAATGCTGTTGCCTGTTCCAAACCTGCAGTGACAGTTTGATATTGTATCAGTTTCAATGCTAAAGAAGCTGCGGAGGGTACAAAGCTGCCTGTCATGACAGCCAAACAGACTGCTTGGATGCACCCCAATGGTTTGTTTTTCAGTGCCACACTCACAGGCTGCAGAGCCAGTTAAGTGCACATAAACTGCTCAGGCTCAAGATGCATATAACTCTTTATCAAGTTTGTTGCCGGCGTACAAATATATCGTACTTTGAAATCAGCCCAAAATCAACTAGCTTTCACGTGTCTTAGCAATGGCACAGCTCCTCCACCGATTGCGCTAGAAAGCTGTTCAAAACCTCAAAAGACTTGGCAAGTCTTCGAGTCTGCAATGAAAAAAGAACTTCTGTCTTTTTGTTTCTTTTCTGAGTGACGTCATAAGTGAGGTAGGTTTTGGCCATTTTAGCTCATGTTACCTGGCCTAAAGTCCAACTGATGGACGGAAGTATTTTGTTCAAGTTTCCATTGCAAACTAGGCTAGAATCTCAGTCCTTTCAGGCCTTGGTCGATTTTTTAGTGTTTCTGGTTCAAAAGTTATGGCCTAAAATAACCAAAATAATTATCTAATTATGGAATTATTTAATTATTTTGTTGTTTTCAGTCCAAAACTTTCAACCCGAAATGCCAGAAAGCTAATTAAAGGCTGAAAAGACTTGGATTCCAGCCTAGTTTCTAATACAAAACTTGAGCGAAATGCTTCCATTTAGCTGTTTGGACCCACGGCCAGGTAACCTGAGCCAAAATAGTCAAAAACCTATTCCACTTTTGACGCCACCCACTAAAAACTGAAACCCAAAACTGAAAATTTTTCAGCGTAGACTTGAAGACTTGCTGACTTTTTTGAGGGTTTGAACAACTCTATCACAATTGGCAGGCCAGTCACGTAGTTGCTAAAAGGGCGCCAGAAACTGATTTCACCGAAAATTGTTGGCAGCGAAATTGATAACACCTTAGCTGCCGGGTGGTTGAGGCTAAAATCCAGCAGTTTGCATGTGAATATCTCTGCTGCTGATTGCGCTAGAGAGCTGTTCAAATCCTCAAGACTTGGCAAGTCTTCGCGNCTATAATGAAAAAAAATTTTTTGGTTTTGGGTTTCCGTTTTTTTTGTGAACCACATCATAAGACCTTTTTGGCCCATCTCATCTGGGCCAAGGTACAAAATTGCTAGATTAGTGTTTCTCAACCTTTTTATGACATGGACTATTTCCGAACCAGTATAAATATTCGTGGACTCACAGTAGATTAAGACTATGGGAATGATACATAGAAACACTAGTCTTAGCAAATTCAGTTCATCACCCACATCACAAACTTCAATGAGAATCTTGTTTCTGAGTTTGTTGAAATGAGGGCTTGTGGTCGTTAATGCACACCTGATGTTTTCCTCCGGTTGAAGTTGGTATCGGTACTTGGTTTTAAAAATAGTTGCATCGTTGAAAAACAGCTTCACAATGGCATGTAGTTGGAAACAAAAGAGCTTTTCTTACATGGCCATACAGATCAGAGAGATTTGGTTCCATTATCTAGACATCCACTCAAAATTGAGCCACACTCCACAGCTGTCGACTTCGCAGCTCAAACTGCTGGTCAGCATTCCAATCCACTTCACAATGAACCTGTAATCTGACACCTCAAAAGGCTTCGTACCCAGTTAAATGTTTTGATGTAATTGTGAGAAGGGATATATCAATCCATCTCGGAGAGATGTAGTAAGGCGCTCAAGAAAGATTTGACGAATGCAACGCAAATCAATTTCTACTTCTTCTGCAAATGCATTTGATGCTAAAAACGCTGATAGTCTTACATTTACAATTCGATGGATCAGCAACTGTATTTTACATTTAAACGTGATGATGTCTTGGACACACCTTATAATATTTTGCTTTTTCCCTGCGTGGAGCTGTTCAGCTGATTCATGCGTATAAAAAATCACTTAAGAGCTATTTGGCAATCCACTTGCTGTCAATGAATCTTTCAGAAAAGTTATGATTCTGTTGTTTCAATAACGCACTGATGTCATTGTGTGGACCATTCTCCCCAGCATCTTTCCTCATGAACCAACAGATGTTCAAATGAAACAAATGTCCACTGTGCTCTGCCCCCATCTTGCCACACAAAGCACCAAAAAACGAGTACATAAGGGACGGCTTTTTATGTGATTACCACCAGATGAAATGTATTTGAAAACAGTCAGATCTTCTTAAATTTCTTCTGTCTGATTTTTTCTCGGCAAAGTAGAGAACAACTACCTAAATATTTATGTTATTCTGTTTCATAAATTCATAAAGCCTTTTTAGTTCTTGTCATGGCCGAAGCACCATCAACACATACAGACACGCAGTGAGTCTGCGAAAGCTGATGGTTCTTAGTGAAGGAATCAAATTTCTTAAACATTTCTTTTCTTGTGGTATGTTTGGCAAGTGGACATCAAAAGAGAAATTGTTCAACGTAGTCACCAGTCGCACGGTGCACGAGCACCATGAACTGTGCATTGTTTCCTGAATCTGTAGTCTTGCCTAACTCTGAAATAAGATTCCACTTCGCTTCGCAGCAGCAATATTTTGTTTCAGAATAACGACTGAGAGCTCTTGGATGCACCACTTGATGGTGTTATTTGAAGAAAAACCATAGAGAACTTATTAGCTATGGTATCACAGCACATCATCCAGGCTACATTCATGGCTGCTGGTTTGACTAAGCTCTCTCCTGATGTATGAAGCGCTATTGCTCTTGCATTTTTTCCAAGCAACAGTGAAGAAGCACACACTGCTTTACTATGAGATCAAGTTTTTATGCCTGAAGTAGATGAATGATAAGTACGACTTCATGTTATCTGGTGTTTTTTCTCGTTAAAAAACTCAAGGATTTCGTCAACGTATTTTACATAGTTTTACTTGAGATGCCGACGTAGATTCTTTTGAGAGATCTGTAAGATCTGTTAGCAAGGACCTCTGAGCATAACAAAAACTGTGGCCAGATTTCAACATTTGCTATCACTGAAGTAAGTCCAAATTTCAAGTAGTTGTTGTTATACGCAAAAGCTTGCTTTTGCTGAGCAATTATAAACTGAGACGGCAAAAGCAAATTGCAGTTTAGGTAATAACTTCATGCTTTTAGCTGCTGACCAAATTACCTCAAAAGTATAAACGCCATGTGGAACAGCAAATTTTTTGACTTTTTCATGCTGCTCTTAGGTACATTTAAATTTCTGTGTGAACAAGAACGTCAATTGCATAATGATAAAGCTATTATTGCGTGAGGGTATTACAGCAGGTTCATTCCATGTCAAATGAATCAAAAAATGGAAAAGACAACCCACCATCTCAGATTTTCCTCAAATTTAATAAGCAGATAGATCTTTTCATGCTGATTCCAACAAACTAATTTAAAAAAAAAATTGGTTAAGGTTTTGCAAAGTTATGGATCATACAAAATGATTACTTTTTGTGGTCAATGAAGCGTAACAACTAGCAAGAAAATCATCAACTAACTTTAAAGCTAAATCATTCTCACTGTATTAATTTAGTTTTGTAAAAATATGATAAGAGGTTGTCTCAAGTATCTTATATTCACTTGTGAAGAAAAATTTCAAAAAATCTATGCCGTTACCCTAATTTTGGAGAAAAGAAAATGGGTAGTCATCAAAATCACTTACGCGTGATATAAAATTTGAATGTTAATAATTGACGCAATACACCATCTCCAAGTTCTCATTGAGGAGATTTTAGTCTCAAAATAATGCATTTTGAAAATAACCTTTTTTTGAATTGAGCAGTTGACGATGTTGTTTGCTGCACAAGAAGTCCCATATTGATTTCAAGTAATTCACTTTTATATCACAATGAAAACCATCAAAGCAGTTGCAGCTCAATTGTTCTTCTCCACAGTAATTTCGCATGTATAGTTATAACTCAATTGTGCAGCTGATTGCCAGCATCGATTTTATAGGTGTATGTACATCTGGATAAACAGCTCTCATTGCTCTATAGCTGACATTTGCTGAATGTTTGACAAGCTAAGTATATTTTCAGCACTACGTTCATAAGAACAAACAGCGATTTGGATGTAATCAATGCACTGTGACTGAAAGCTATGATAACTTGGAAATATTTCCTTGTGTGTTTTGACAATGAGATTCAGTCATAGTATTTGACTGGTTTGCAAGAACCTGTTTTTGGAATTTCTTTAGTCCCGAGAACTGGTTGTTGGTATGATTTGCCTCTGGAGACTGATAATGAGCAAACCTGTTGTTAGTGAGTCATGGAGTGAGAGAACCTGTTCTTCAAAAATTTGAATCCCACCACTGATGAAATCAATACCACTATCTATTCCAAATAGTCAGTTGTGCTAGGCTACTATCCCTACTAGCCAAGTTTGACTGGGGTTTAGGCAGAGTTTAATCGATAAGGCTTTTTTGGGTCGATACCGATTTTTATGATTTTCACTGCTGGTAGCCGATGCCGATATTTAGCAACACTCAAATCGCAGTTGAAAGACAATATTTCAGTGCGATGAAGATGTCTGTAACACTGAATTCTGCACAAACCTTGGTCATCAAGACGGTCAATTACCACGGCACGTAGGCTACATAGATTTGTTCATAGGCAGCCATCTGCTTACTGCACAATAACCTCAGGTTACGTCATAAACTGGTTTATTGGACCATTGCGAAGTGGTCTGCATATTGCGGTGTAGTTATAAGGCATAGGACAGAAAATTTGCATCAATTAAGCAGAGATTAAGTAGCAACTTGTGTTACTGAAAACTACATGCAGAACACTAGCCTAGCGGCTTTTATACGCAAATATTGCTGATATACCATACATTGGTGGAATTTTTCCGATATGATACTTTGGCAACATCGCAAAATTCATCGGTCGATTTCTAATCTAAAGAGAAAATGTGGTTTTATGCTTGAAAGTGATATCTAAGGCTGCCTTTCAGTGACAGACCCCTTGTTTCCAAGCTAGATGCGCCACTGGTCATACATGAAGGATTTTGATGAGTACCCATTTTCTTTGCCCTAAGATTGGGGTAAGTGCGTGAATTTCTTGAAAATTTTCTTCAAAAGTGAAGATGAGATATTTGAGACCTTTTGTCAAATTTTCACAACAATTAAATGAATACAGTGAGAATGATTTAGTTTCAAAGTTCGTTCACAAATTTCTTTCTTGCTAGTCGTTATGCTTCACTAGCCACCAAAAATAGTCCTTTTGTACGGTCCACAACTTTGCGAAATCTCAACCAATTTCAAATAATTTAGTTTGTTTGAATCAGCATGAAGAGTTCTATCTGCTTATTAAATTGGGGGAAAGTCTAAGATGGTGGTTTGACTGGCTGGGACTGTTGGCATGGAATGACTCAGCAAACTTCTTGCCCCCTAGTCCTTGTGAACTCATCCAGAGCCTTCTGCGGACTCAGGTTGAGAAACACTGCGCTCAATGGTAGTATTTAGCTGAAGTTTTTATTGGAAATTAGGCTAAAACCTGAGTCTTTTGGTACTTTGGATTATTTGCTGGGGGTTCAGGTTAAGAAGTTATGACCTAAAAACAATAAAATTATTAATTAATCAACTAATTAGATAATTATTTTAGGCCATAACTTTTCAACCAGAAATGCTAGAAAGTCGACCAAGGTATAATAAACTTGGATTCTAGCCTAGTTTCCAACAAAAAACTACTTCCGTCTAGTGGTTGGGCACTAGGCCAGGTAACATGAGCCAAAGTGGCCAAAAAGATACCTCACTTATGATATCGCTCATGAAAAAGAGGGACCCCCATTTTTTTTCATTGCAGATTCAAAGACTTGCTGAGTCTTTGCAGGGTTTGAACAGCTCTCTAGTGCAATCCGCTAAGGAGATATGCGGTTGGTAAGACAACCAAAATATGCTTGATTTTAGGCCGATTTCCAAGTACAATCTATTTGTACGCCGGCAGCCAAGGTGTTAATGACAACCTGTCTTTACACTGATTACATTTGACATTTTTGATGCAGTCATCCTGAGTGCCATTCTGTCATGTTTGAATTGTGTACTGGCAGATTTCCATGTGCCTTATTTCTATTTTTTACTTATTTCTAATTTTCTGATTTCTACCCCTTTTGTTCCATTTCACATTTGCACTAAACCGAGTTCTGTTTTGTAGTTGCACTTTAAACTGGCCTATGATATCATAGTTATGGATTGATTAGAGGTTCCAAAAAGTCATAATCATTGCTGATAGGATTCAAACACTTTCAGTAGCTTGAGCTAAATTTAGCTTGCTAAGAACACAAGCCATTCAATGTACAGTTCTATTTGGTACTGATTGACGCATTGCGTCATACACTCATATGCACAGGGTACTGAATCACGCATGTGTCATTCAATTGAATACGCCAGTTGCGGATTGATGTATGTAAACGTCAATGCGATAACTTTTTGCATGCTTGTTTTTTGGCAACAAAGTTTTCCACAAGTGGTCTTCATAACTAGACACATTAATCCTGAAAATTTCATACAAATTGACCAAAAGCTTTTTGAGTTATGAAGTTTGGTAGCAAACCATCTTGCTAGGCCGAGGCTAGAAGACTACCAAAAAACTTAGGTGCGAACAGTTGTTTTGTAACACACAATAACATTTTTGTAGTAATTTGATCACAATGAAAATTTACAATTTAATCTTCTCCATACGTGCCCGTACAATCCTTGAAAATTTCAGGTAATATGAACAAGAACTTTTTCACTTATGCAGTTTGGTATCTAGCAAGTTTTTTAGGCTTAGGCTACAACACTTTTTGCAAAACACTTTGTGTGTATAAGGATAACTTGTTTTAGTTGTATTTGTGCATAGAATATTTCCACATATATTATTCATACCTATTCTTATCATCTCTGAAAATTTGAAGTAATTCTAATGAAAAGCTTCGGAGTTAGGTACTTTCGTTTCGTAACTACAGATGCGCGTAGCCTAGAAAACTTTATCCCATTCAGAAGTGTTGAGAAATAGTTCTGTGAAGCACCACAACTTTTCCAAAACTAAAGTTTTTGCAACCAAAACTTCCAAGAATTATCTTTGGATTGTTATGTATTTTGCATGAAAATTTGATATCAATGCATGAAGAACTTTGCAAGTAAATAATCTTTGAATCGAGCAACCAGACTCTGTTCCCAGTACATCAGACTTAAATGTTTGTGCGTGTGGCTGGCAACACACTAATTTGGGTTCAGTAGCTGTTGAGTAGAGTGCAATAACTTTTAACATGCTTGGTCTTTTGCAACCAAGTTTTAGATCAATCTTCTTGTGAAAATGCATCTTACCTGAAAATTTGAGATCAATCGGTCAAGCATTTTTTGAGTTATTTTTGAGTATAGCTGTTGGATGAAAACAACCTAAAAACTGTCCCACACCAGCTGAATAATCATGTGGAATTCACACCGCACCGAATGTGTTAAAAGAGTCGGTTGACTTTTGACCCAACAATGCATTTTGGTTGGATACAGCTGATCCAGATTATTACGCCTAAATGACTACGGTGTTGAATTTGTCCCAGCCACAACAACCTACCTAAAAATTCAAGAAAAGAATACCACCAAAATATCACAATAATATTGTACAAGAACACACTTGATGATTTCAATAGTAATGGCAACTCTTCCCAAAAATTTTCACAATGACAACTCTTCCCAAAAATTTTTACCAAAACTGCTGCATCTCTCCTCCCAAGAACAGATAATAACCAGAGTGCAAGCTGACTAACATCAAAACAATAATCACTAAGCAGTGATAAAGGGCTTTAATTCCAGCTGAATTCAGGACAACAATCATTGGTTAATGGAAATAACTGTCTGCACAATAAACCAACCAATGTTAGGGTGCAATGAATTTGGGTCATATGACATTGAAAGGTTAAGCTTTTTATTTTTCTAATATTTGTTGCTATGGTACACTAAAAACGTTTCCAAGAGGTTTTGGAAGACACCCTACCCTGCCCATGGTTTCTAACTAAACAATTTAACAAACATTTTTGACACAGTGAAAATATGTGTTATGGAATTGTAATGCGGAACATTTGTGTTTAACAAAAAATTGATGAAACTGAGTAGTTCTGTATCCTACCAATAAAATGCAAACCATGAAACTAATTTCTCATACTTACTTTTGAAAATCACGCATCAGCCTTCGTCTAGCAGGCGTTGACATCTTGGCAATGAAAAACACACACAAACTACTTCCACCAAATACTCAAACAAGAAAGATTCTACAGTTACTATAAGGCAGTTCACTGTCACAACACAGCTGTGGAAGCAACATGTAGTATATTACACATCACCAAAAAAGTTAGTCATAAAACAGTTTTATTGCAGCACACACACATGGTAATAAATAAAATCAACAGAAATGACTGTCCTTCTAGGGCTAGAACATGAATCACAAGAGTTGAAATTTTGACAAATTTACTGAAAAAATAACAAAAAAGAATTCACCAAGTATTTATCAGCAGTTACCCAGTTTATATTAGACAATCAGGCTTTTGTGATAACTACCTACTAGACGTAGCCTAGCTCTTTAACAAGTAAAAGCCAGCTACAGTAGTGAATGTCTAGTTTGATTTAATGTGCAGATTTCATATATATGCTGCTAGACATAAGTTTTTATGTACCTGCTTGCTTTGCAGATTCGTTTCTTTAATTGAAAATAATGAGCATCGGACACTTGCAAGCAATGAAAAACAATGGTAATTGAATGTGATCTGTTGTATGTTACAAGCAGCTTATCAACAGACTTGTCATTGTCATGCATTTTTTCAAAAACTACGTAACATGTTAATAATGTTTTACCACAATTCTAGCTTCAAGTCAATAAGCTAGACATTTCAAATTTGGTGATGTTGCCAACAAATTCAAGATGAACAATATAAACAGAATGGTAACAAGTGTTCATTACTTTGTTGGAAATGAATATTATTTGAAATCAATTATTTTTAGTAAGCTTCATGTTGATGCATTATTGCCATGCCAGTTGACACAAACTATATTGAGAAAGGTTGGTTGTCAGAGTATCAAATATAAGAGGTAGTTGAAAGAAAACACCCAATATGAGAGGTTTGGGAATGCAGCACATCGAAACTGCCAAATATAAGAGGTAGTTGAGAAGAAACACCGAATATCAAAGGTTTTGGAATTAAAATATCAAGACTACCAAATATTAGAGGTAGAGAGGAAACACCAAATATGAGAGGTTTTGAAATGCAGCAAGTTGAAACTGCCAAATAGGAGGCATTGAGAAGAAAATGTTAAATATGCAAAACAAAATTTGCCAAATATAATCAGGTAGTTAAGAATTGCCAAATTTAAGAATATAATGCCAAGCTACGTTTTTTCGGTCATTTTCTGGTCATAGACCAAATTTTTTAAATGGCTGAAAAAACAAGCCAATTCAGTCACAGTGCCTGAAAATATACACTGTTACAGCAAGTTTAGATGCTACCAGGGGACTGCTTGTTTTCGCTGAGACATTTCGGTCATTTGTCTCACACTTGTATCAAAACTTGCGGCAACAGTGTTCATTAGCATGATTTTCAGACATTCTGACCAAAATGACTTAATTTTTTTCAGTCATTTCAAAAACATTTGTCTATGACTGAAAAATGACCAAAAAGAACAGCCATGGGGCAAATGATCAAAAGGTTTCAGTGAACAATATGTCTTAGCAAAAAAAAAACAAAAAACAGACACCAAGTAACTTTTAATTGCTTTTAGTTGGTCTATTTGGTACTTTGCCAACATATATAAAAATCCTGAAACAGATAAAGAAATTGATGTGGTCACAAGTTTACTGTACTTCTGCAACCATTTTATAGTAGTTCTTTAAAAGAAAATGGCGATCATTAGAAACCAGGGCAATTGCACAGCTAACAAGCAAGCCCATCACAAACAGGATTCCTCTGCTATTTTCTACCAGTATTCTACTGCCTGTATGCTTGGCTCACAGGATTTGCTTCAAGGAGCACTGATAATAATTGGATCATTCCATGTCATATCACCCAGCAGTGTTAACACCTTGATGGCCGGTCTACGAATATATCGTACCTGGAAATCAGCCTACGTTAAATCTGTTACAAATTATGATGTCCTGTTGATCTTTGTTTTATATGCTTGTCACATTCTGTAATACTGTGTTGATGCTACTTTTCCCAACTATCTACCTCTACAGTTGCTCACCCCACCCCCTATACATAGGCATGCTTTTCTGCCAGTGTTTTTTTTTGTGTTTTTTTTCTTGTTTTACCTGACATTGGTTATCATGTTTTTTAATTACTTTTTCTACTACTTGTAAAACGTCTTCAATTAAAATTTCGTTTTTGCTAGCAACAAGGCTGGCCAAGAACTTGACCCAGGTGTTCTTTCACGAACTTTTTGTGGTTCAACATGTTACTCATTCACTCATTTATTTGGGAAACAAAAACATAAACACACAAAAATTTATAAATAAACAAGATAAAATAAACAAGCAAACTCACAGAACAAAAATATTATCAAATTGATATAATTCCACGTTCCCAGGGTACCTAATATAACCAGGTGGTTTCTTAGTTAGGTCCCCCACTAGCCTAATGTTAGGATAGTGTTATATTAATGAGGTTTAAAGTTTGCACCGTGAGAAAGGTTTATTATGATAGTGATATAATGAGGAATACTAAAGGTAGTTTATAATTGACACAGGTTAATATTGTTTAGGAAGTGTAACTTGGATTTCTTTTTGAAAACATGGTAAGGTTCTACTTTTAAATTTTGATCCAAAGATTCCCAAACCTTAACTCCTATATAAGCAAGAGATTTTTGTCCAGTGGCCAATCTTTTTCTGGGAACTATATATTCTTGAGACGTTTTTTGTCTAGTATTATATGAATGTATATTGTCCAACTTTGTGCATAAATTGGCAAAAACGGATGGTAAACAGCCAAGCTTAAATTGATGCATCAATTTTGCTATTTGTAACTTATGTCATTAAGATTAAAAATTTTGAACTGTGCATACAGTTTTGCAGCATTTGATCTATATGTACTAACTACTAAATGCAATCGGTCTTATAATTTTATTTTGTATTGTTTTAAGGAAATATGTTGATGCTGACCCCCAACTACTTATTGCATACTGAAGATGAGAATAGACTAAACTATAATATACCATTTAGGTATTAATGGGAAGGTAATATCTAAGCCTTAAAAGAGCTCCACAGGCTTTGGATATTTGTTTTTTCACTTGAGCTATGTGCAAGTTCCAGGCTGGCTTGTCATCTAATACTACTCCCAAGTATTAAACATTCTTAACTTTGGATATAATATGATTATTAATGTTAATGTTCATGTCAAAGTCCAGAGGTATTTTTTATAATCAGCATGTAATGAGTTTTATTGTAACTTAGGGATAGTTTATTATATTTCAACCAGTTGTCAATATTGGTTAGTTCTTCGCTAATCTTTTTTTAAGTTCAATGACTGATTTTGCCGAAAAAGAAAGAACTGTGTCATCTGCAAATAAAGTTGTTTTAAAATTTGAGACATTCATAATATCATTTACATAGAGTAAGAAAAGTAAAGGACCTAGATTTGAACCTTGTGGAACACATGTCATACTAGCTTTTTATGATTGAATATCCTCAATACTTACTAAATGTGTTTGATTAGCTAAGTAGTTTTCAAATAGTTTCAAAGGCAATCCTCTAATACTGTGTTTTTCAACCTTTTTTGCATCACGGACCACTTTATGCAATAAAAAAATTTTGGGGAACACCAAACAAAATTTTATAATCACAGTTACGATGTTTAGTTCTGTTTTGGCTCTTTTAATTTATTAAAATTAACAAGAAAGTCCTATTCGTTTGCTCCTAAAACTAATTAC
>JGI24022J15233_10007331_pt1 | contig 12134 bp, 10 predicted proteins | sample Ectturendosymbi2_FD_15233 | JGI IMG/M metagenome (IMG submission 15233)
GTAACGAGGGGATGCAAGGGGGGCATAATTCCCCGTGCGCCGAGCCACTGTCGGGGCGCCAAAAAGTCCTAAAAATGTCACAAGTATTTTTTTCAATGCAGCACATTTGCTTCCGAAAGACTTCAGGTTCGAACATGGGGGTGCCAAACTTGTTTCTTGCTCCGGGCGCCATCTAGCCTCGTTACGCCCCTGCGTAAGTTTGACGTTTCACTTGGCTGCATCCTAACTTAAATAAAAATTTTACTTGAATAAAAACTTAAATTCAAAACTTTGATCAAAGAACGGAAACAAACCGGAATTATCGAAGGTCCCCCTCTATTGCGCAGGACACCACCCCGTGGCCATAGGCGTCCCCACGAATTTTTAGCGTTTTTAGTCATTTTGTGCTATGAGAGGTGGTATCTTAAACAAAATAGTGTTATTCGCCTAAAATCAAACATTTTGCCCACCCCAAACTTTTCGACCCCCCAAATCTTTGGGTTGGTTACGCTGCTGCCCGTGGCGACACAGTAACATGCACGTGCACAGCGATCTGTGCCATCAGCAGTAGAACAATGTTTTACCTGCAAACAGGTAGCGGCCGAAAGAACTTCTGTGCTGTTCTCTGCCGTGATCGCCAAACTTCCCGAGTATATGTAGTCGAGAAGGACCTCGAACCCAATCGGCGTCAAGATGTTCAAGTTTAAAGCTGTCGATTCCATCGTTTCAGCATTTGCAAACAGCGACCTGGAAAGAACAACACGCCCTTGGATCAAGCGACAATGTACCGTTGAAAGTCTATCTTATCAATCAACACCAAGCTTTGCAGGGCAACGTACGTCTCGTTTCGGTGTTCGCGTGCACCACCTCGCGACAAGCTCAACAATCTCATTGGACGCAAGATGTCGCTCATGCAGAACACCTTTTCGAAAACTCTGCCTGTTTGATTATGACGACGCTACCGAAATTTTTAAGTCCGGTATCATTCATACACAATATTGGAATGAATATTTCAAAGCAGTTACATTTTTGCTCTATCACCGCAACTCCTGTTCATTTTTTTTCCAAATAACTAAAAGCTCGCTGTTTTTGACACGACACAGCCTAGAAACCTACTATTATTTGTGCGTAGAAAAACAAGAATCTATCACAGTTATCTTAAAGACTTAAATTGTTCAACGCGCTGAGATGGTTTTGCACAGTTCCGTTTCATCCCCCAGTGATTAACAAGATTGCGTTCACAAAACAACTAGGTGCGCGGCAATCGGGTTGGCACGTCACCTTTGCGTTGTTTCGTCATAATTCAGTGCAATGGGCGCGATGCCAGCAGGCTTGTATCATCAACCAGGTCATCAACACAGCTGGCATGCGTCATCAACACAGCTGGCATACGGTAGAACATTCCGGAAAAACGTAGTTGGCGATTTGGCAAAACTGCACATTTACTTTTACCATATGGAGGATCAGTCCATTGCGCTTGAAAATGCTTTTAATGTACAGGATTCGGGCACGAACGCCCGCGCGACTCTGGTGTGTTCATTCACGTTGCCCGAACTGATTGACAACAAGTTGTAACTTGAACCGGGTTTGAAAACTTCTGCTGGTTTGACTAAACAAATTTTCATCGCTCTGTCTAACCAACCCCATGACCAGCTTAACCACATCGCCCGACGGACGCTGTTATCTATTGGGAGTTTAATTGCTTCAAATGAGATTAAAGCAGGTTTTAAGGTGTTTTAGGTCCCTAGAATCAGAGAAATCGGTTTTCTGCAGGTACATACCGGGTAGCTAACATTTTCCTTAAAACAAACCCTGGACTAAAGCTTCGATTCGGTTTTACTGTCCAGGGGCGGCAGTTAACACTTTTATCCAAGAAATATGCTGACAAAGATAAAGTTGAGTCGATCTTTAGGCCGAGCGGTATTTTCACTTTGTGAAGCTGAGCATCGTCTTGCTTTACAGTAGTTTATCGTCCATTAGACTTTATAAACCTGTGGAACTAGTAGAAAGTAACTGTCACAGATTGAATTAATTCTTACTTAAGAAGCAGCAAAGGTATCTACGCTTGAACACGAAGGAAGGTTGATATTTCAGCATTATTGGGATGCAGACGGCATTGGTATGATACTGTTGCAACCTCTTGGCTGGCGTTGCGTTGAATGCGCGGTTCACCACGAACGGGATGTGGTAGAAGAATAACACCCATGTATTTCTGGCACGAACAAGCAACAATAGAGTGATCATGGAATGTGATCTCTATATTGTTGCTTGCTGCCACAGTGTGAAGCTTTGCGCACTTGCCGCTCGGGATTTCCGATTGTAACAATACCACCATATCTACAATATTCTAACGAACGCAATATACAGTGGGATCACCAAACGTATATTTTTACCAGCTTGCCAGGTGCTCAAACCTGTATCTATGAAGTTACTGTGGCGCAAGTCTCGAACTTTTGCCGCTGTTTTCCAGGATTTTTATTTCGTTGCTAAGAACTAAGCAAATGATATTTTGCACCTGAGCGAATAAACGTTTAATGACACTGCCAACCCACAAGTAAGTTTCTTCATACGCATGCTTTTTTCAGACATCAACCGCAGCCTTGTTCAATGTTTTATCATGACATGAGTATTCGATTTTCCTATGTAACATTGCCGTTGCAACACCATTCGTTTTTGACAATGTTTGTTTTTAATTCGCGATGAGCGCGATGAAATGGTTTATGGAAATGGAAAAGTATTAAAAACTACGAACATTTATTCAGCTTTGTACCAGACTGTCACTATATCCAATAACGTGCGTGGCCAAATTAGCACTCGCGCAGTAACGAATCCAAGGTTATTAACCAAGTGCTTTAAAACAGGGGTCTCCAACCTGCGGCTCGCGAACCAAAGCTCGGCCTGTGAAGCCATTTCATTTGGCCACAAAGACATTTTTGGCCACAAAGACATTTTTTGGCCACAAAGACATTTTTTGGCCACAAAGACATTTTTCAGTGATGAAAAATAAATTATTTACGAAATATTTGTTGATTTGATAGAATGTAACATATCCCGAAACTGTAACATTACGTAAGATGTCCGGCCCTCGAACTGTTGTGTAGTAGTTTATGCGGCCCTCGGGCAAAAATGTTTGGAGACCCCTGGGCTAAAACAAATCAGTGGTAGTTTCTTTGTATTGTCTTATGCTAAGGTTAGAACGATTTCAAAAAACTATAGCATTTTCATCAGGCTTCGGTCAACTTTTCTACTTGTAGCACCCTTAGCTTTGGCCCGCATGTCTATGGGATGGATCCTTTCAGGACAGGTCGTCTTCACTGATTGCGGCAATTGCTCTCTACTAGTTCTTGCAACAAGGGACAAATGCATCAACGATTTATCTGGTCAATGCTGAAAACTGCGCAAAAATTTTAACTAGCAGAACGCTGGTCTTGCTGTTGCCGCGAAGCCTTACTAACGCAAACACAGCACAACCGCCAAAATAGTTAAAATGAACTGGTCACTTGCAGTTCAGTGCTTTGTCTATTACTTATTTGCAGCACAGACTGAACTCTGTAAACGAAGCATTGTTCAGGGTCCGCATTTATAGAGTCCGATTCTGCCGAATTATAAGATTTTTGGATATAATTTTTGTTCGAGCCGGATTCGATTCTGGACTATTCAGAATTCCGGATTCGATTCTGGATTATCCAGAATTGTTTCGGAACTTGTCATTCTTTTATTGCGTTTTGATTTTTTTCACGAGGGAACATTTTTTTCGTGATTCTATTAAGACCCTGGATGACGTGTTTTTATGTTGTTCTGTGACGTAACACACAGGTTCGCTTTGCACCTCAGTCGTGCACGTAGAGTACCTAATTTCGCGCCAAGCAAGATACAATCATTGGAAAGGCTGTCTATGTGTCGTCAGTCAGTTGTACTTGGGATTAGGCAAGACTAATTAGTGTCATGAATTCTTTGATGATACTAATAATTGTTAAAATTGATTAACTGATCTTTTGAAGAAATAAACATGCTAGAAGTGCAGGATGGGATTACTTTCATCTTATACATTGCAAAGACAGTGAAAGACCACACTATATGGGTTATACGGCTTTTTGGATTTCATCATGATTGTATTAAAACTTTACAATTACATAATGCTGTATTTAGCCAAACTTGTATATTTCTTATAAAGAGAAATGTAGGTTACTAAAAGTTACCAAATGTCAATGAATATGCGTTTTTATGGAAGTTAATGCTGGTGGTGTACTTTTTATCTGAGGTGAGTTTTTATGCGTCAGGCTGAATTCAGTACAAAATGTAGAGTGTTTCACGGGATTGCTTGGTTATGTGTGTGTTTTGTTGAGTAAAGGTTTGTATCGTCAAACTAAACCTGTGAATCCCTACAGACTACTACTAAATTCAACAACCATGGCAAAAAACTGTTGTTGTGGCTGAAATCTGGTGTGATGCTGATTTCGAATTTTCATATCTGGATCGGATTATCAAATTCCCAACTCCGTACAAAACTGATATGAACACGTACACGCTTATGACCCGTCGATATCAATCCGTCTCTCAATAGCCATGACTTGGTCCGTCACTGGAAGTGTTACCTGCATCGTAACGTGCACATAAAGAGAGTACAGAATTTTACTGAATAGAGTGACGCTTCTGATGACGACATAAAATGTCTGGGAAATGTGTCTTCGAGGTTAGCAGAGATGAACATGGCTTAGATTTGGATTTAAATCCTGCTGCATTTTAGTATTTTGATGGATTCGGATTGGAATGTATAATTTCTGCTTAGCCGGATTTGGATTGGTTTTGATAATTTTGTTTTGTACTTCTTCGCAACTTTCGGTTCAGGTTCGGGTTTGCTGTATTTAATCACATTGCTGTATTTAATCTGTTAAGTTTGATTCAGTGGAGTTTCTCGCATCCGTCGGAATTGCACATCGTGTGAGCCTTGGCTATGACGAGTGATACAAGTCTGCTGTCTTACGTAGCCTATATGTCAGCAAAGTTACGTAATTGGTTTGACTTTTATTTATTCAGCCCCTTTTCTTGAGCCATGATTGTCACACCTACAGCAATACCTTCTGCCTGGCAATAATTACCACAGTTAATCATATTATTTGTTAGAGATGGACCGATATCGCTTTTTTGGGGCCAATACAGATGCCGATATATCGGCCATTCATGGACCGATAGCCGATACCGACATTTCCAAAATTTTTAAGTCATGATTTCGCTTCATTAGCAAAAATATAATGTATTCTATGCTATACCTCTTTTTCAAAAATTTTAAAAATCGGGATTTATGAGCTGAAATTTTTCAAATTGCAGCAATTTCAATATTTTGCTATGATTTTTAATTAATCTAATTGATGATGATGCTTTGTTTCGGCTGCAATGGCTGACGCGTGCACCATGCTTCATCTTGTCTGCTTATTTATGAAAACGCACCTGCTGGCATTGCTACAAGGTAACTGTCTTGACTTGGTTCTTTGTGCTGTCTTGCGCATGTTGTCTGGATGCGTGAGGAATATAACAGCGTTTGTCAACACCCACTGAGGCCGATAAAATCGGCCGTTTTGGCCGATACCGATATATCGGTGAAACCCAAATGTCGGCCCGATATATCGTCCAGTCCAGGCCTTTTTTTCTGGTTTGATATCTTACAGGCGATGCAGCAGTACAGTCCAGATCAGTGCTCTTCAATAAGGGGTCCGAATCCTAGGGTTCCGCACAACACGTAGTGGGGTTCTGTGAGTTTTAAGGGTTCCGTGAGGGTTCCTTGTTTTTGAGGGGAACTGATTTCTTGCTTCAATACGTTGATGCGTCATTATGAAATTTTTTTAGATCACCGTGCCGCATTCAGACTCCAAGTAGGCCAGTTAGGGGGGTTGAGTGCAGATAGCGGAACAAGAAATATTGATAGTTGTTGCGTCAGTTGCTGTTCATTGTTGTGCAATTAAGAAGAAAGTTATTGTTGCATCACAATTATACGATGTTGCCGGTGTACAGTTCACAGTAGAGTGTACTGAGTAAAAAGTAGACTCAGCTTTGAGTCTTGCAGAGAGTAGACTGAGTTACAGACTAGAGCTGCTGTTCAACCTCTGTGGGAGTAAAGTAAAAACAGCGTGAAACCATCTAGTCAAACCAGATGAAGCAAAAGAGTATATTTTCTTATGTGAAGCGAAATAATAATAACAGCGAAGGTGTGGATGGTAATGAGCAGTTTAGTTCAAATGTGAAAGAGGCACCTAATCTGAAACGGACCAAATGTAATTCAATTGCCAAAGTTACAAAATGGGACGACACGTATTTGAGATGCGGGTTCTTTTTGCCCGATGACCAAATTCTGAATGTGGCAGCTACATTCCAAAAATGTAAGAACAACCGAGTTTATAAATTTCTTGCTTTTAGCTTATGTAATAACTGTTTATTTGTTGAAGTGTCTAATAACGAAATATTTTATTTTCTTACAAGTCGTTTTTTTTTGTTTTTTTTAATGGGAGTTCCATGACAAACGCGAAAGTATATCAGGGGTTTCACGATGACAAAAAGTTTGAAGAGCACTGGTCTAGATTGCTGTTGAGAAAAAACTTGAAATGCCAGAAACTAATGCAAGTGATGGACTTTGGCTTTGAATGAGTGCTAAGTCGATCTAGTTACCAAGGTCTTTTTGTCTATGAATCTTTGAGTTGGATTAGATATAGCCTAATAACAGTCATAGGATTTTTGATTTGAACAGGATTTGCATTTTAAAACTGTCACTTTTGGTTTTGGATTTGAAAAACACAAATACGTTCATCTCCGGAAGTAAGTGAGCTTTTCAAGTTAGCTCTCGCTTGGAGCGCTAGAGACAAAAGGGCATTGGTAACGACTTAAAACGACGCATTAGGTGAGGGGTGATTTTGGATCAAACCGGAAGGAATGAACAGAACATATAAGTAGATATGAATTAGAATTTATAATTTAATTATATTTTAACTACATTTTAATGTGAAAAAAGTTTCATCGTTTCATTCACTTTCTGCTGGACCAAGTGCATTGCCAAGGTCCTGCATCATAACAGTTGGACGAGTTTTGTAACTCGGACAGTCGGCTCTTACTTGTAGTCAAATCGATTGTGAAAAGTTTGTGCAAAAAAACAAGATCATCTGACGCGTCTGCAAAACGAGTAGTTGCCGAAAAATGCCACCCCTCCAACTCAGTAAGGACATGTTGTATTAACTGTTTGAACAAACTGGTTCATTACTTTTCCACACACTTCGACATCAAGCTTCTAAGTAACTGTGTAAAAAAGTTGTCCAACAGGAACTTACCGATTCTTACAGCGCAATTATAACTTGGAATAGAACGATGAAATTTATTTCACATCACAAGTTGAAGACCAACGTCCATCTCTTGACTCAAAATAATATGTTGATGGTTAAGTTTTGTGACACAAAAATCACAAGCTCTTGTCCCATACGTGTTTTCACTACTTTCGTGGCTCTAGCGCTTCGGTCGAAAGTTGACACCAAAATGCTCATTTTTTTCTCCTCTCATTCTATTCCACCAAGTCTCACTATGCCCGAATCTATGTATCGTCTTCGTGAAAATCGCTTCAACGTTTGGTTTCCACATTGGATTGTTGATTAACGCAATAAGCATTTAACACGGGAAGCAGAAAATGCTAAACAGGGATTGAAATTCACCTTCGATAAAAAACAATTCAAAAACTTCCGCCATCAATACAGGCCGATTATAACACTGAAAGATCTCAATTACTTTCCGGCGGTGTCAATACATTTACTGTGTTGCTGTAATACGCTCCTTATTTTCATTCTAGCAATTTTTACGGCAACCTGCGTCATCACTTACCGGTGTCACTGCAGNGCTTATGAAATTTAGCAGTGAGACAGGTGGTGGTGTGATGCCAGGCAACGTGCGGCCAACGCATCTCCCCGGAGTGGAGCTGGCTATGCGGTCAAAACAGGATCCACGTCACAGGACTGCCACAAACTCACAAAAACCTTTTACCTCGCGTCGTAAAGCGCAGGCATCTAAAAGTTTATCGGAACTAACAGACCACACTTTGTTTGAATGGTGCACAACGCAAACACGTGCGCTGTGGTTCGGCGCCCGCAAACTAGTAGCACCAGAAAAATGGTAGTTGCTCTTTAATTTCAGTGGGCCTGGTCTTTATTGCCTATGGAAGACAGTTTGCTATTTTCCAAGTACACAACGAAAAATCCACCAGTCCACCGTAGGGTAGCCGAACATTCGTGTTGGACTTTTATACACGAACGCATCACCATTATCAGTTAAAAGTAACCACGGACGTTTTCAATGCAGAGCTATTTCGAGTAACCATGAGCATTGGGGCCGCTTAGAGCTGTTTGCAGCCGAAGTTCCACTCTCCGCTTAAGTGTTCAGTTTAGCCTCAAGAGTTACATGAAACGCGGTAACAGAACAACAACCTGCATTCTTAACGGTAAAAGTAACAACTTAAGGTAACAAAATCGATGAAAAGAACCAATTCCTTTTACGCAAATTCAACGATGACGTGATAAAGTAGGGTATTTAGCAAATATAATTTCCTGAAGTGATAGTTTATCATATTTTTAGATTCACACACGTAGATGGCGTTTAATAGATAAAACCATGACAACAAAAAGAATCAGAATCACAGTTAAGTTTTTGGTTCCGAGCCCATTACACCTTACTTAGAGGTCGAAATAAACAGTCAGTATTTCATGAAATGCACATGGATTTATCGTAAATTTGACTTGTTGAAAACGGGCCAAAGAGCTGTCTGTGTAGGTCAATCATTAATCTCTACACGTTTCTTTACCTGATTTTAGTTTGCATTAGTTAATAGGACAAGCATACGTTTCCTGTCACGTCTGTAAATCATTTACCACTAACATAATGAATAGAACAGAAACCGAAGGAGAACGTAATCCAGTTCGTGTTAAAGTTTAATCTCGACGCGAACCCGATTCTGCAAAATCGCAAAAATGTAACGTCAGCAGCAAAACTTCCTTTTGAAGAGTGGGTTTCATGCGACTTTAAAATCCCGTTTGACATGAACATTCAGAAACAGGAAAATCTTAGATCAAGGGTGTAAAGCCGTTGTTCGTGAATACCTTATATAGGTTCTGAGAATCACCAAAACAATGACCTACTTAGAACATTCAAGAACGCATTAAAATTGGAGGAAAATATTACTGCTACTCTCAAGTACGACCCTAGTCTTCGACAACAATATTGATGGGTTCACTTTTTGTTATCTATGATGGGTAATGGGAGAAAAGCTCGAATCTAATTTATTTGAATAGGCTTCATGACTGGAGATGCCTAGAGTTACATAAAATCGAATTCCTATTAAAAAAATTTGCTGTCTGATTCGATTGCGTCTCCTTTGTGAACACCAAATACTTGGACATGAGAGCATTTATCGTTTTGCGGGAACAGGCTGGCAACACATTGTAACTTGAACCGGGTTTTAAAACTTTGCCAAATATGGTCCCAGACATCGCGCACGTCAATCCCTTGCACAAAATAAAGCTTCAAACCAACAAGAACGCTCAGCACTAAACGTACCTGAAATAAAGACTGCAGGCGGCAAGGAGCGGTTTGTGCGCTTTGAAGGACTTGTCTCGCACTTGAATGGTTATGTCGCACAGGAAGCCGGCTCGACGTTGAATTTGTAGAAGTTGAAGAACATATTGAGCATGTACAGCACGCTGTGTGTTCAAATATCTCAGGGTTGGGTCGGGCAGAATAGAGCCAGGGCCTCTTTCATCCGGGCTTTCCATCTTTTTTGCAGGTGGTGTGGTTGTCTGCATGATATTTTGCTGCTCTGCCTAAACAAGAACGACATTTCTCAGTCTACGTTCGACGTTCTCGATTTGCACGCTATTTTTTCCACGCCACGCTGAACATTGCAGGCGAGCAATGCCTTGCGATGTACACAGTTCGCATTGAACCGCGGACAAAATTAACACTTTACAGGAAACGTAAAGGAGAGTACCTGCACAACTTTTGAGAGGGCGACTTCTGTACATGCTGTGTCAAAGCGGACTATTTCAGGATACCAAACACTCCACCCTGGCGGTGGGCAAACAAACATTGTCTACTGACACAAGTTGCTTATCAAGGTGTCAATAAATCATATCAAACTTTGATCGTGTGAACAATTCTTCCTGCAGCGGCTTAATAGGCACGGCTTCACCACACAGCGCAGTCAAGCTTATTCGATATGAAGGTTTCACACCAACCTCGGCATGCGGCCGCACCTTCCAGTGACATATGCAGACGAAAAACGCCACTGCGTGAAATTTTGGAATATAAAATTGGAATAAAGTTTTACTCTAGCAAAACCTAACTGAACTGTTTATGTTAAGCTGAGACTTTTCGGATCGCAGTCGATCATTTTCGATCAGGAATAGTTAAACATTAAGGCAATATCAAAATCAAAGTACAAAACGCTGAACGTATAACCAAGATTACTTGTCGGAGATGATCCACAAGTTACGGCAAGTGAAGGATGCTGTTAAGAAAGAAATACTGATTTGCTTATAAGACAAACAATAGAATAATGATTCATAACTTGCACATGGTCAACGAATCACTTGCAAACTCGCGCAGAAGTAAGATTGGCGGCAAGCGATGGTCACTGCATTCTTATAGATATAAGCAGAAAGCATTGAATATTTCTTAATCAAACACTTGCAGCATGATAATTTCCGTTTTAAGAAAAAATACAGTGGTGGGAAAACATTCTACGTTAATTTGGGGTTGCTGACCTTGTATTGAGAGTGTCTCTTTGATAATTAGTTCACGGTGGCTGTGAGCGAAAGCCACAACTTCGTGACTTCCTGGATTTTTATGGATTTTTAAAGTCAATGAAATTTTCTGGACGTGAGCTTAAATGTTTCAACTACAACACTTGTTTTGTGATAAGCTTTTGACGGATTCTGGTCATCGAGGCGAAATGTTATATCCTTTAAGATCTGTTCGATAAAAGAATAGTCGAATGGCTTACAAATTACAAAACGAATTACAAATTGCATTGGATCGTTTTGAACGTGTTGGCTTACCATGGTACTTATAACGATCTCTGATTGCATTTCGTTCATGAAAGAGGTCTAATTGAGCGCCCTTTTACAGATATTTCGGAAAAATACCGCGATTTTGTTTTTTTTGTACATTGAGGTTTTATCATTGTAGGATTCTCCAGGCAGCAATCTGTTTTTTTTCGGTCACAGACCGAAATATTTTTGAAATAACCGAAAAACATTAAGTCATTTCAGTCAGGATGTCTGAAAATATTGGCTAATGAACACTGTTATGGCGAGTTTTAATACAACAGTGAGACGAATGACTGAAATGTTTAAGTGGCCAAAATGTCTCAGCGAAAAAAAACGCAGGCAGCAATTGTACAGCAGTGTTTCGTAAACGAGCGTTCGTGTAACGTTTGTCGAAAAATAGTTTGAATCGTTCATCAGTAAATCAGTCCAGGTATTTTCTGCAAAATAAGATCCAATATATTTAATTTCCATGTGAATTTATTGATATTTTTTATATTTATTGATGAAAGTCGGCACATTAACAGGCGTGATGTACCGGATTTCGAATGGCACTTTTTATATTGTGTTGAAGAAAAGCGTTCGTATTTCTTGCACATTCCTATGTGAACACTTTCTGTGAACAGCGTCCTCGCTTTTCGTTAATAGTAAATCTTAATCTGCCAAATGTTCATCTGCTTCTACTTCTTTCGAAAAACCGACGATCGAATGTACGTTGTTTAAACTAGGGGTCTGCAATTACTTTTTGGCGCGACCTTTTTTGTCGTTATGAATTCTCGCGACCCAAATATTTCGTGAGCATATAAATGTGGAAAATACTTTATAATTTATATCAATTTTAAGACTATTATTGACAGTAGCAATTTTCTTGCACAAAACTGTATGGAACCTAGTACATAAAAACAGTAAATGATTGCATATATGCTGTGTAATGAGAATGGCAAATTTAAAATACAAATTTAAACTATTTCGCGACCCCCTTGATTTGTAATCTTCAATTTTTGTAATCTTGAGATTTGATCTTAGCAACAGTGCGTAATTTTTTCTTTTTGTTTCATATGTCGACTTTTGCGCAGGACTGAAGATGTG
>JGI24022J15233_10007334_pt1 | contig 12132 bp, 4 predicted proteins | sample Ectturendosymbi2_FD_15233 | JGI IMG/M metagenome (IMG submission 15233)
GTTTGTTATGATAAGAGTGCATGAATTTGCCTACTGAAAAGCTATATAGTTTGGGAAGGCATAAGATGTTTAAGTGCTGGAAATGGTCTTCTAGTGATCCCTAGTGGTCTTCTAGTGATGTTCTTCTGCTATTGTACTGCTGGTTAAACTAGGTCTATTTTCATCGTTATGAAGATTTAAGTCTGTTACAACATGTTCTTCGATTTTCTGTCCTCTTACAGGTTCGGCCGAAATGTCTCCGTTGGACTTCACTGCCACTGTAAAATAGTTGCTTGAATGATTCTCGACTTGGTTGCAACTTCGTCTCTCTCATTTTTGCCTCTTATGCTTTTTTATGTATTTAGAACCACTTGGATAAGCTCTGCACATGTTGAGATGACGATCCCCTTTCTGCCCGTGCTTAGTTATTGATAAGCTCAATGGAGCTGCCATGTTTTCATCGAAAAAACAAGTCAATTAACAAACAGGCCTGTTGATAAGCTTTAAGCATTGAATTAATGTCGAGTAGCTTTCTGAAATGCAGGAAGGGAAGTTAAAATTTGGTGTTCTCGTTATTGGTACATAATAGTCCGACTCTGACTATAAAAAATTGAAAGAATCAAAAATAGAGAAATGATTGTTCCACTTTCTCATTTCCAATTTTAGTAGATACTACAAAGTACTGTAGATCGGCTCGAACCAATGAATGGGACAGAATTGTTTTCTTCCGTCGTAGTCGTCGGATTTGTATCAGACATGCTGAGATTATAAAATTGAAAATCTTTTCAGACTTTGAAAAAGTAATCTAATAAACTCTGTGAGAAATAGTTTTTTTTAATTTTTAAAAAATTTTGATCAAAATTCAACAGAATTCTGTTTGTGAGGGCTTTTACAACACTCAGTCAGGTGCGGAATTGTCAACTTGTTGTAACAATTTTGAATTCTGTCTAGTAAATCTGGCTCGGACAGTAAATTGAAATTATAATTTTGTTTGGGATAACTGTCAAAACTAATTTGTGTGCAATCGAAGAGCTGACTGAAAAACGTTTGCACAAAAATATGGTTTTCTGAGTAAAAAAGTGAATGGAGCGTGTCGGTTTTTGCCGAAGCGTGAATGGTAAATTGATTTTTTTGCCAAGGAATCCAGACTGGTTGTTGTGTGCGATCGCCGATAGAATTTGATTTAAGCAGTATCTAAAAGACCGTGTCCAGTTTTCGCCTTGGAAAGATTAAAAAAATGTATCAAGCATAATTGCTGACCATTGCGAAATAAGTGGCCATTTTATATATGTAAGTTGCTTAGCAGAGTGAAGGATTAAAGTGGTTATTAACTATTTGTAACCCTAATTAAATTTAAGCCCTAAACCCTGACCGCTTAAGAGTAACACTAAATGATGACCATAAACCCTAATCCAAAAACTTAAACGTGAATCTGTGTCTGCCGTTTGAAAGTTCTTAAAAACGTACAGTGCAGCAATAGCAGGCGCAAAACTTTCAACATACAATCTTGTATGAGAACGTCAATAACTGAATAAGTGTTTTGTGCACTATTATATCATGAAAAACAACCAATACAAAACAACCATTGACCAAGGTGCGAGTCGAACTGGCAACCTCCTTCCCTTGCACAGCAGCAAAAGTCACTTCTCACATGACCATGTTAGCGGTGGTGCAAATGTTTGCAATTAATTCAGTTTTAAATCTCTCACAAAACCAGATACTGTAGCCTACGAGATATGTTTTTTCGTCCTTTGAAACTGTAAACCAGATATGGTTGTTCAGGCACTATAGTATCAGTATCAGTTTATTTTGGAACAACTATAAACAATCAAGACACTACCTTTTGCTTTGGTTAAAAGCAGAAGTGGACCCTGTACCATTAATAAAAGCTGTGCAAATTGTTCAATTAAGAAAGATGAATATGAACCTTTCAAAGGCTTCACCACCTTATGTCCGTTCATTAATACGCAATGGAAAATTAAAGCGACATCCAACCAAGTCACTTTGTCAAGGTATGCTTTTCGTAGTAGTGTAATGACTAGTATGTTAAGTTATAGTAGTGTTATCTAAATCTACAAGCATGGTTCTTGCATCCAAAAGGTATTCATATAAAAAGGGTTTGTTTTTAACTGTGTTGAAATTGATACCTGATACTATTTTTTTAGTATGTTTTGTGAAGTTTGCTATTGCTTATTGGGATAGGTTAATTATAGTAAAAGTGCCATAGGAATACCATACACAATTGGGTATGTTGCATGTTATGCATGAGGCTATAAAATAAATTTTGAGCAACTTTTAAAAGCAGTGTGGTCTATTTTGCCATCAGCGACAAAAGCACTGCTGGAGCTATTTTGTCATTGGCCGAACCTAATTAGTTGAATTAATCATATGACAAAGTTCATATGCTTAGATTAGCATATATCGTCCTTACTTAGACTTACCATAATTTCTTAGACTTAAACCAAGACAAATTCAAAAGCATGAATGAAATAACCTGACGAGTAGCCAAAGGCCTTCACTTGCCAAATTTTATACCTTATTTATTTGCTTTAAGATTGTCTGAGAACACATATAAAGTATTGTACTTAGATTAAATTTTGTTATATTGACGCAACAATATAAGCCCCCAATTTTGCAAATGGCTAGAATTATTTCATAACAATGCATCATCAGGCTGGAGTTCATTTTGAAAATTTCACTGAAGTGGAATCCCGAGACATTTTTTGCTAACCGGGACGGGACACTGGGACAGACGTTTAAACCGGGACGTATGGTAGGTCTAACCTTGCTGTTAGTGTCATGAGCTCAGCCTTATATGCGGACAAAGTTGGATATGGTTCAAACAGCAAGATGCCCCAGCAGAGCTTTAGCCAATGGCGGCAAAACAGAAACTAACAATTTTAGAATATAAGTTCTTAGTTTTAGTGTGAGATCCAAATTGCTTATCATGATGATTGATAGTAAATCTTGCAGACACATACTTTGTGGATTCCTTTGATAAATATGTTTGCTCTGTAGTCTAATCAAGTGCAAGAGAAACATCACATGAACACGTTTCATTATTTTTTTCTTGGTCAAATTCTAGTTGAACGCCAATTGAATTCTGAAATTAGTGTTAGAAAGCATGTTGTTAAACTCCTTATGATGTACTGACAATGAATATATCATATATTATTGGTCGTAGATAGAAAGTTCAATGATATTGCTGGTCGTAGACACTGATGTTACTAATATTATTAGTTGCAAAGTAATATTACTAATTTTATTTGTCGTAGACTAATACTGTTACGTTAGTTATGGACAGAAATTTAAAGGTCATTTTCAATGGATTTTTTAGCACTGAGTGTCAAATAAAAGTAGTTGTAATGCATTATTTATTTTTTTGCAACAAAGTTAATATATGCATAAAAACTGTCGTTGGTGAGTATTTGTAAAGTCAAGCATTGTATTTCAAAAACAGCTTTATTGGTATGATTACGTGATGACCCTTTTTGCTGCGCAAGAAGTCTTATGCTACATTCTTATAGTTCACTTCTACATGCAAAGTCATTAGAACAATTGAACTCAAGCATTCTTTTTGACAGTTATTTCATAAGAATATATATTTTAAACACTATTGGCGCTGGGTCAATTTACCTTTACGATCTACGTGAGCCACTTTTTTACCATCACTTTGCACCACCAGCTCTCCAGGCAATTGTGCTAGAGAGCTGTTCAAACCCTCAAAATATGTGGCAATTCTTCTAGTTTGGATTATATAATTTTTATTGGCACCTAGGGTGCCAGTACCAAAATCCAATTTTTTGACTCTAGTTTTTATTGGAAACTAGGCTTTTGTCTGAGCCTTTTGTGCCCTTGATTGGCTTTTCAGCATTTCTGGTTCAAAATTTATGTCCTAAAAACAACAAATTAATTAATCAATCCCTTAATTATGGATAATTAAATTAATTAATTTATCGATCAGTATACTGGTGCGTAGGTGCCATATTGATAAAACAGTGAGGCACTTGTTTCACAATAATGATACGCAATGATAAAAGACACGCTGTTGCTTGTGCTAAACTACCTTCTCCACACAGTTGGAAATTACAAAGGCCTGTGCTGCTAGCATTTAATTTTTGATTTGTATTAATACTGAGCATATGCACAAGAGAACTTGTCATAACAGATCATAACAGATGAACAACCCTCCTGGCTGTGCCCTTTTGCAGTACTAGTGCTAAATGTTTTCATGGAAATAAAAATAACTTTTGCCACTTATAAACTTGGTTAATGTTTTGAATTACTCAGGAAGTTAAGTTAAGTTGTTTGTAATTTTCTTTTCAGTATGTTTTTTATTAAACAAAAAAAGAGGAAATCATCAATATACTGTATTTACTCGATTGTAAGTGGCACGAAATGGTGTTCAAAAATAAATATAAGCCGCATTTACGTAAGCCTCTGAGATACTTTCGTGTATAGCATGCTTGGTGTTTGATCAGCAATGCTGGTAATTATGATTCACCATTACAACTGCCTTCTGTTCATAATAATCCCTTCTGTGATGGATGCGCACATGATGCTGAAGAGAGGAAAGATATGCAAAAAGAGGGTTTGGTCAACAAAACATAGCCAAGGAATGACTGGGCGTCATCTAGACATTTTGATAAGCTAAAGAAAAAATGTAAGCTGCCCTCGATTGTAAACCGCATGAAATTATAAAAAAAAAATATATAAGCTACGGCTTACAATCAGTAGGGTTCCCATACGGTATTGAAAGTATTGAAAAAGTATTGAATTTCAAAATCGGTTTTTAAGACCTTCAAGTATTGAAATTAGCTAAAATATGCATTAAGTACTGAAAAAGTATGGAAATTCTAAATGAAAAAGAAATTTGAAGCATCTGAGCAGAATTTTAATGAAGGCAAAGTAGTTCATTATTTATGCAATGTGCAAAATTGAGTTTCATGATTAAGAATTCCTAAAAATGAAGAGAAGTAATGGTATTGAACGTAGTAAATTTAGTATTGAAACAGTATTGAGAAAGTATGGAAAATGATCTTGAAAAATGTGTGGGAACCCTGAATCAGGTAAATACAGTACGGTTTGCATCAGCATAATATTGCCAAGGTAGAGCAGCATAACTATGTAGAAATCTAGAGATATATTTTGCCCCTGCCTGAGTAAAGAATTCACTCCTTAATATAAACAGATTGTTTGCTTTTGTATTTGTTTAGTAACGAGGTTTACAGAATTATATGTCTGTTGATATTGCTTTTGTTTATAAAAAGATTTTTTTTTTACCAGTGTACTGTATAGTTAGCATCTGGTTAATTTGCAGCATGCTACACTCCCGGATTAAAATCTTCAAATAAAATTCGCTGATTTGATTTGTGCCTGGCTTGCTTTATTTTCATTAATTGACATCTATAAGTTAATATTTTATGTTAATCTGTATTTTATGGAACGATCAGAATTGTATCTAAAAATAAATGTAAGCAAGGAATAATTTTTTGGCCAGTCTCTATTTTGACTTTTGTTCACAGCAAGTGCACAATAAAAGTTTTTAATTTTGCTCAACTACAGATTACAGTGTCTTTCTCATTGGTTTGTAATTGTACCTTCAACTCAAAGGGTATATTATCCGAACCTATAACAGAGAAATATCTTATTTATAAACCTCTGAGGTAGTGAATTTGTAATTACGAATTATTATTTGTACACAATGTTTTTTGTAAAGTTTTTCAGTGTGTTTTTGCATGCACATGTGCTACAGTCTTATGTGAGATGTGCAAGTCATCTATAAAATAAGTTTGTTTCAAACTAATATATGCAATGTAGTTCTATGGAATTACTATGCTAATGTATTATTATAAATTTAGATTGTAGTGAACCTGCTTCAATCATAACTGGATTTTATGGTTAACTCTTTGGCGTCCGGCTGGTTTCGAGGATTTTCGGAAAAAAAACGCCTAAATGCACATGGCTTTGCGCGGGAATTTCTCCGGTCCGGTATGCTTTACAGACCCGGTAAAAGTCTCAAAAGACGCGGCAAGTCTTCTAGTCTGCACTAAAAAAAATATTGTTTGCTTGAAGGTGCGGGTTTTTTTGTGAGTGATGTCATAAGTGGAGGTCTTTTAGACCACCTTGGCCCACTTTGCCTGGCCCTGGGCGCCAACCGTTAGGTGGTAGTATTTTGCTGAAGTTTTTACTAGGAACTAGGCTACAATCCAAGTCTTTTGATACTTTGGATGACCTGCTGGGGTTTTGGGTTCAAAAGCTGTGATGTAAGTTAGTAAAAATATTTGACTAATTAGCTACTTGGATAATTAATTAGTTTATTTTAGATCATAACTTTTGAACCAAAAACGTTGGAAAGTCGATCAAAGGCTCAAAAGACTCGGACTCGAGCCTAGTTTCGAATGAAAACTTCAGTGAAACACTTTGGCCTAGCAGTTGGGCCCTAGGCCAGGCAACATGAGCCAAAATGACCCCATAACTACTTCACTTATGACGTCAGTCACAAAAAATCTGCACCCCCAACCAAACAATTTTTTTAGAGTGCAATCTACTGGTCTGGCCAATCCATTTGAGCCGTTGAACAGCTCTCTAGTGCAATCGGCGGAGGAGCTAGGGCGTTGGTAAGGCAACCGAAAACTGCTGTTTTTACGCCGTTTCTCAAAGTGTTAAAAGTTGATTTGAACCATGTAATTTACATAATGATAACACAATGACTTTTTGCAGGTTTTAAGCAAGCCAACCTTGTTTTATTGCCTTCTTCACTATCACAACAGTTTAAGAAATTTGCTGAAGGAAACTCTGGAGCACTTCCTCTACTGTACACAAGCCATATTGGAGAAGTTGGTGCACCTCCTCTTTGCACTGATTCGGATATTAGGACAGATACTCCTCTGTATAATGTCATAAGTAATGGGACGTTTGAAAAAAAGGAGTGTCTCTCAGGTATGACATGATATTGTGCAGCGTTTTGCAAAGTCAGTTGAAAAATATCATGTGATAATCATTTCAAGATCATATCAGAATGATAAAACTAATGTCTTTTAATGCAATGTGTTCACAAATTTTCCACAAATTTTGTTGAAATAATCAACACCCTGAGAAGACATTGAAGTAGGCACATTTTCAAAGAATAGTTTTTTCAATAAAACTAGTGCTCTGGTTGTGCTTGAAGGTGCTTTTTGTTATGTTTTATAATTTCTTGGGTGATTGATAATGTTATTTGTACAGTTTGCCCTTTCCATGCTATAAAGTCAAAACCTTAGCAATTATTTTTTTCATCAGAAAGTTGCATGTTCATATCTAGTTCAACCTGTGCTGTAATAGTTGAAAAAGGTTGAANTATAGAACATGAATTGCTTGGCAAGTCACATTTATGTTTTTAACACTTCAGCTCTCGGCATGTGTAAATCTACATAGGAACAATTTTGTGCAGCTGTTCTCGGCATACACAAATTTATGTTTTTTGCTTTTCTAAGTTCTTGGGAACGTACATGTACGTTTTTTTAATTTCATTGCTGGAAACGATAAAAAATGTGGTCCTAGACTGAGTTACAGTAACATAAGGTCTTGGAATGTGAATCATAACTCTGGTTCAAAGGCTGCTCAAGAGCCTGGTGCTTTTCAGTTGGTCCTGCAACAGTGACTATGATTTTGCGCAATGTAAGTGCTTTGGTAGGCTGCCAAATGTTAAAAAAGCAGCCAAGAATGTAGTAGAAACGTTTATATAAGTATATTTAAGCATGTTGATAAATAAAGATAAAGCTTCCAATGAAGTGAAACTTTTACAAAAATGTGGCTCCTGTAGGCCCAGGCCTGTTGCAGTGGTATATAGCCTATTCAAATCCCAGAAGGTAGATATCATTTCCAAAATGTCTTGGAAATGATTTTATATTTTGGTAATTGATTAGTGTAAAAGCAACAAAGTGTTTGCTATGCTTTCTGCTGTAGACCTAAATCTGGAAAATGCCAAGCTATCTACCTTCTGGGATTTGAATTTCATGCCAAAACCACCTGGTAACCACGGATATTGCCACGGGGGAACCACCCGATAACCAAAGTGTTAATGGTGGATGTATTCCTGGCTACTGTGAAAGCAACACTAAAAAGTTCTTGACACTTGATAAGCTTCTGGTGTCAAATCATCAAAATAGGGTTATTTTGTTTGTCTACTCAAGATGAGCACCAAGTTGTAGAGCAGGGGTGGGGAACCTATTTACTATCACGGGCTGCATAAATTGTGGGTTATTGCTGGCGGGGTGCAAATAACAATTGATTTTATCCTAAAATCATACCTTTATCTTACTACAAGGGATAAAGGCTTCTTATGACATGCTATCTTAACACGTTGGCATCTGGTGTATGATATATCCGTACCTGGAAATCGGCCTAAAACAAGCAGTTTTCAGTTGCCTTACCAACGCCACAGCTCCTCCACTGATTGCACGAAAGAGCTGATCAAACCCTCAAAAGGTTGGGCAAATTTTTTTCATTGCAAACTACAAGACTTGCCCAGTCTTTTGAGCGTTTGAACAGCTCTCTACCACTTTCAATGCCAGAGTGATGCTCGCGCAAAGCCACGTGCAATCCAGCTCTTCTGGTGCGAAAAAGCTTGAAACAGCCCAAACCGGAAAGTGGTAAGGGATAGAGGCTTCTGGCTTACAATCTAAGTACCTGCTTATCATGGAGCCTTGTTTTGACGTGATCTTGTACTCTAAATTGGGTAACAAAAATTCTGGTGCGGACCATATCAAATGTTCATGTGGACCACAGGTTCCCCACCCTTGTTGTAGAGCCTCTCTAAGTTACTGCAGTTTAATTGCAGTCTGATTTTAGCTTTACTTAATCAGAGATGTACAACAAATTAACTGTTTGTTTCAAGCCAAAACTTGAAACAACTTGTTTTTCCATAAATATGTGTCTAAAATTTTAACAATAATCATTCCACTTTCCTAGCATGCATAGATTTGCATGAAAATGTATCCCAAACATATTTTTTGTGCAGTACCCTTAGACCTATGAAAACCCTTTGACTCAGTAAATCACTCCATATTGCTGACGAAACCTTAGCACTACAGAATAAGAAACACTTATTAATGCCTTTGGCGCAAATGTACAATATATTTGTACTTTGAAAGCCAATGTTGAGCTCATATATTTGCGCCACTTTGCAACTCTGTAACCTGCCTGTTCAAACCCTCAAAAGGTGCGACAAGTCTTCTCGTTTGCATTTAAAAAATTGGAAAGTTTTGGTTTTTTTGTGGGTGACAACATAAATGGGGTAGGTTTTAGGTCATTTGGCTCAGATTACTCAGCCCTGGGTGCCAACTGCAAGAGGGAATTTTTTGGCTCAAATTTTTATTGGAAACTAGGCTTTAATCCAAGTCTTTAAAGCCCTTGATTGGCTTTCTAGCGTTTCTGGTTCAAAAGTTATGGCTAAAAACAACGAAAAGTAGATAATTAATTAATTTATTAGGGGTTAATTAATTTGTTGTTTTTATCGTAGCTGTGTCGCTAGACATGTATTCTGTGTTTTTCTACCTCTTCTGAGGTTAAGCATTCTAAGCATTGGTACATTCCTTCTACATATGCTAGTTTTCATAAATTCTTCAGAAAACCTGTCAGGTAGTTAAGTGTAAATGATGCAACATTTGCTCTTCAGCCATTTTATGTTGAGCCAAAGAGGGAGTTGCCTTGACTTTTAGGTCACAGTGGAGTTTAATGACTCTTAATTATTCCAGGAAACTTCATCTAACTCATTCTACACAGTAATCATATTATGAACTCAGTGATTGCTTTCCACTCCATTGTTTTGAATTTGTACTTGAAATACATTCATTACTTCTTGAATTGACTCACATGTTTTGAACAAACTTTCCATTCTGAACCAAACTCTTATGTTGTGCATGCAGAGTATGATTGGACAGACATGGTATCTTTTTACATTGGATGTAGCTTCTCATTCAGCAAAACTTTGTTAGACAATGGAGTAAAAGTAGAAGAGAATTCTGAAGGACAAGTCTCCATGTATGTTACAAACATTGATTGTTTTAAAAGTGAACCCTTTCAATGTAAGATGGTTGTGAGTATGCTTGCAATTCCTGAAGACAAGTTAAATGATGCTACAACTCTCACAAAAGATCTGTGTGATGTGCATGGTGCCCCTGTGCATTACGGCAATGCAAGTGAGTGTTACTTTCTGATGAATTTTGGTGATTAATTTGTAGACATTTCAAAGTTAGTTTAATTTTTATTACGAAGTTCTCACATTTCGCATTTGGTGTGATTTTTATATCCAGTGGGTATTTACTATTTAACCCTATCCGCATAATTTTATTACGCTAACAGGCTCCACAGGTACAATTATACCTTGTTTGTCTTTTTTTGAAAATTTTTAATGTGGACTTGCTTTATGCATGTTATTTATTGAACTGAATATTTGAATGCACTAATCCAACGTAGGGTGTTTTGATGTCTTGCAATTAAGGTCACAGACTAATTAAAAAGTACAGCAGGACAACCACCTAAAACCAATTGCAAAAAGATGTGTGAACCCTAACACCTTCACAAAATCAAAGAAAAAGGCTGATGTCGACGATAGCAGAACGCTTCGACTCCATCAATCTCAGCTCTGTTTACTAGTTACATACTTTGTTAGTTTAAGCCTTGTAAAGTTGTAGCTATACCTCTGCCGTCAGCCTTTTCCTTTGATGACGACTGGAACATGACGTTAATTGGCACCGTCAGAGAAAACAAAAAGGTTCCTCCCAAGCAACATGCAGCCTGCCAAGGAAAGGCCTGTTTACTCGACCAATTTCTCCTACCATCGTGATGCAACGGTCTATTCATGTGTTCCAAAGAAGAACAGATCAGTAGTGCTTCTATCATCTGTGCACATGATGGGAGAAATCAATACAACAGAAACAGCCAAACAAGAGATAATAACGTATTACAACAAAACCAAAAGGGGGATCGATGTTATGGTAAAAATGTTGGGTGAGTACACCATGAAATGGCGAATATTGTGTTGGCCTCTTGCAGTTTCTACAATATGGTTGATTCCGCTGGCTTAGCATCCCACATCATCTACAAGAAACACAACCCACGATTCAGGACAAAAGATCAACCAAGAAAGTTCCTGAAAAATCTTGCCCAAGAGCTATGTATGTCTTCCACAAGAAGCAGCAGCTGCCTCTACCATGCATCGTGGCAGTCATGGATCCCACCGATTCTTGGAAGTTGTTATTTTTGCAGAGACCAGAACTGAAAACAAAGAAAAACAAGAAAAAGCTGTGTTGCTTACATGCAGCCTGTTTGCAACAAACATTCAGCATCAAAGACAACGTTATGATCTATTATTTGTGAAAATTACTAATATTTGAAAGAAAGACATCGAAAAATGTCAGGGAAAATGTAATGCTGCATTATTTCTCACTGACAATACCCCACAGTGAGAAAGTATCTTGTTTCAAATAAAAAGTGAAACTATTAGTCAAATCATTTTGATTTCAAGTGCTGTTTTCGTACACATCAGGGGAAGGCGCAGTTGTACCTATGCGGCCTTTTGTGGGTGAAAACAAAATCTGTGCCCCTCCCCCAGTAATGGGTAAAAATTATTTCTGCAATTTTGCATACACATTCTAAAGATGTCACGAAGTTTGAGCTCCCTACGATTTCTAACAAAAACTCTATCGCAATTTAAAAACGAAAAAGTTACAATTGTACCTATGCAGCCTGACGAGGGTTAATGACTTATTTCTTGTGCCTGCCTGTATTTCTACAATGTCGACCATGTTTTTGAAAAAATAGCATGTGCAACTCCACAGCATTCTGAAAAATATCTCAGCCATACTCGCATAAAATTAACTCCGTTGTCAGTCTGTGCATATATCATTTATGCTGTTATGATGTTTGGAGGTTTTAGCATATGAGAAGTTTGGTAAGAGTTTGTTTGAAGGGTCAGGCAAAAGACGGTTTGTAACAGCTTCATAACTACTTAATTCAGTAGACTTTTCTCTAATTTTGTCTGCTTCTGTTAGAGATGTGTTTTCTCGAGCTTTCCTTGTGCACGTTTGGCGCAAATGCCGCGGCGCTGATTGTTTCTGCCGGCAAATGATTTATTCCACGCCGCGCGTTGATTTGTTTTGCGCGCTCTGT
>JGI24022J15233_10007337_pt1 | contig 12131 bp, 7 predicted proteins | sample Ectturendosymbi2_FD_15233 | JGI IMG/M metagenome (IMG submission 15233)
AGAAACAAGACGCCAAATTCGGATTCAGCGGCCAAAAATTATCCAGAAAACATCCCAACCTCGACATAAAAAATTTTTTGTTGCGTAGTGAATTATTCTTAAATTATAACTTATTTCTAGAAAGTGCTCAAAAAATGGAGATCAGGCAGTTTATGAAAAAAAAGCATTTCTGATTGACGAGGAGTAGAAAACATTTCAGACAAAAGATTGAGAATTGAGGTTCAACCAGCACAGACTAATAGGGTAGAAAGGGTAAAGGTTTTTGTGAACGCCCATTTGCATTGCATCGTCAGCAACCTGTTAAAGTTAAGCAAAATTTTGACGTTGCCAGTGTTCCGTAGTTGATCATAAGTGGTCCGAAATAAGCGTTTGAATACGAAGTACATATATGATTTCTTGTGAAACTTGCCTCGGCCGTCCTCTTATCAGATTCATTTAAAAAATAAACATGTGAAGTAGGATTAACTGCTTCATTTTGATTCGTTAGTACTGAGGAATGCAAACTTCTTTGCTTATGTGGCTATTAGCGGGAAATTTATGCTGTTTATCAAAAAAGCCAAAATGTGCGTCCGAGGAAGCTGAAAGTTAGCGGCAGACATCTTTAACCAAGCTATTCTTGACCCGATAGAAGACTTGATTCATGGACTTCATATTTTTGTCTTTGACGACCTCTGAAAAAGTTTTAAAAGTTTCTGTAGACTTAGCTGCTGCTCATGCAAACAGGTGTTACCATAGCCTCTACATCCACTTGAGTTGAGCTAGGAAAAATAATTTAATGGAAAAAAGTCCGAGAAAGAAATATGCAGGATAAGCAAGTTTTTCGTTTTGAGAGTTAGACTTTGCTGAAATCAATATCAAATTACAAGGAAAAGTTCTCATAGCAGAAAAACGTGAGAGTATTGTCAAGAGTGGTGGTGCTATTTTATGGATATGTTTCTGGTAGTCAATGGACCATGTTTAAATGATGAAAAACAGGACCTTTGCGAAACCAAATATCAAGCATGTCGCAACAGAAAGCAAGTTGGTTAAAGTTTGGTTTGGCGTGAAAACCACTTCACTAGATTCATTTCGTAATCATCTGCAGGTGCGTTTGTAAGCATAAGCTACTACATACAAGGATCACCAGCCTTTCTGAAACAGAGAACTACGGTATATACTCGCTTATTAGACGCAATTTTTTACCTGGAATATGGTCTTTTTTGCCTGCGGCTTATACGCGCAACATACCCAGAGGGATAAAGTTTTCTATCAGCAATAGCCTTGACTGAACAGAAGATGACATTCTCTGGACAGATGTTCGTGACGACACCCATGACANAGATGAAGAAGATGACACCTACGACGATCTACCGTACTTATAGACGAATTTCCTTCTTCCGACGAAGAAGATTTCTTAGGTTTTTAACAATAAAATTGACTTTCATTACATTTGCCTGTAAAAATCAATATTTTGTGGTTGATTGATCGCGCAGGGTCTTCACCTGTGAAAAGGTGAATTGACCTGCGGCTTATTCGTGAATTACCTTTGATTCTCGGTATATGGCTAAAATTTCTGCTGCGGCTTATCTGCGGATGCGGCTAATAAGCGAGTATATACGGTACCTCTTGCGTAGGCCTACCAACTAATGTGCGAAGGGCTACCAATTTCATATACTTCTGAAATAAAAATATGCTCAATTTGCATTTAACAATGTTATTACTAATAATTAATGATATTCACCTACTCATCATGTTAATCCTATTTCTAAGAAGCCCGGGGACGACCCACGTGGTCCTTGCGGGCGACCTGGTGGGCAGTGGCACAATATTGGTGACCCTTGCCATAGAAATCGAGTGCAAACATAGAAAAAAATTATTGTCATTTCAGTATGTATTCAAAGCAGTTAATTGGGACATTTGGGTAGGAATTAGGAAGACATTGCAACTCAGAGATAAAGAAAAGCTTATCACTGCTCCCCGTGTCAGATTACAGTTTTTCATGAACTTACTTGTTTTGTTTTTCTTTCTTCCTCAACCGACATAGGTACTTCATTTGCGAAATGGTCTCTAAAAGAAGTAGATCTTTTCCTGTGAGTGACAAAACGAATAAAAGCGACAGTCTGGAAAACTCCAAAAATCTGTGAAAAGCTGCTGCTAAAGTCAGTGGCAGTGTAGCTGTTCCACTCAGTAACCAATCTTCATAAGCTTCGTTAAGAGTAAATCCTGTGTACGATTCGTATACTGTGTCGATGCATTCCATACAAAACGCTGAAAAAGCGTACGAGATGAATATCGCAAATCCTGTCACAAACAACTGACATAAATAGACTGTCGGTTGATTACAGTTGCTCAGGATCACACAGTCTCGATTGGTCTTTCTTCTCTCACAACACAAGGGAGTAGACTCGTCGTCATCATCAGAAAACATTGATTCTAAATTAGTTTTTCCCATACTCAAGAAAGGAACTGTTGCATATATTGATCGTCCACGTACTATCACAATATAGTCACGAGTTTTACGAGTAATTTGATGAAAACAGTACGGAGCAATTGTTTGTTACGAAACAGTACGCTGTATTTCGAAACAATGGTTTGGTTGAAATAGGTATTGGTCAAAATTATTCAGGAAGTGATACCAAAATCAACGTCGTGATAAAATCTTTGATATGCCCCGACGTAGAGGAAAACAAGCTCCAACACCTAGAGCCTGTACACGTTCAAATAATATCGAAGAGAGTGATGATGATGTTCGTTGTCAAGCACCAAGACCAAGAACAAGGCACTCAAAAAATCAGAAGCGCAAAAACCCAGCCTGCCTTGATATATCGGAGTATTCTCAATCTGATGACACGATAGAAACTTGCACTTTTCCTTGCTGCAGAAACAGGAGATTTCGTGCCGAAACGGGCATTTCGCGTGAAAGGTGAGAACTACGCATGGCAGTACCCAGTACTGCATTCTCCGTAACGTGACGTGAGCCTGGAAAAGGGTTTAGCCCTGGTCATCTAGTCATGCTAACCCAGGGGCGGCAACCTTTCTTAAAAAAAGAGCTATTGCACTCAGTGGCGGATTCAGATTGTGGCGATCGCCCCTCTAAAACCTACAAATATAACTTTATTCACCATGATTTTATACAAATCGGAAAACAGTATTCGCGATATAAGGCCATTTGTTCGTCCATTGTTTTGTCACAGGATTGTTGTGAATAATACTTCATCTCTCTTACAGTAGCGAAGTCATTATGTGACTTGACTATAGTAAATATTACTGAAATCGCCCCCGTCCCTGACCACACTGGATGGATCCGCCTCTGATTAATTATCTTCCAGCATATAGGACCGGTGAGGAACCACAAAACGTTGACACCGTTTCATTTTTCATACGACTTAATAGGGGCACAAGCTAAAACGTAATCGACACAATTCTAATAATAATCAAATGCACTTTTAGATTCGAAGTTTTGTCAAATTTAGAGAGCCACTTTAGAGGAGCTAAAGAGCCGCAGGTTGCCGACACCTGTGCTAACCTATAGCTTTGGTTGTTCATTTGTGGGGTATCCTGGAGCAGCGCTTTGCTACCAAGGGAATCGCGAAGTTCTTTCTGGGTGAATGCGAAAGATTTCAAAATGTTACAATTTTCCGGTATTTAAAACACGTTCTTGGAAATTAGTCGATTTTCTGTTGATTTTCCCATATGTCGATTTTTTTCTCGTATCTCAATTCTCAAACTTATATGCCGTTTTACCGCAATATCTTATAATGGACCTTGCAAAACGTTGTCAGCAAAAGTTGGTTGCAAGCTGGAAAAAGTTGGTAAGCACTGGCCTGAAGTCATATTTAACTTTATAGCTTGGAAGTGTTTTCCGCTGGAATGGATCTGAAATCAAATCTTAGCAACTAAACCACTCCTTTACAAATTTTTACATTCAGTTAAATAGATATGTCTGGGAATTTCGTCAATGAGCACAAACTAAATCCCGATTCCAAAAACCACTTAGCTACACTTACAAATGTAATGTACCAGATCCTGAGAAGGTATAACGTAGATCTTTCAATAAGAAACTCTAGAAAAATTTTAAAAACGAAAACGGCCTACCAACAGGGTTGCCAGATGAAAAGTTCAATAAATAGCCAAACAGAGCTAAAAAGAGGCCAGAAAAAGGTCAAACTGATTGCTTTAAGGTCAGAAAAAAAAACAAACTTTGTTTGTGGCATTGCTATTCCTTTGTCACAAAAAAATCTGAATTACAAAAATATCATTAGAATTTTTTGTCGAAATTTGGTTTAAGTCATGCTTGGCCTTGCACTGGAGCTCATCACTGATCCTTCTCTGAATTTTCATGGCTTGTGTTAATGCACACTTTGGTTACAACGGTGCCACAGTTTGCGTACTGATTCATCGGTAGGATTCTGCGCGAAAGTCTCTCCCATTCACTCCTGTACATACGATCATGGGCGTAACGTGGTTAGATGGCGCCCGGGGCAAGAAGCACGTTTGGCACCCCCATGTTCGAACTTGAAGCCTTTGGGAAGCAAATGTACCGTATTGAAGAAAGTACTTGCGACACTGTTGGGACTTTCTGGCGCCCCTCGCAGTCATTCCGCACCCCGCGTAGTGATTCGCCGCCCGTGGAATTGTACCCCCCTTTCACCCCTCGTTACGTAACTGCTTACGATCAGAATCATAAGGGCCCTTCCACTTCCTCGACGTCTTTGTCTTGTATCTATCGCGGAGACGCAGACCTGTCTGCAAACGTTGAGCTTGCTTACTGCTTACAACGCACTAGGTCTACAGAGTGCACCCCCATTTGAAGTGTACCCGAAAAATTATTTCGAGTCTCGCATCTTTCATAGCTTACTAACATCAGAAATTCAGAAAGCGGACGTCGGTCTGATATAGCGTCTATTGCAAAAATCTGTTACTGTAAAAATGAAATAGTAATATTTTCCTTCACAGGAAACTTTTTCAGCGTAAAAAGACCAAAAAAGAGCCAAAAGGCCAAACAAAACTTCTTAGGCCAACCAAATTGAGATGAGGCTAAAAAAAATTGGCCAAAAGGCCAACTAAATTTTTTTAGGCACCAACTTGAAATGAGGACATATTTTTGAAATTTGGCCTAAAAAAGCCCAATCTGGCAACCCTGCCTATCAATATCAATTCTACATAGTGTTCAAAATGCCAAAGTCTTGCTACTGAACTCTGAGAAAAAAATAACAAATCTTTAAACTGAAAAAATCTTGAAAAGAAAAACGGAAACGATCTACAACCGGTATCAATTTTCCGAGCGACGTAAATATGTCAAGGTCTCACTCTAGCCCGGGTATCATGCTAGTTCGCCTAAATATAGCTGGAATACAAATCGTTGCTACGCGTGGATTTTTTCCTTATTATTGAACAAAAAGCATAACAGTTTATTACTAAATAGATCGCGTGCCATTTTCTATCCTCTACTCTAAACCATGGGCGTCCGCAGATATTTTTCCAGGGGGTGGCAGTGTCGACATTTCGCTTATCCTTTTCAGGTTGCTGGCGATGCAATGAAAATAAATATTACAAAGCACTTTATCCTTCTTACACGATAAACAAAATCCGCTATTTGAAGGCAACAACAGTCACAAACAATGCGCTTCGTTGACAGAAGTATCCAGGTATATTACGATAATTTACACAATAAGCCTATTACCGTAACTTGAAGTGAACGTTTGAAGATTTATTACCATGTTATTGTTACGCAATAAAGACCAACAGTAGAACAATCCGCTTGCAAGTTTCGCAACCTGCTTCTGCAAGCACAGGAACGACATGAGTGAACTGCAAGCTCATCACTGCAATGACACCAGAACAGTGAACATGGCTCTCGTGCAGTGTGGGTGTCATACCAGCAAATAAACTGTCATTGCAAGAATTAAATCAATCAATCGGAATTAAGCTGCTGACTTCAGGTTTTCTAGATACTTTGGGTTCTTAGCCCCAATTTCCAAGGGGGCAAATGTCCGTTTTGCCATCCTGTAGGCGCCCATCCTCTAAACGTAAATTTACTTAAAACCACGTATTTGTTGGTTATGAATTCATGAAAGTAAAGGGTAGTATAATCACAGAAAGTATGCAAAGTCAAAATAAGATAGAATAATTTAGTAAGCATAAAATTTGCATCTTTAATTTGCACTTGTGCCAATGCAATCTTATTTTCACGTGTTTTATTCATATTTTTTGAAAAAAATATTTTCATTGTCAAATTCTTTCAAACTTTTTCAATATGTCCTATTCTTTCAAACTTTCAAATTTTTTTGCAAGCAAAAATTCATAGCAAATTTTTTCAATTTTTTTCAAATGTTTTTGCAAGAAAAAAATTCATGGCAAATTTTTTCTTTATTGCGCTCAACTCCGCCAACGAAGTGTTTTCCATGGAAATTTGCAACTAAACCATGTTGTAAATTCATGTATTGCATTTTAGTTTTTTACAGCAGTTGCTTAACTGATAAACCATCGATAACCTTGTTTCTTCTACTGCATGTAGCTTTGCATTCTCTGAAGAAATCTAGTGTCTTTTATAAAAAACGTTTGTATTTTTTTCATAGAAAAAATATTTTCGAAAAACAATTTTTTTTGTTTCAAAGAATTTGTCATTCAAAAATAATTTGTATCAAAAAGATGAAATATTTTGGAAAAAATAACTGAAAGTTTTGCATAAAATTTTGCTTGAGAAAAAACATTTTTGCAGTGATATTTGTAAACAACAAAAATTTTACGTGTCACAAGCAGGCCATCATACTGTTCTGATGAATGCCAAAAAAGCTCTTTAAGATAACTCACACAGTTGGCAAAATAAAAACTGAAATGAAAATAAAAAGCTCATGTTGATTGTTACGTTGATGATTGAGCGGGCGTTTCGCAAAACTATTGACAAAGGCGTCGATCAGACTCATTCGACATTCGTAAAATTATGGACTTCATGCTCACGACGTTCCTGAACCATGACCTGCAGCATTATTAGCTTTGCACAGCGGAAAATCATGAGTATGAGACGAACCATAAAACAAAAATCTTGCTGCACCACTTTGGAAAAAATACTTCTGCTTTTCCATTATTACTATTACTTTATGTGTTTTACGACAATTTCTAGGTTGGGGTCCTGGAAAAAGTTATTTGTCGTGTCAAGTTCAGTTTACGTTAACAAATGTCAAGGTAAGAAAAGATACGAAAAAATCAAGAGAAGAGGTATAGTAATAAAGAAAAAGTGAAATAGTAAATGGATGCAAAATAAAGCACAGAGATTGTTAACGTAAGCCACAAAATATCGTTTGAAACCGCACTGCGTGCACAACAATCACTCAAGAAACTGATGAGGTAGCGCTCAAGAAAATACAAGACAGCCGTATATTCACGAGCGTATTCTGCTGCAACCGACTATAGGTTCAACTCAGGGCAGCGGTGGTTATAAGAGCCCTAGCTGTAGTCAGCCGGTTCTAGCGAACTTGTTCTTGGATTTTCATAAGCCCTGTGCGGAACCATTTGTAAGTAGGAACTGCAGGTTCTAAACTGGTAAGTCTTGGTGAGTCGCAGGTCAACAATCATGACTCACATAACAAATTTCGGCAATTTATAAGCTTAGCCCAAAAAAGCAATGACAGTAGGCGATCGCGCAAACAGATCTTTTGTTCAAAAGTTGAATAAAGTGCAACACATTTTATTAGAAAACTTTTGAAGGGCCCTGGTTCGTTTGCTTTTATGTTAGTAAAATTACGGAAATGCAAAAAAGCGTACATTTGGTGAAAAGGCAAGCAAACCAAATGTTTGTTTAAAATCGTGAACGGGGATAAGGTGTATTCACATAAAATTGCGTCTATGTGATGAATTCACAGATCGAAAGGAAAAGATTACTTGTAGAAAGTGCTTTACTCTACGTCAATTCGACTTGGCTTATTGTCAGCTGAAAAGTAAATTAGTAAGATTAACAATAACTTTTTCACAAGAAATGTACAAAGTAAATCAGTGCTCTTCAACCTTTTTGTCATCGTGGAAACCCTGACATACTTCAGCGCTTGTCATGGAACCACGATTAACAAAAATATAAAAAAACACGAATTACTTGTAGAAAAATCGTGTATTTCGTCATTAGACACTTAACAAATAAACAGTTATTACCGAAGTTAAAAAAGCAAAAAATGTAGTGACTTGGTTTTCTTGTATTTCTTGAATGTAGCTGCTACATTCAGAATTTGGTCATCCGGCAAAAAGAACCGTATCTCAAACATGTGTCATCCCATTTTCTAACTTTTGGAATTGATTACATTTGGTCTGGTTCGGAGGAGGTGCCTTTTTTACATTTGAACTACATTGCTTATCACCGTCCACACCTTCGCTGTTGTTATTATTTCGCTTCACATGAGCAAATTTGCTATTTTGATTCATCTAACTTGACTAAGTAGTAAAAAGTTGAATTTCACATTGTTTTTACTTTATTCCCACAAAGGCTGAACAGCAGCTCTAGTCTGTAGTCTACTCTCTACTACTCAGTCTATCCTACATCAGTGTTGCCAAGTCCAAAAAGACAAAATATGCTAAAATGTGTTTCAGAATATGCCAAACAGGACAAAATTACGCCAAATTCTTTTTCGTAAAAAAACACCTGGAACATTGGCAGTAATTGACAAAAAGATTGAAGAGCACTCTTGTACAGTGTGTCACTGTAATGAACATAAATTATCATCAGCGCTCAAGTCAGGAGACCAGAGCAAAACACAGCATACAACGCTAAGACAGAGCAGTTCACAACTGCAAAAATACCTGGCAAGACGTTAAATCAAGGGAATTGAACGCACCTAGTCAGTGGAGTGCAGACGCCAGATGATGCCCGGAGCGACTGCTTGATTGTATGACCCCTACCAAATTCTACTATTGTGCAGTGGGGTATGGTGCCACTGTTCATGGATATACGCTGTTTGTGACGTCACATTACGTCACGTTTTGGCGAAATTAGTTGACACAACGTGCATATTGTTCTGCACGTACTCTCCTTACTCGTTGTTGTACAATGTGTCACTGTAATGAACATATTATCAGCGTTCTAAGCTAGGAGACCGGAGAAAAACACAGCACTCAATGCCAAGATAGAGCATAGAGATTTCAACTGCGCTACGCCCACATTCCGCGCGGTGCGGATGCGGAAAATTTCACAGCGTACTGGCCGCGACGCGTGACTTACAAGAAATGGAAACGGCGCCAGTGCCGCGCACCGTGTGGACGTTTTGCATCTATTGATGGGTTTTTGCAAAACAAAAAGATGTTTTGGAAGTTATTGTCTTTCAAAGATAATTTTGCTTGTGTGTCAGTCAGGGCAACTGCAAAAACGAATACTGTATCAAATTCTGATTAATTTGTGACAGCAAGCTTGCTATGGCTTTGCGCGCAATAGCAAAGGGGATGAAAGGTGACAATTTGAAAAGATTGAAAACATTTTGTAAATGTATATGCAACTATTATAACCAGAGTTGGCGCTAAAGAAAGATTTTAGGGGGAGCACGGTGCTCCTGGTGATGGGGAAAAATGACTGCTGTTTGGGTGTAAAACGTTGAGAGTTGCGGTGCAGTGCCGACGTGTACAGGGAAAAGTACAGCAAACGCGGTGTGGCCAGAAACTGCTGATGCGATGCGGACAGAGGAGACAAATTTTCTGTCTGCCCCATTTTTACAGAGCAGTGCATAACTGCAAAATAGCCGACAATCCTTTAAGTGGCGTGAGCCACTTTTTTTGCAGAGCTTTGTAATCCTATAACTCGCCAGGCGATTGAGCTAGAGAGCTGTTCAAACCCTCTACGGATTCAGCAAGTCTTCTAGTTGAAATCGAGAAAAAAATGTTTCGCTGCGCATTAGAACAGTGGGTTAAAACACACCCAACGCTACAAGAGGGCAGTTCACAACTGCAAAAACATCATGCTGCCTGAACGTCTCGTCGAATGGCAGTCGAGTAGCGAAGGTATGCGGTTGGGATGGCGACACCCGGGGTCGACAGTTTGAAACTTGCTACACTACACAAAAACAGAGAATGCGCAAAAAGCACGCAATAAACGTTTGCTTTTTATTATGTGGCTGTTACATGTACAACTACTACGGGGACAGAACAGATACGGGTTTGTGTGAGCCGTTATCATCAATCCGCCTGAACTGCCATTTAGCCAATTAATGACGAAGCTCGAAATGATACACATACTGCAAGCACAGGTGTGCGGCTGTGTTAGCACACACCCAAGGTTGCTTGCCACATCAAAAAAAACAAACGGGAAACTAGTAACGCTTCAAAAAAGTCAGCTACATCAAGCAAGGTGAAATAGGACAGTTTTGCAATTTGGCTCAGAAAATCAATTAAACTTGCAAAACTATCTTTCAATTCCTTTTTGTGATTTTCTTTAATTGCCCAATCTGGAAAAAGTCACGTCACTATTAGTTTGATTCGCTGTACGCCGCACACATAGAGTATAAGTCCCTGGTGTTGAATTGAAGAAGGTGAGAATTACTGGCATGTGAATACGTAAAAGCTTGCGATGACAAAAAAAACAAGTTTCGAAAAATTAGCTCCATGCAGCAGGTGTTAGTATAGCTTTATGATAAGAAAAATCATCTAGTTACAACATTTTCATTTCTGTAATTTCACTCTTTACATGCCCCCCTCTCTTGGATGCCCAGGGCCGCCGCCCCGTTCGCTCCCCCCTTCTGAACGCCACTGGGGTAAAGTAACGTGAAATGGATTTCCTATTAAAAATTGCTGATTGATTCGACTGCGTCACTTTTGTCGAGACTATTACTTGAATACCAACGTCATTGTTAGGAATAATGGAAGTCTTATCCATATCACTAACAACAGCAGCGGAAATAGAATATATCTTCAGTGTTAAGAAAACTGGCATTACAAGATTCACAGCCATTCTCAAGCTGTTCTTTCGAAACACCACCTGTTACGTTTTTCACATGACAAACTTTTAAATGCACGTGTAAGTGCCTACTGCAATATAGTATTCGCTCTTGCATGAGAGGTGAAAGACACATTTACAATCATCCTGTGACAAAACAATAGATGACCTTATGGCTTCATATCACGAACAATGAGGCCATTCGAACACGACCAAGGACTTAGTCAGAATTGGTTTCGATAGGTCGTTTTCCAAGTTATAAATACACACACAAGGTGCATTTGGGGTAGGAAAATATTATCACTGCAGCTGAAGTCTCCCATTGCTGTCAAAATAGTGAAGGCTGGGAATGCTGCAAGCTGTGATGAAACGCTCAAAGCCTTGAATCAAGTTCTTTGGCTGACTCGTATGTGTCAAGTGGCCTGGTGTTCTGGGAGGGCACCGAAAGATTGCCAAACTGGGGTGATCATCCCCATACACAAAAAAGGAAACAGGAGTGGATGCATCAACTGCAGGGGTATTTCTATCCTTAGCCTCCCAGGAAAAGCACTGTATATGCCAATTGCCTCGAAACGAAAGTTGCCGCGTAAAAATTGAACCAAAGCTGGATGATACCCAGTGCGTCTTGCTATGAGTTTATTTGCCGGCACAACACTCACGCTGCACAAGAGCCAGGTCCACTGTTCTGGTGTCATGCAGTGACGAGCTTGCAGTTCACTCATGTCCAGGGGTGTAGGGTGGGGGCAAGGGGGGCGCAATTCCCTGGGCGCCAAATCATTCTGAGGGTGCTGAATTACTGCGGGGCAGAGTTGTAAATTGACCTCATTTTGAAGCCCGAATTCGGCCCGAGCCCTACATTTGGTTTTGAAGCCCGATTTAGCCCGAAAACCTAATTTACCGAGTGAGTCAAGATATACGCAACTGCGGGGTACCAAGAAACGTTGTGTGCGGGTGTAGCTGCAGGTACACGATTTTATCACATCCAAAACAGCAATCACCTTGACCAAAACATTAACTCAAACAAGCACAGATACATCTTGTTAGTCAGTGCTAATATCCTACTGTGGAACGTAATGTTTCTCAACATAAAAACAAACTATCACGAAACTACCCACGATGGCGCTGTAGGCATAAAAGGAACCTGTAGGATAGGTCGCAATTTGTCCGTTTAGGAGATTTTCGTTCCGACCACTTGCATACAAACTGTGGCGTGCCTCAAGGATCTGTACTTGGTCCCTTACTTTTT
>JGI24022J15233_10007347_pt1 | contig 12124 bp, 8 predicted proteins | sample Ectturendosymbi2_FD_15233 | JGI IMG/M metagenome (IMG submission 15233)
ACAGCAATGATGCAAACCTACCGGAGACGAACCAGCTTCGAGGAAGGAGCGAGCAGTGGTGGTGAACTCCCCGATGAAGTCCGACGAGCCGTCGTTGTCCCAGTCGTAGCACTTGACCTAGAAAGGTAACCGGAACGAATGACTGTCACTGCAAGCAGTGTGGTGTCGTTGTGTCGAACGCAGTTAACATGGCAAGATGGATTTCACAACATTTCCGTTTCCAAAAGCAACCTTGTTGGACAAAGTTAAATAAAGATTTCCGCCTAAACTTGATTGGAGTACGAGAAAACCCGCGTTCACTCGGTTCTGCTTCGTTATGCTCGCTTTGCACTCCTTTTGCAATGTCACGATTGGTCTGCAGGCGCCCATCTCCGTTTGCTGACGCCAAGTTGTAAATTTTAATAAAATTAATGGTAAAATACTTTAAATTTACTCTTTTGCTTAGGCACAAACAAACAATAGATTGGGAACGTACAACTACCGGAAAGCAAATATTCGGTTTTCGTTGTTGTGCTAAACACAGCTTTGCTGTTGGGACAGTTAGTATAATTGTAAGCCCAGGGTTTTTTAGTGTGTTTTAGGGACCCGAATCGGGTCCCTACAATTGAAAATTGGGTCCCTAGAATCAGAGAAATTCATTATCAGGTCCCTAGAATCAGATGAAATCGGGTCCCTACAGGTCCACACCGGGTACCTAACATTTTCCTTAAAAAAAACCTGGTAAGCCACTAAAATGGCGCAAGTAAACCTGTCATAATCTATTTCACAGGGAAACTAGTTTCGTGTATTTAAAAATGGCGAAAGTAAATCCATCACAATTTATTTCAAATGGCGCAAGTAAATCATTCCCAATTTATCTCACAGGGAAACTAGTTTCATGTATTAAAACACTTTATCCTTCGATAAAGGACTAGCAATACCACAAAGTTCGGATTTTTTCTGGTTATTAAATGATCGGCTTGGTTTTTTCTGGCATTTTCTAGAAGTGTTTGGCTTTTTATTGAAAATTTTCATCTGGTAAAAATGCTCACAACTCGTAAAATAACGCTGGCGACATAGTATCACGGATTTTAAAGAATACAATATCAGCCGCCACATCGCTCTGAAGCATGGTAACTACCCTATTAAGCAGTCAACACAAGAAGAAGAGGTTACTGCTGAGAAGTTATATACTACTTCATAGACACTAGCAAAATTTCTGTCACTGACAACTGAGATTCAAGAGCCACTCGCTGTGTAGAACTGTTGACATGTATCCAAATGCGCGAGCTTTCAAATCTAATCTAGCTTAATTTCAAACATATTTTTAACAAGGACATTCGCTCAATTTTTCACGCTAGCTGATTTGAAGGTGCCTAGCTGAAACTCGAAGTCGCTGTATGACCTGTACAGAGAATTCTGCTGTCAGTTTTCTGATTTTTGAAAAAACTGACCTGTCGTTTCAGCTGTTAGCCTGTACCCCGTCACAAGACTCTGAAACAGCAACTGCAGGAGCTGTGGCTGCTAATCAATGATCTTCAGTCTGACTCTGTCTTAAAAGAAAAGTACAATTTTCTTAATCTGAATGATTTTTTTGCTTCACTAAAAGAAGTTATTTTCGAACTTCCGGAAGATGGCGCAGGTGCAACATTGCTTGGCTCGACGTTTGTGTGTGGGCAGCAGACGTTCAGCAACGTGAGCGTTAACAAAGTTTGTCACAGCTATGAAAGCTGAACTACCAACAGCAGAGATCTTTCCTGAGACTTGCCATAACAAACATAAGTCCGGACTGCGATGCATTGGATGAAACGGTAGATCGACAACACGGTTGCCGCCAAAATAGAAAGTGACTTAAATAGAAATTTACGCAAACCAGAAAGTGAACTTCTTTATTGAGTTGTAAAATACATGCATTGATAAATTTACTTTACAACAAAACTTACTACATCATGTTTTGTTATCCGTTGAGGAAAAAAACTTGAACGAAGCGAGATTTAGATCTCATTTATATTAGTTCGCTTTCTTTCCCCAACTGACCCGCTTTTGAACTCGAGAAGCCAGTGCGGCCTGCGAGTCAAACCGTTTGCCTACCCCTAAATTTAAATCAAGTGGTGAAACTTCGTAATAGGAATGCATTATTCACAGAAATTAAAATACCTTATGAAAAATACCTTGCGCTCCAAATCTTACACTTGAAAGTCAAATTTTACATGGCTCGATATATTACTGTTTTAGCTTAGGAATGTTTCACCGGATTTGGAATAAAAGGAATAAAATCGTAATTTCAAAACATAGCACGAAATTATCTGCGGTTGAGGGCGGAAACACAAATCTTGATTCCGGAACATCTTTACTCAGAATATAGAAGAAAAAATGAAATGTTATGTGAAAGCGCTAATATATTTCGTAAAAGATGGTGAGTTTGGCAGAACAATTCAAGAAAATTATCATGAAACAGGTGAATAAACTTCGATGCGCCTAGTAAGCCTGATTAAAACCGTAATATGTAAAGATTATCTCAAAACAGGCAAAATATCACGCACGAAATCGAAACACACTAGTTTTGAGGTTTCTGTCTATGAACAAACATCCATTACTGATGCTGAATATCCGCAGTGCTTTTAACTTGGTGTAAGCGTCTATGAGGGGTGCTTGATTAAAGAGACAATCAAAAAAATGTTACGAAAACAACACAATGAAGAGATTCAGTTCAAAAATCTTCGGAAGCACACTCCATAAGTAAAAAAAGAAATGGCGGAATTTTTGTTGTTAACAAGTCACACATCAGTTGTCGAAAACATGAGCAAGAAACTCACCAGCATTTGCGCATCGTAATTTCCACCGCACAAAGTTTGCATCGCGATTTTGAAAGGTTTCCACGTAGGGTTTAACGTCTTTTTGATCACTTCTGTACGATGTACCATTATCATGCTCCCGTCTGCTGCCTGGCGGTGGAACTCCAAGTATGGATCAGATTTTCCGAAAAAATCCTACAAACAGCATTAAGGACAAGATTGTAGCTAAAAATACTGCTCGATCCTGCTGCCCGACTACAGCTGCGTTGGAACTACATTGCCTGGCAGTGTTTCATATCAGATAAAAACAGCCCTATGGCGAACACACGAAAGAACTTGGTCTTTTGCTTTACCTTCTTATCGAGACCACTGGCTCGAAAAGAGCAATACGCAACTTCGTTGCTCCCACTCAGCTCCTCAGCGGCAACCTGCGAAAAATACGAGGTTGTCACGTCAGTGCTAAGGACACGAATTGGCGAAGTAACGTCCCGAAGAGTTAAACAGCGGTTCTCAGCAAAAAACGCATTTAAGCACCTGTCCAGCACCCTATGTACTAATGAAACGAAGTCATCAGGATTAATCATTGTCACAAGTCGTGCCAAGAAAACCGCAGAGAAAAAGCAGGTGACTTAACTCAAAAACAGAAAGAGGAAAATATGTATGAAATCTGCGAATAAGAAGTTCTTACGCGAATTCTTCCTTTTCCAGCAGGACGTTTGTCATGCATCAGTAGTTGCTCGTTTATGACTCCGTGAGACACGATCTACACAGAATAAAAGAGACGCTTTAGTCACAAAAATGCAGGCATCGATGTCGTGCAGACATCGAAATCATCAACACTCGACTTACATGCCCAAGCGTACATTCAACTTCCCCTAAAAAATCATGTGCTTGGAGTGCTTGACTTGGACTGTCAACATCATAAACTTGTAACTTTAGCTTTTGCACTTCTTCAAAGTAATAATCGACAGTGACTGACTTGGCGAAGTTCGGATTCAGGTTGTTCAAGACCATCTCCGTTCGCCCGAGCTGCAACACACAGCTGCGGTGTTATTTTTCATTTTTGTCCAAATCGGAACAATGAAAAACAAAAAATGCAAAGTATGAAACCAAATGCATATCTTCGCAGCGCACACATGCATACTTGATTCCGAGAACTATCCACTGCCTAAAGTAACACACAAAACCACATTAACAGGCAACTACCAAGCGAGTATTTCCCTGGATGTCGAAACTTGCAGTTAAGTTAAAGACACCCACCATTGCGAGACAGCAATCTTGGGCTTTGCAATAAAAATCGAATGGGCAAACAATGGTAGACATGAATATTTTAACGATGATGATATCAGTTGAAAAAGGACACACGACGACGACGTGAGTATTACCTCAGAATGCACTCTCTTTGTTAACAATGTGAGCTCTAGTGGTAGTGCAAGTGCTACCTGACTATTGTCAAAGTCCTGTGGGTCAAAGGTTAAGCGTCAGAGGGCGGACTAATTATTCAGCATAACGTCGTCAGTCGCAGTAGTAACTTGGGTGGAAGCGTTAATGAAATGGTGCTGGTGCTAATCCGACTGAAACGTGTCAAAAACGTTTGCACTTTCATTCTAGCTGGCAACCATTTGTAGAATTTACATATTTGTGATCGTGAATTGGTGCAGAAACAACATGGTAACAATTGTGCAAAACACACGAGTTTATCAAACTTTATCAAGAGAGAGCTGAGTGCAAGTACTGAAACACCAACACCGTGTAACTGTTGCATGCCATGAAACCACAAAATGCACAGACCATTTGGTTTGTTCACTACTTACGGTCAGTTAGATCACGTAAACTGCAATAGTTTTACTCCCAATGACACACAGAAGATGTTTGTTCAAGCCAGATTGTAAAAAAATATATCAGATACAATTTATGTCTGTTCCTGATTAACCTATGACATGCTTTTACATCTCAGAAACGAAACAAGTGAATAATAGAAGTGTGGCCTGAGTTTTTTTTGCTGAGATTTTGGTCATTTTTGCTGAGACAAATTGGTGACTGAAACATTTTGGTCATTTGTCTCACAGTTGTATTTAAACTCGCCATAACAGTGTTAATTAGCCTATATATTCAGTCATTCTGACCGATATGACTACTTTTTTTGGGTCATTTCAAAAACATTTTGGTGTATGACCGAAAAAAAGAGTGTGGCGCATGCTCGGACTTGGCACCTATGGCCAAGTACGACACCTAATAAAACTGTGATCAAATTCACATTAAAACCAGAGCCAGATCCTGTGTGACACGTACCATCTAAAATTGTCATTGGACTTGGTTTTTACTAAAAATGATTATATAAGATAGTTTCATTACATAAGAGGCTAACTGCCATACCTCATAGAATCGACCATCCTGTTGAATGAATAACACACAAAGTGGATCTGATTTTGACATGATATCCTTGTCCAGCAAATTTGTGCAAGAAATGCGCAATTCAACTTTTGAGTGACAAGAGGGTGCTGGTGGTGGGACTACTTGATTTTGCATCTTAATCAGCTTGTGATAAATGTCTCTTACAATTAAAAATAAATACTAAAACTTGTAACATAAAAATAATTCATGACATGATTTCATGGAAAAGACGATAGCAATCAGCTCAGAAATACACACTTGTGATCAGCAAGGACTCACAGCATCCATTTCAAGATGCTTTTGAAAATAACATTACACCAAGTGCAAACTGGCAAATATTGTAAGTTTCAACACAAATTAAAAACACTTTTAAATCATTGAGGCAATGCTATTCCATCCAAGATTAACACATTTAGGCAGTATCAAAAAGCATTCAGTTTGGAAAATGACATTCATCTACTGTAATCTATGCAGAAATTGAATAAATAAGATGAGATTAACTGCAAGTTCCTCAGCAAAGCGCAAGAGTGGACCTATTGAGAAGGGTTCATTGCCAACAGTGCCAATACAAGAAGTTCTAGCACAGTGTCTCCCAACCTTTTTTGATGCATGCGCTCATTCTGGAACTTTTGATTGCTCTCCTATAGAACTTTCGTTCCTCCCCTATGGAACTTTCGTTCCTCCCCTATGGAACTTTCATTCCTCCCCTATGGAACTTTTATTCCTACCCTATGGAACTTTCATTCCTTCCCTATGGAACTTTCATTCCTCCCCTATGGAACTTTCATTCCTCCTCTATGGAATTTTCATTCCTCCCCTGTGGAACTTCTGTTCCTCCCCTATGGAACTTTTATTCCTCTCTTGATCAGGTTCGTAGGCTAGTATTAACTGCAAGTGGAACAATGGTGTTTATTGACGACAATATCTTGGTTAATAAAAGTGGGACAAGAATTATTTGTTGACAAACAATGGCACTAAAGTTTGTCAGCAAAATCATATGATAGTCCACTAAATAATTTGCAGATATACAGTTATGTGACTAATTTAAAGAGCCAATGTCAACTTAACAAACATACAACACTTATAATGAATCATAGGCAACTTAAATATATAGTGGAAATTCTTCCCCTGAACTCAAGAAATTCCTCCCTGGTGAGGAATTCCTCCCCGGCTAGGAACCACTGTTCTAGCACATGGCAAAGAAATACATTTCATCCTAATCTCTAGCACATGTTGAAACCTCTGTTATTTGGCATTCCCTTTCAGCTATCTTTTATAATTAGCATTTCTTCTGATCTGTCTCTCATATACAGTTTTGACATGCTACATTTCTAAGGTGGCATACGTAAGACCAATATCTTTTAGCAGTGGATCTCATTCATGGATAAGTAATTATGCAACTGGGGTGCTAAAAATAAATACTTTACTGTGAGTGAAGTGACATTGCGATGGTAGTAAATATATTACCAAAATCATTGCAGTCCTGTAATACCATAAAAAATTGAGTTAACTAGCCTTTATAGTCAGCATTAATGGATAGGTGCAAACGAAAGCTGCATGTGCAATGCTGCCATCGACCTGCTGCCGATGCATCATTTACTGCAAAAGCAAGCAGGTGTTCCATAGATGGGCGTTCACAGACTATGACAGCAAAATACAGTAGACACTGCCAAAATAATACCATGAAACTTCCTTTTCAAATATCTTTTGGACAATGCAGTGTCTATTTTGTCATCACAGGCAAAAGCACAAGTTATTTTACCATTATGCAAACTTGATTGGTTGAGTTGGTCATGTGACAAGGACGATACGCTTGGGTTAGTGTATGGTCATTGTCATGTGAATAACACCCTAAACCTAAACCTACATCCTAAACTTTGAAAAACGTACATAAAAAGTGCTCCCATCAAAAGTGTCATTCCTACTAGCAAAGCCAAAGCAACAATAGTGAGAGGTTAAGAACCAAATCGACAACCACTCACACAGCAGGCATAGACACTTCTCAACTAGGTTTACTGTATTGTTAGCATCATGAACTGAGTGTTATACATGGACAAAACTAGATACAGTTCAAATGGCAAAACAGTCCTAGCAGAGTTTTTAATGCTGGACACAAAATAGACACTACCTTTTGGTATAACGAATATAGTTGATACCTGAAGCACAACATTACCTCACATGTGCACTAGAAACTGTGTCACATCTCAAATTTTTATTATCTTCCCATTTATTATTTGAATCTTTAGTTTTTGGTCATGACTAACTATCTTACACATCTGAGTTATATAGTACGCCTACAAAATTTATGTATGCTGAGAAATTCATGCATTGTTGTGCTTCAGCTAAAATGCAGCTACTGTATTTAATGTTTAGGTGATTTTTCACTTAAGTACGATTTTTAAACCTGGTTGCAAGCCTGATTCCACATTGTCATGTTTATCCCACATAGATAGAGAATTAGTGCACCACACATTAAAACAAAAAGAAAGAACTAAGACAAAAAAATGAAGCATATATTACAGAAACATAAATGCTAAATCATATATATATATATGCATAACATGAACATTACTGTAACACAGATGATGGGGGCAAGTAGTGGGTGAAGAGTTGAGGTATGTACAAACGAGCAGGTGAAGCATGCACATAATAGATGAAAGAAGCAAGCAACAATAAGGGTTATGAGGCTAAGGGCAATGCAATAAAACATGACATTTCATAAAAAAGCATGTGGCAATGGCAGAAAACCATGTTTATCCACACAAATTGTGAAGTAATACAATTACTTCTGGACCATAATGGAGTAGCATCATTGCATGTATATCCCACCCTGTTTTTTTTCTCCGAGACATTTTGGTCACTGGGACATTTCAGTCATTTGTCTCACAGTTGTGTTAAAACTAGCAGTAACAGTGTTCATTAGCCTATATTTTCATACATTCTGACTGAAATGACTTAGTTTTTTCAGTCATTTCAAAAACATTTCGTTCTCTGACTAAAAACAAAACCCAGGGTCCCACCAGGCACATAACATCATGGCATGAAGTCAGGGTTGCCAAATCTGCTATCAAGCTAGAAAATTGCAAAATTCCACCAGAATCTGCTTGAATAAGACTAACTGATTGTATAGGCCACCAAACCAATTGTCCTCTAGAACAGGGGTGGGGAACCTAAGTACTATCACAGGCTGCATGAATTCAGAATGGCGCATTATCATTGGCAGGCGGCAAAAATCAATTAATTTCATCCTAAAATTCTACTTTTATATAAATATCAAGAAGAGTGGCTCCTTTTGCCTTACTATCTAAGTACTTACTTATCATGGAACTTTGTTTTCTTGTGATGTTGTGCTCTATCTTGGGTAATGCAAATCCTGATGTGAGCCATACCAAATGTTCACGTGGGCTACAGGTTCCCTACCTGTGCTCTAGAATCCAGCGGATTTAGGCTGCTAGACCAATTATTTTGCAGCTAGATAGGATAAAATATCCACTAGATCTAGCAGTAAATCTGCTAAGTTAGCAACTCTGAATGAGGTTGAAGAAACAAAGGTATAACCAGATTACAAAAGATTTAGCAGTAAACAGTAATCCAGTAAGTGTTGGGTACGTATGAAAAACAAAGTTTTGTGGATAAGTGAAGTATTCAGGTCTAGAAAAGATAATATTTCATTCACAGTGTCATGAATTACGAGATATAAGTGGATTACTGTTAAATGCTAAACTTTTTGTAATCTGTTAATACCTTTGCTTAACACAACTGAGGGAGCAATGAATCTTACAGAAAGAAGGATTCGGAAGGCAACAGCTATACATTGATACAAAGGCAAGTGGCAGGCAGCAATAGTCATGGTGGTCAGTACACTAAGAGCAAATAGAAAAAGAACAGGTAAAAATTCGATAAAATCTGCTTATATATGGAATTTGTTTAACTCATCTTGTGTTGCCCATTCTTTGTGATTTGTATCATATGATTTCTTCATCATGTTTGGCTATACTATATCTCTTATACTTAAAAGATGCTGTAAAGCTTCCCTTTATAATGGGGATTAATCTTCTTCATTTGTCTATCATTTGATATTTTTTCCATCTTGTTCTTCTTATAATATAATCATTTGTATTGTCATACAAATATTCATTAATTTCAGTGATTGTTCTCTCTACACCTGTGAAATTAAATATCTCATCATAACTATGTGTACATAGGCATGCACTCATCTGGAAAGATCATGTGTATTCATTTTTATCACCTTGTCTTTTCTTTTCATGTGACAACTTATGACAGTACTGAAAGCTGCATTGCAGGGTTAGTAGACTACATGACCTCATGGATGGTCTTTCACCAATCCTTTGTGACAAAGCAACCAGTAAATGGTTATTGTTTGTCACCTTGTGTAGTAGAATTTGCTTTAAATTATGCTGTAGCTTCTGCATTAGCCTATATTATACGCAATGCTGCATGATCTATTGACTGTGTGAACTATTATTTTGTCGCAAAAAAATAATAGACTTACTTTGTGTCTTCTACCTCATTTGGTGACGATATGTGCATGACTGCATGCTCATGATGCTGGGTCATACATGCAATTATTATGGTACTCCATGATGTTCCGTAATTCTACTATTACTTCTTCACGATTTGTGTGGTTAAACTTTGTTCTCTGCCCTTGCCACACGCTTTTATTATGAAATGTCATGTTTCTTGCATTGCTTTCTGCCTTACAACCATTACTATTTTTATTTCGTTCACCCACCTATATGCCGTGTGTGCTTTACCTGCTCATCTGTACATTATACTAACTCTTCATCCATTGTTTGCCCACTATCATATGTGTTACGTTAATGTTTATGATGTATTTGATCTAACATTCTGCTTCTAAGTTCTATACCATTATTATATTACCATTTGATTTTCCAACACTTGTCTTCTGTGATTGTGTTCATTTTGTGTCCGTTGTTTCTCACGTGTTGCTTTTATGTTTTTGTTATTGTTTGCTTTTGTACTGCTGATTTAATGTGGCATTTTGGTTGGACATAGATAAATAAAACTATATATATCCACCTATCGCACAAATATTAAGATTGGTATCATGGCATAGACACCATAAGTTCAGCTTTACAAGATTGTGGGCCTTGAAATTAAATTGAAGTCAATATCTGCATCTCATGCCTTATTATATGTACCATAACGACTAACTAGCTTACCTCACTGCCTGCCATTGGCCGACCTCTCTTTCAATTCATTTTGTTTTCCTGATGGAATGCATGCATCATGTTTTCCATAAGTTTTTATCACCTCCCTTTGACCCTTGAATTTGAAAGGTTCTGACCAATTTCTTGCTAATTAGACTTTGTTTTCTTTCTAGACATAAACAACATCAACATAAAACTTGGCTATCATCATAACATGGCTGCTGCCTGTGATATAGCTGCTGTGTTCTGATGTGGTTGGTTGCAAATAATTACGATATGTACTACAAACAATAGCACAAGTAGAAGTAGTCTAGCCCAGTGGTCTTAACCTTTTCAACGCTCAGACCCCTACCCTGAACTATTCCTTCCTAATTGGCTGGGTACTGCTCACCTACGGTTATGTCATTTATATACTCATAAATTAATCGAAGTGATTGTCAGTTCATTGTTGTTTTGCATCCCAAGGTTAATGTCATCCCTTTTGTGGGGATCCCCGATTTTTCACTCATCACTAGGGACCCCGTTTACAACCATTCGTTCAGCCTATGTCACTACTGTACAGTACTATAATAATAATAATAGTTCATTTATTACAGACTCGTGGTCCATGTGATATACTAATACTATGCCTCTGTGTCACGTGGCGTCAACATCAACATGAAACCATCTGGCTTTGCATTGCAAACTGAAACCATATGTGCACACTGCACCCATAGACACTAGGACTACTGACATCTGTATTCATAGTAAATTAAGTGCGTAGACTACAGAAGATACTGTATGCCTTGTCCGCGCAGACGTACGTAAATAAGCTTTCTGAAGTGCAGACTAAGTCACGTGAATGCGTCATAAGTCACGAGAATTTCACAAATGATTTCGACGTAGGGGAGTGAGGTCAACTCAGGTCACTTATTGGTGAGATTATATCCCGTGATGAGAAAGGACGGAACCAGCCAGACACTCTCATCTGTACAACATGATTACTGAGAATACGCAGCGGGAGAAAACCTGCCAAAGTTTCAATAAAACAAGTTGGGCAGTGCAGAGAAGCTTATGCTTTCGTGGAGTGAACATAACCGATCATTAGAGGTCATTCCGCCTTGAAATGTAAAGTTCGGGTCAATGAACAAAATATATAAACTGGCAGGTCAGTTTCCAAATCAGCGTAGCACTAGTTCGTATCATTTTTGAAGATAAAAAAAAATTTACCGCATTTTTTGTGGTTCATTAACCACAAAAGTTAAGACCTTATACCCTTTAATGCCCGCACCAGCCACTAAGTGTCCGGTGTCAAGCGAAATTTCTCACTGCGAAATTTCTCACTTCATACCATGTATGTATGCACAGAGTAATATTCTACATACCAAATACGCTGATAATTAGGGCTTGGGAATTCGTATTTAGGTAAGTGTATCGGGTTAAGGTTTGGGTTAGGGTGAGAAAATGAAAAATAATTTAGGTCAACAACTAAGTCCGTGAATTTTCAATGGTTAAAGTTATTCCCGTGCTATAGCTTGCTGTAGGCACCTAACATCTATCCAAAATGTCTTAATTCAAACAACACACATCAGAAAAGTAATTCCCAGACTTCATTTTGAGAAGCAAAATAACTGAAAAACAACAACAGGTCAGAAATTTCGCAGAGATCAGAAATTTCGCTTGACACCGGACCAGAGTAAAGCTAGCCGTCAGTTCGCCCAGCCGTCACTTTTGCGATTGGGCGAAAAAAAAGCCAAAACAAAAACGACAATATAAACCAAAAAA
>JGI24022J15233_10007350_pt1 | contig 12122 bp, 5 predicted proteins | sample Ectturendosymbi2_FD_15233 | JGI IMG/M metagenome (IMG submission 15233)
TCAAAAAGTCTGAATCCTCGAAATATCGATAAAACCGTTTCGGATATCCGTATCCGGTTCCCGTTTGAAAGCAGTTTTTGGATATCGGTATCCGGTTGCAAACTCACTATCCTGCTGGATGCAAACCGGATAGTGATCATCTCTGATTCACAACTCCTAAAACCTATTTTTTGTCCCCGAACCGTTGTGAAACTGAGATTAGCAAAAATTATCAAACTTCAGAATAGACGTATTTTACTGTGATGTAATATCCCTTTTGCAGTAAAATTGTTTTTATTACCGTTTAGTTGTCATTGCTCAAGGCAAAATATCGGGTTTAGCGACTCCGTTTACGTCATGAAACCTCTGCAACCAAGCTCCGCCGTTTGATGAGCTCCGCCTGTTACAGGGAACCTTTTGCTATAAACTGGATCGCCTTAAATCTTTTTTGCATATTCTATTGTGTTAACTTCTGCAACAGAAGTTCTGCAGCATTGTCTTTAGCAAATACTGTACCTAATTATTGGGATTTTTGTGCTGCTTACACTGAATTATACTTATTGCTTCATCATATACAAAGCCAAAGATGCAAAAGTCTGCTTTAAGAATTACTATTTAGTGTCGACTGTCTGTGACTAAATGTTCGTAATAAATAACTAACCAGTTTTTTGCGACAAGCACAAAAAATCCCGTTTAAAAGTGCTAGCTTTGGTATCGGCATCCTGTAAGTGTAATGTATGCTCAATGCTGTATCAACTTTATGCTCATTCAAAAAAATTAAGCTCTAGTGAGTAGTTGTAAGTGTAATGCCATTCCAGAAATCAATGGCGTCGTGTTTCAAACGTTGATTGTTGTTGCTAGTTCGGTGGTGGCGCAATCAGTTTTTAACCCATCCGACCTGTAGAACGACCCGATCTGTAGTTTTATGCATGCAGTTTTTTAGGCACAAGTGCGCAGTTACCGGAGTGAGCTTGTCAGTGAACGTTGGTTTGGGTATGAGTTAAGCATTTTTGAATGGCACTACATTCCGGAATGGCATTCGGAATGCAATATCGTTTCAATTGGTAACTCAGTAAGGTAACCACTAAAACTAAAGCAGTTGGACAGACAATATTAATAATCTGAATGTATTCAAAAGCTTTCCGCTGATGCTGCTAGTGCCACCATCCACTCTGCTATCTAACGCAATGAAGTTCGCTCGCATAAACGCACGTAATGTAGTTTTAAGGACGTGTTGGCCTCAATGTCCTCTGACTACATGTGCCATCATAGCAGCAATATTAAAACTAACAGCTTTCTGCCACCATGCCAGTCTACGAAATGCGACCAGGTTCACCAAAAAAAGCATACCTTGGCTTGTCTCAAAAAAAGCCAAAATAGACCAGATAGCAGTCCTAAGACAAATAGGCTACACATACAGTGAAACATGCATTGCCAAACAAAAATAGATATTAAAATACGTCAGAAACATTGATAAAATGCAGTTCAGATTTTTATAAGCAATTTTTTCCCCGTAAATACATTGTCGTACATTTGTTTCTTACTGCACTTATATTTAAGTCTGTTGTTGTACCTTACTGCACTTATATTACCTACTGCACTTATATTTAAGCCTGTTGTTGTACCTTACACTTTTATAAGTTTTCCCAATTCAATAATAATCTAACAAAACAGTTCCTTGCAAACGACTGATATCAATCTGTTACAAATCTTGTTTGTAAATCTAGATCTATCATGACACACCCAGAGTCACAAAAACATTATTGTGAGCAGTATCATTGCATTGGTAGAACTTGTTGAAAGAACATCTGTTAATATAGAAGATAATGTTACAATATTGTAAAAGATGTATTTTAGTTTTGAGTTTGAAATTTTTGATAAGATTAGTTTGACAACAATTGAAACTGTCATGAAACTAGGAAAATTAAAAACATCATAACAGTTTAATATAATAAATTTGAGGGAAGCAACTTTAAATTGCAATGATGAATTATTATTTTTGCCCTTGTACTTTCAGCTATTTATTGCTATAACATTGTTTTTTTACTTTGGTATTGTCATCACAAATCCATTAATGATATCCATCCTGACAAATATCTGTAATTTGCATTGTGCTTAACGAAACATTTTCTTTCAGGAGTGCACGTGGTGGTTAAGCCTAATATGGTGTTAAAAAGCCAACTGCCTGACGTTGTTGTCCCTGAAAACAGTTTCAATGAGCTCATATTACATTATATGAAACAGTTTGGTGATGACATTGCTTTGGTAAGTAAAGCATTGTACTAAACTAATGCTTGATTGTTTAGCAATTTATAGAAACTTTAAAACACTTAGTCACATGTGCTGTTCTAGCTAAAAAAGTCAATTCAGTTATTTTTTATATTGATACCTCATTGATTAAAATTGCTATTATACGTACTGGAAAATAATGTGTAAATTTTTTAAAAAGCCACATGAATATGGCAAATATTATATTATAAAGCACCACTTGCAACAAAATCTGGATTATATAACTGATAAAGCATCTGGTTTAATGTGGTAGCACACAACACGAAGGCATGCAATAATTAGATTAATTGCATTTCCATTGTCTGTGTACAAATTCCTAATCAGCATGATATCTGCTTACTTATTTACCAACTACAAAATCCTTAGCAGAAGTTTTAGTTTTACAATGATGGTGGCAATCAAAAGAAAAACATTGTAAAAGCAAAGTAATAAACCTAACAAAACTCGAAATGTCAACAGATGAACAGAGTACTTAAAGTAAATTACAGCAGATTTTAAGGTATAGTGTTTATGTATAGTCACTTCTTGCTTTAGCATCCAAGGCAATAAACAATACAGTTGTAATGAAATGCAATTGAATGAAATAGCAAAATTATACCCTGTTGGGCTTTTGCAAAAACAACATCATAGTGGTTAACCTTTGGAAAGAAAATACTGCATTGTCTGCTTGCTAAACAAATGAAGGTGAGGACAATTAAAGAAAATTTTGAGCGTAGTTTTGTATGTTGTACTGCCAATACACTTCATGGGTTTTTAACCAATATGCTTGTTAATTTTGTAATCAAGCATATAACAGTAATACATGCATGCAGCATTCCTTGCTGTCAGCTGTAACATCTTCCAAATGCTCATTTCGTACTGTAAAAATCCTAGGTTGTGCCATTTATGCTTATTTATTGCCTTTTTCTGATTTGATCACTCTGCCATGGCAACTTTTGCTTATTGGAATTTTTGATTGCAGTCAGTGGATAGGAATGTACATGTTTAGGAAACATGTAAGCAATGCAGTTGATGTTGCATGCCTTGATTAAATTATTTACCTTTGCATTGTGTGTCACTATACTATTGTAATGAGTGTCTCTGTAGCATGTTTGAGTTTTGTTGCAAGTATTTTTTGTGTGATGTTCGGTGAAGTTGTTGTTTGCTTTTTTTTTCAGTTTGCCTTTGTAAGACTATTAAATGTAAATTGATGGCATGACTTAGCAAACTCATCAGTTGAACCTTGTTTTTTCATTCTTTGTTTTTATGGTATGAATTGAAGACAGTAGTTTGTGTTCAATATAGTGAAAACTATCAAAATGAAAAACATTTTTGCTAAAACATTTTGCACCTGTTCAGGTTTTTTTTGGTGTTACCATGCTAATCTAACTTTGCTATGTGATCATCATTGCCAATGCCATTACTCGTCTTAATGTAGTTGTTTATTTCCTTGTCACTGATACAAGAAACATTTGCAGACTTTTTTTTTAAGTGATAAAGATGCTGTATATTGTTCATGTTTATACCTTGACTTAGAAATTTGTCATTCTAGTGATGCTGGAAAAGGCTAAACTTCAATTAAAATCCAAATATTTAATAAAAATCAATCCTAGTTGTACATTCCAGTACTTTTACAAGATCCTTGAACATACTTTCAGCATCATAAATCTACCACACTACCATTTTTTCAGGATGCTCATCAAATAAAGGCTTGAAGTCTTGTTTTCTACTCTACCTGCTATTTTACCCTGATATTGGTCTATTCAGCTGAAACGATTTTTATGATAAATTTAAATGTCTTGTTTCCCATCCTAAAAACTTACTTGCAAAAATTGGAGTTTCTGTTTCAATGGTGTGGTGTCAAGAAATGAAAAGTTGAAAAAGGTGGTTGTCAGTTAATCAACTGTTGTTATTGTTCATTCAATATAAGACAGAAGAGTAAGTTTCAAGAACAATTGGACGACACAAATGACTGATTTTGCTACCAAACACAATGGCCAAAATGTTATTTTTCTGTATGTCGTAGTGATCATGCTTTTCTTCTGAATGGGATTTTGTATTGACTTCTACTCCACCTGGCATTTGCCCTGATGATGGCCCAATGCCTGTTTAGCTGAAACATTGTGGTTGTTTTATAGTTGAGAAAACTTATTTAATTTTGTTTTTCTCTTTTGGCTAATTTTAAAATGTAGAATAGAAACATTGTTAACAACTCCATATCTGGTTGACATGTGTGCTTAATGAAAGATAAAGGTTGAGTATCTCAACATTCCATTTGATCATGGAGAAAGTTCGTTTAACTCTTCCAGCAAAATGAAATTGCACAAAATTCATGTTCCAAAAAAGAAGGCTTTTTGGTACTTGCTTAATGATTTATTTTTAGGACTGTTTCAAAGAGAAACAGTTTTTAATATTGGTACTAAATCAAGCGGTTGTATCCATGAATTTGGTTTAAATTTAGCAAAGTTTTGGACAAATGTGTGAAGTTTTTTTTGTGCACCCCTATTTTTCTGCTGATTGTTGCTTTGCATTTTACCTTGGGAGATTGTGTTTGAAGGTAAACTAACATGTCAAAGCCTTCTGTTTAAGTACCACCACTAAGAATTGAGAGTTTTAAGTGTCACCAAAAAACTGCAAAAGTTTACAGAATGCTCGTCTTGCGCACGTACTTGCGAAGAAAGAGAAAACAAACACATCCAAGTCGAAGAGCTCTACTCGCAAAATGTATTTACGACAAGAACCCCTTTGATTGCCCCAGATTTTGCGCACGCAAAAAAACTGAAGAGTTGTGTTCAGTTTTGCTCTTCCGCGACAGGGTTCGCCAAGCACACAAATCGTCTCACCTCGACGAGATCACTCTCGTCGCGTAATCTCTGTTGTTTCCTGCTGCCACAATGTGAAGCTTTTTGCGCGAGCCCTTCGACCGGCACACTGTTACACTTCATCGGTCTCGGAAATACCAGTCCGGCTTCTGCTGCCACGCGCCACCGGCACGCGCAGATCATTCAAACCAGCGATTCTCAGCGTGCTGCACAGAGAGTTCCATAAATCCTTGATAAACGTTCCTAAAAATCGTAACCTTTACTCATAACAATAAATTATGTAAGGCCATTTTTTGTTTTTGACTAGTGTTCATGAGGTGTCAGCTTGGCAAAGTGGTCCATCTAATATTTATTTTGAAAAATGGGCCAAAAAGGTTGAGAAGCACAGAATTTCAAACAAATCAATGTTCAGGTCGATGCAGACGACAACGGAACGGTCTACACCTACCGCAGGCTTTACGAAGACAGCATCAAATGCGCCGGCGCCCTGCACAAGCTCGGAGTTCGGCAGGGTGACATCATGGCCGTGTCGCTGAGCAACCGACCGGAGTTCGTCATTCTGGTTGTGGCAAGTGCTGCGTGCGGCGCGGTGCTGACCACGTGCAATCCAAATTACACCGTGGGTAAGTCAAGGCGAAGTGCTATTTTACGTAAACTTTGCCTTAACTTGGTGAGTCGTTTAGTCAATTTTACGAAAACAAGATCCATGGGCAGGACTTCAATTTATAGTCAGTTCTAGCTGTAAGCGTAGCCAGGGGGGCCATCCCTCCAAATTTTTAGTATGTCTAGTAAGTTTGTGCTTTCAGAAGTGGCGTCCCAAACAAAAAGACTGTTACTCGCCTAAAGTCAGGCATTTTGGCCCCTCAAAAATTTGGTCTTACTTACGCCACTGGTTCGAGTAGCCCGTACCTGCGCGTCTGTCCGTTCTCCGTTGTGTGATGTTATTTTATCAACCAATTTTTCTTACCACTCGTTTGGCAAGGCGAGCTGCCAACCGAGTTGGTCGCTTGCCATTGCCCAAGCAAGTTTTGCTAAGAAAAGAAATAAGTAGTAGTCTGTATTAGTTTTAACCAGAAACTTATTACCTCAAGTCTTCTGATAGCGAAATCTCCATTGCATGCAACAGTACAGCATGTATTTTCACCTGCTAACAAACTTGGACACGCTTTTGTGTGATATTGTTGTTCGTTTTTTATTAACGTATTTTTATAGCGATGGTGTTTTTTGCATGTGCGCCTTTAATGTATGTAGAACTGCTGTTGCCTGCAAGACATCGGTTTTGCAAAAACATGACATTTGAAGAAAGATTATGCTGCTGCAACAAACGTAAACGACTGTGAAGACCTTGGATAGCGGCTGCAAGTTCTTTCCACGTACAACATTGATCAACTGTGCCATCAGCATACAAACAAAAAGAACGTATCAAAATGTGCCTAAAACGCCTTGTTTCGAAGTTCAGGAGTGTTTAGTAACTTATTTTTTGTGCTGCTGGCTAGAAAAAAACAGCGGCTCAGTCGCGATTGTGATGTTTGAGATTCTGTTTTTTGGTCAGAACTTGCAGCGCCCCCGAATGAATTGCTTGGTGCCGCAGGCAGGCTCTGCACTGTATACCTTTCGCGGTCGGCACTGTTGTGGTGCACGAGATGCTCCCGCCGTTTGAGAAACACCGTTCAGGTGGTTCTCAGCATCACGATGACCTTTTTCGCAGACGAAATAACTAAACAGCTTTCACACTCCGAGCCATGCATTGTGGTTGTCGAGAACAGCGGTTATGACAAAATACAAACAGCTGCGCAACACGTGCGCTCCATAAAGGTATGAACTGAAGATAATGCTATCCTGCTTCGGTTTTGTCTTGTTTGTCGAAATAATGCATATTGATTTAACCAGTAACCTAATAAGAGGTTAACAACTTGCAATGATGTATCTATTAATTGACTCGGGGATGTTGCAGAAAATTTTCACCGTTGAACCACAAAAGAATCGCACGTCCGTCCGGGAGTTGATAAACAGCGGTCATCCAGGAGGTGTGAACTTGGTTTTTGTTTTTAAACCAGGGGTCTTCAAACTTTTTTGTACGAGGGCGATACAAGCTATAACACAATAGTCCGAGGGCCGGATATCTTACGTAATGTGTGAATCTTTCGGGATATGTTACACTCTACCAAATCAATAAATGTTTCGTAAATATCTTATTTTTTCAAAATTGGCAAGATGTCTCCGCGGGCAGGATGAAAGACGGCTTCGCGGGCCGGATATGGCCCGCGGGCCGTAGTTTGGAGACCCCTGTTTTAAACCATGCAATTGACTTTTTACTGTTCACATAGCAGCAGCTTTAGCAGTGGTCGATGTTTTTAGCTCGCGTATTTGCGGAGCCTAGTCGTGTGATTTCCCACATTTGTCGAGTTGTCTAATCCTGACGTGTACGCGCTTGGCCGAGAGACGCTACGGCGATTTACTTAGTGGCGGCAGGTCGAACACCCAACCTTCCAGCTGAGAAGCGGACATTCTACCACTGAGCTACCACCGCCCCTTGTTATCCATTTGTTTGTTGCTTCGTAGTACCTACATGTTGTGCCCTGTATACAAGTAACTCATTTTGGCTGCTTGGAACAAGGTATGACAAGTTGCATCGTGAGAGTTTTGCCATTTTTAGTTGTCGCTTTTATTAAATGGTCATCAATCGAACTAGCCTCGGAATTTTAAGTACAATTTCAATACACTGGTTAAAGAGCTTTTAGGTGTGGACAGAGAAAAGCAGATAGTGTATGATAGGCTTCGTTTTGGGGCCTGAGGAATGTACTTACTTGGTTTAATTCACCACCAGACACTGTGAGGTAGTTCGCCAGTGGCGGTCCAAAAAACGTTCCCCAGCAACGAGAAGGAAAGAGTATCCAGTCAAGCCCCGCTTTTTCTCTGAACTTATCCTTATTGAGTCGCTGTAATCTTTCTCAGGTTGTAGTTTCGTTCCATGAGTTGCGAACAGTTGCTGATGGAAGCTTGTCCTCTGTCATGGCGTTTTACTCAAATAAATCCCAAGTTTTTGATAAATGCGTAACGACGGCGTGCGATCTTCTATCACAGACTATCCGTGGCACGTTCGTCCAAATATCACCGATGACCCTTTTTACCTTCCCTACTCCAGCGGAACCACGGGCGTCCCGAAGGGGGTGGTGCTTACGCAGAGGAATCTGGTGGCGACTTCCACTTTGTTTTGGTGAGCACACACGAACAGGTCAAAGAGACTCTCGGTTTCGTTTCGGCTGAAATCTGAACTGCTTGTTTTTTTGACTTGCTGACAAGTTTCCTGCTTTTAAAGTAAACGTCGTGCCGTTCAGTATTTAAAACAAGACCAGCGGTGCTTCGCTTCACTTTCCACGTCTTCCTCCCCCTGGGGAAGTTGACTGCGACATTGCCGAGCGTTTATTTGTTCGCAATCGCGTAAAAAACGACGTGCATGCGAAGACGACGACGACGACAGCAAAGTTTTGTCAGTTTCCAACAATCTTTAACGCGTCACCAGCAGCTGTTTATTCGCTCGGGCTCTTTACGCCGGTTCTGGACGGTGGCAGACGGGATGACCGGAGTGTCTTTTCGCCCCCACCCCCCGGCCTTACTGTGTTTGCATCGAGAAGTTTAGCTAGCGCGAAAACCAAAAATAAAATTGTTGTTGTTGCTACCAAGGAGACGTCAAGCCTGATTTTTTCAGGCCTAAGAATTGCAGCCGGCGTGGTCAATTTCGCATCGTTTTATTCATTTCTTTCCTCGCAGTACCATGGTGCGGCTGTCTCGAAAAGACGTCTTGTACTTGGTCCTCCCTCTCTTTCATATTTACGGGACGATGGTTGTGTTTGCCTGCCTTCTGTCAGGGGCGACGGTGGTGCTCCAGCGGCGTTTCACCGTTGACTCTTTCTTGCAGTGCGTGCAAAAGTACAAGGTAGCGTTATCGAAGCTGAACAGGGCTGTTTTTTTTCGCTGAGACATTTCGGTCATTTTTTGCTGAGTCATTTTGGTCATTGAAACATTTCGGTCATTAGTCTCACAGTTGTATTAAATCTCGCCATAACAGTGTTCGTTAGCCGATATTTTCAGACATTCTGACCGAAACGACTTAATTTTTTTTCGGTCATTTCAAAACCATTTCGGTCTGTGGCCGAAAAAAAACAGATACAGTGGCGGATCCGGACCAGGAGTTTGGAGGGGTCAGTCAAATGGGGGGCGACAAAAAATTCTTCGCTTGTTTAAATACTCGAGATTGTCTGCGACAATCGTTTGGTATCACACAAAAGTGGTGAGGCCAAGAAAGCGGTTATAGTTGTTGGTCCAACTATGCGATATTTTAGGGAATAACCACAGTAAGCGTCTTATATCATTATGTCACGAAACTTTTGAAGAGTGTCCAAAAACAGGCTTTCGTTTTTCACAAGCTCCACAGTAACTAAGAACACTGTTGGTGTCCCAAACAATTTCTTTTATCTTCAAAAATTCGTTAAAAGATGTACCCCAAACCATGCTGCACTCTAGTGTTGAACACTTTTGGCTATCTGTAGATCGGAAAAAGCAATGTCTAAAACGAATTCCCGACCTGGTTGGAAGTTGAATGGTCCTTTTTACACTTGGAAGTGACAACTAAAGTCCTACGATGTGACTAATAAATAGCTAAATGACGGTCACGTTTCCAGAAGAAGCTTATGCAGTTAGGCCTACATGCACAATTGGAAAACATATTTGTTGCTGAAGCTACAATTCTACAACAAAACATGAATGGAAGGCTTTTGCTATAACATTATTCCCCTTCCAGGTAGCTCTGCTGGCTTTCGTGAAAAACGATCTCATAATCGCTTGATAGATTCACACTTGGCCTAAAAGCAATTTATCCTAAACAACAGTTCAGTCAAGTGTTGAATACCGCTTCACATGTTTGGACATTGGAATATTGATGTGAAGAAAAAAATATCAATCCCACTCGTCCAGGTTATGAAAAAAGTTATGACACTGTTCAGCAGAAGTGGGAGGAGGAGGCGGACTGACCCTCCCAAATTTATAATCAATACCTCTAAACAGAAGTCATTTTCCAATTCATGGTATTCAACTACCAAGCCCCCCCAAACAAGCTTAAATTCATACCCAATGTTATTGACCTGGCCGTGGACCTGCTATCCAGGCTAGCAAACGCAAGTCAGAAACAACCTATTAGCATTCTAAACCGCGAATCTCCGCCAACACGACAGTTACCAGTAAAAAAGCTAAAATTTGCACATATTTATGTGATGTAAGTGGAATGATCTAACCAACGAGCTACGCATTTTGCTGATTTGATTTGATATTTGGTGACGGCAATTGGCGGCGGGCCGAAGGCTGAAAATTTGCTTTTTGCTTGTCAAAACTTGACAAATTCGCCAGTCATGCCAAGTTTGTCTTTTCGTGTGGCCGGCGCGAGCTGTCTACGGGTTTTCAATTGCAACAAAAGGATCAAAACCATCAGTCATAGTTGCCAGGCGCGCAGCTATGTTGGGGGAAAGGCACCATCGCCTTTCAAGTTATGGACTGCAAATAATGAACCGTTAAGTAAACAATGTCATCACCGGGTAAAGCCAATAAGCCAATTGTTCATTTCACCAAGCTGTAGATAGCTGGTGTTTTGCCCAAGTTGCTGCGTTAGGAGTTAAGAACAGAGTACCGTTCATTTGTTGAAGCGCGTCGTGCTACCGCAGCAATTCAGTGCTATACTCCATTGTCTTGTCTCCCTTTGGAGGAGTGAAATGTTGCACAATTGCATTGTTAGGTCATAATTCCTTGACCTAATGGAGCACGCTCAGTGCATTTTTAGCAGACAGCGGCAAGTTGTTTGCTAACGTGCATATACTGCTTTAGCTTTTCACACGCTGCATTATGGTTCAATCAGGTGCAGTAGTTCCCACAAGAAACTTGTTCACTCACCTTCACGTTGCAAAACTACGATGCAGACATACTGTAAACTCACGGACTGCAGTGGCAACAGACCTGAAACTGGTTTTTCGTTCTGGAAACTTCTAAAATCTAGAGTCAGTTATAAGTTTTCCATATTGCATTCCTATTTTCACATCTGCCGTTCCTTTCAAGGCTGCCATCAAATGTAAAGCAAACTCGTAACAAAAAACAGACAAGTTTTGCACGACCCAGCGGCAAGTCGACAACTTTGCTAGCGAAAGCGACTGTGTTTGTGATTACTTAACTCAGTGATTTAAGTGATTACTTAACCCAACCCAGTGATTCTCAACGTGGTCCACCTGGAATTTCTAGTGATCTACAGAGTTCCATAATTCGTAAGCTTGAACATGCTTTGAGTTCACTGACCTATGTGCAATACAGTTTCGATCAGTTCTTCATGAGCTGTCAGCATAACAAAGTGGTCCATCGGATATTCTTTTTTAAAAGATGGTCCGTGGAACAATAAAGTTTGAGAACCACTAACCTAACCTGAGTGAGGCTGGGAAGTTCTCACGCGGGAAAGAAATTACGGAACAGTAAGTATTATGACGAAAGGATAGCGTTGTTGAAAATATTCGATAACGGTGGCTTAGTAAAATCCCGACACGTAAATCCTGAAGTGCAACGAAGTGTAACAAGTGTAAAGCATTGTTATGTTTGAAGTGTTTCTGTCTCAACTTCAATAGGCACCAAAAAAGGGCGCATTTGTATCATAGGTGCGCCATTCAACGGGAGGCCACAGACAATTGGGGGGCAGTGGCCCCAAACCGCCCCCTTGATCCGCCACTGAAGCTGTATAATGTTTAGTTTTAATCACTATGCTGCTTTACTCGTGAAACGAGCCGGCTCAGCACATTGAACCGCGTTAGCGAAGTCTGCCGGTCGACCTGTGACGGAATTAGTCAACGCTTGCGGCTGCAACGGCAGGACCGCAATGTGCTGTGCCCGCTTTTCCTGTTACCCCGAAACCAGCAGTCCAAGTTCCAGAGTTTCCTTGTCCACTGCGCGCAGGTGACGTTTCTTCCCGCCGTGCCCCCCATGGTCCTGGCTTTGAGCAACAGTCCGGTGTTCGACCAGTACGAC
>JGI24022J15233_10007353_pt1 | contig 12119 bp, 5 predicted proteins | sample Ectturendosymbi2_FD_15233 | JGI IMG/M metagenome (IMG submission 15233)
GGTATGGATCTGTAGGGACCCGATTTCTCTGATTCTAGGGACCCGATTTTCTCTGATTTTAGGGACCCGATGATAATTTTCTCTGATTCTAGGAACCCGATTTGAAATTCTAGGTACCCGAATCGGGTCCCTAAACGCCTTAAAAAAACCCTGTGCTAAAGTTCTAAGTTCAACAAGCGGCATCCCTACTTTGCCACACTTTTCGTTATAAGGGTCTGCACTGGCTAATTGCAAAACCTTTTTCGAAAGATTTTCCAATGCATATGTGGGCCAGAAAGATTGATTGTGGACTATACGAAAAGTGATTCCTATACCTCAGCACAGCCTTATCCATAATTTACGGAGACTGCACCTCAACGACTGACTACTTTTCTTTGCGGTAAGGAAATACACGACAGGGTCTTAACTGAGGACCGTCGTGCTTATAATGGTGCCATGCACCTTTATTTGCGAGCTGTGGGAAGCTAGCACTCACAGAATTTATCAACGCGTAACCGACAACCTTTCACCTAACCTTCACACCTCATAAATTCCGAGCGTGCACAGAGTTGCAACTTCCAACCTCGTATTTCCTACAGAAGTTGTTACAGGGCGGAAGATGATCAGCGCAAACACTTGTCACAATGTTGGCAGCAAACTTTAACAGCGACTGATCGTCTAGCACGGTTTCTGAAACACAACACACACAAACTAAAAGCATTCTACTAGCGCAGCTCAACTGTGCAAACAAGCTTCACTATCGGTTAGCTGAGCGCGCGATAAACAATTAAACAAAAAGACAATTGTATTTATTTACAGTAAATTTAACACGCAGCTTAAGCACACGACTGCAATCCAACTACAACTTTAATGCCGATTGGGGAACGACCACTGCTTGTCAATTCTCCAACAACAAATAATAGACCTTGCGTACCAAATTGATGTGGGCTCCGCCAGGCCCGTAGTGAGCTTTTAGGGTTTTGGGGGAAAAATACAGTTTTAAGCAGTCACAGCGCCGGATTTAGGGGGGGCCAAGGTCCCCCACCAAAAAGGGGCCCCACCATTTTAATGTGTTTAGCCATATGTACCACATGTGCGTTCCACTTAGTAATTTTTATTAGCGAGAAAAGTTTGTTTGAAGACGCTATTAAATTATCGTTCGTCCAGACGGCAGTATTTCACTTGAATATTGTTTGATATTGTGACGAAACAACTATCACACTTATTGTTTTCCTGAAAGTCGGTCAGGTACCTGAATCTAGTGCAGCGTTTCCCAAAGTGGGTTCCACGGAACCCTAGTGTTCCATAGACAAATCTAAAGGGTTCCACGACCTATACTTTCCATTTTTAAACAAAAACTGCTGATATGTCCTTTAACCCTTTGGGCGTGTGGCAGCCGCTATATCGTCTGATCTACTCGAACTTTCTTTATGGTTAGACCTACTTTTATTGTGCACAATTTTGTTTACAGCACGAAACGTTAATAACGGCAATTTGGGTGAAAAGAGTGTTTATGTTTACTTGGCAGTTCTGGCGGGGGTTCCTTGTTCACTTAAAATAACCTTGCAGTGTTCCGCGGACAAAAAAGTTTGGGAACCACTGATCTAGTGAATGCAGGTCAAGCCATGTAGAACGCATTAGCTTACGCAGTGCCGGATTTACCTATAGGCTATATAGGCTTAAGCCTAGGGCTTCACGATCCAAGGGGGCATCCAAAAACTGTGGTACGCATAGAGTCAATGGCCGGTATATGATCATTTAGATTAGACTTCGTCAAAAATTTATGTCTTAATTATTATTCATGACATTTAGTTTTATTCAACTTTCGTGGTGATAACGCCAGAGTCTTCCAACCAGTTTCCATGAATATCAATATGACAATTGGTTGAGCCACATGCCAACTATTGTGTCGATATACTCAAAGCACGCTGGCTGCGTCCTACGTTTGCTGAATTGTATCGATTGTTACGTGTGACTCTATCAAAAGAAGTTTTGGCTGTTCATGTTTGAAATGCACCTAATCAGTGACATAACTGACGAGTGGCAGGGGTGCGAACCGCCTCCCCCTGCCAAGGTAAATGTAAAAACCGGGCCCCTACCTATTTGTATATCGGTATTTACTATTCTTTTGGTTTCAGTAGATTGTTGTTTTTTGCGGTTTTTGTATAGCCGTTAAATACCGGATTTGCTATTGTTTCTCAACTATTTTCTGAGTGTTAGCCTGTGGGCTCCCTTCAGCTAAGTTTCCCCATGGCTCAAACCTCTAGTTACGTCACTGCACCTGATCAAAGCAAGGTTGCACTGCAGATAAGAGCTATGTGTAGGACTAGCAGCAGTATCCTACAATAAAAGCATAGTTGTTTCCTAGGTGACTGAGCAATACAGTAGTTTTGTCAGCGTTGCTATCGCGGAAAGTTCGACTGGTATTTTAGATGTGATTTTTTTTCCATTTGAATTTTCTTCAGTAAAATCATTCAGAAATCAGATCTTTATTGAGTACTTGTGTAAGTTTGTACTACTTCCATGCTAAGCAACTCAGAGAAGATCTTGATGAGCTTGAATAGCAAGCAAAAGTCACTTTGCCAACTGGCAACCACAGAACTCTTCCCCAAAGAAAGAAAGAATAGGGAAACAGCTAGAAAGTGATGAAAGCGCGTTTGGGTCTAATGGCTTAGATTAGTAATTATAAGTTTATGCAACCACGCAGAGCTTTATTCCTTTGCTTGATGGTCACTAACTGCTCAGGTGAAAGATCCTTTTCAAGATTCAAAAGAATTAAAAATGAATTGAACAGTCGCAGTGTTCCAGGAGAGGTTGTCCACACCAAGCATTGGGTACATAAAAGTGACAAACTTAGGCAAACAAATTTTAATGAATTCTTAGATAATTTTGTTATGAAGAAGGCCAGAACAAAACCTTTTTAACTGTTTACTGAGTTATATTCAGCCTTACTTGATTCGATGATTGTAGCTTTTTATTTATTTATACGTATTTCAATAATGACAGCATAAGCGAAATTTAAACCAGCCCAGTCGCCACGGTGGGCATTGGTGAGCTCAGCCCTTCTAAATTTCAGTATGAAACACTATAAATCAGTAGAGATTTTATCAAATTTTCAGAATTGTGAACCTAACAGTTACAGCCATTTGGGTGCGTTTTAGGTGACGTGTTTTGGTCGTGTGTGTGAGATTTTTACAGCCGTGGTAGCGAGTTGCAACGTGGTCCTCACGCAGTGCTTTAAAGTCTTTGTGCCGCCACACATACTATGTAGGTGCAGTGTGTTTGTTTATTTATTTTTTGAACACAGGTAAGAAAAAACAGATGTGATTCTTAAAAAAAACGTAGACCATGTGTTTTATTAAATATTTCAAGTGTTGCGATTTCGGTTGGTTTGCCTGTGGCAGTTAATAATCCTGTTCCCACCAGCCAAGTAAGATTTCAACAAATCCATGCAATTTAACGTTTTTGCGTCGAAGGCAGCAACAAACGCAGTGATCGTGGACACTCCAGTGATGATTTAGGATTTTTCACTGACCGTACTTTCAGAGCGTCATTTACGGATTTTCGCAAATTGATTAACGCTTTCCATTTTTTCCTCGCAACAGTGGGAGAGGGGGCCTCACAAGTGGATTAGCCTAGGGCCTCGCATCAGTTAAATCCGGCCCTGAGCTTACGTCTCTACTCGTTACTGGTAGATTTTGCGCCTGCCTTATTTACTGCAGATTTGCACAAGTCGCACATGAGTAGCATTGTTAAGTAGGGCTACCATACGTCTTCTTTTTGGAGTACATGTCCACTTTAATAATATCGGAGGACATTAAAAAATGCCAGAATTTCCTCCTTTTTACATTTCTTATTTTATATAGCTATAATCAGTGGCGTAACTAAAGGTTTTGAGCCAGGATCGTGAACCTAGAAAAAAGGGCCACGGTACGAGGTCCACTAGCCAACACTCAGAAAAAAAAAACTTGACAAACGATGGTGAATCCGGATGTGGATGGCTAAACTAAAGCCTAAATCACCGGAAAATAATCCGAAAAACGCACAAAAACAATAACCTGTTGAAAACTAAAAGAATGCTAAAACCGAAATATGATTTAATTGGAAGACCTGTTTTTACATTTAGCTTGCCAGGGGGGCAATTCGCCCCTCTTCACCCGCCAGTTACGACACTGGCTATGATATATCGTATTTCCATACAGTATAAGCTGTTTGTACTCAACTGCAACAAAATACTAGTTGTTGGGAGGGCCTGCAAGTTGTCTAATTTGTCTATATTTTGGTTGAGTTAATTAATTTCCGGCTGAAAAGGCGAGAATGCTTTCACATTAATCGTTACATAACGGTGGTAAATCTTTTTTCAATATCTCAATGACTTTGGCATTAGAGCGCGGACTTCTGACTCCATTATAGGTTCTATACTAGCTTTGCGTATGAATCCTGATACGATGACCAATGTGTTGTGCATAGCTTATAGTGTAGTACTTTGTAGTAATTATAGCAAATCAGTACTGCTAAAAATGAAGAAATTCGTCAGAAGTATCCCTTTTTCAGAAAAGGACTAAATGATTTTGAATCTGAGTGATTTGCGTGTAGTTGCATTTACAAAGTTCGCCAAAGAGAGTGAAAAAACTATTGTGACTTTGTGGATACTGAGTGCCAAAAACTTATTTCTCATAGAGTAATCTGGTGGCTATCGCTTTATCCTAGCTTGCCAAGGATGCTTCAAATGTACTCAGCTTCACATTCATACTTCATGTCTATCCACAAGCCAACTGTTGTTCTTAAATGTCTTTTTTGTAAATTCTCTGAGCGAACTCTATTTAAGACATTTGCAGTCATTTCTCGTTGCTTTTAATGCGCAAGCTCAGAATATTGAGAAGTCCAAAGCACCATTTGTTGAAGACAGAAAATCAAAGATCATGTTGTGACAGACCTAGATCTACGTAAAAATGAAGATAGACCTAGTTTAACCAGCAGTGCAGTAGCAGAAGAACGTCAAGATGTATCATCGAAAAACACGATAGTTGAAATGGCTGACGCTAATACTGAAGGCAACGATGTCGGTCTCTGGGCCTTCTGGCCAGGCAATATACCGGACAAAATATGGGAATATTAGTTGAAATATGAAACAGGTTCTTTTTGACATTGTGATGAAAAGTCATTTTTGAAAGATGATGTTCCACAACAAAGAAAAGACGGAAACTTGTTATGGAAATGCACTACAAGTCTTATTCGCCGCCAGAACCACAATGGCGAAGTAGTTGACAGAAGCTGGCTTTGTTTTTCTCTTTCACAAACTTGTGGTTAAATGTTTCACTTATAGACTGATGTGCGCGGATACGACTAAATGTGCGCATTTCCTTATTAGAAAAGGAATCTTCGACTGGAAGCACATCTTGAACGCTTGAGGAGCCACGAGCATTCAATGGAGCATATAGATGCCACGATTACCTTTAGTCGCAGATGTAATTAATCACTATGAAGAATTGATACAGAACTAGCCAGTCAGGTCAATCAATGCGAACAATATCGGAAATCACCTCTGCCTGCAACGTTTGGTTTCTGTCGTAAAATTTACTGCTGAGCGAGGACTGGCGTTTAGAGATGATGAAAACGTTGGATCGTCCAGAAAGTTTTTCCAAAAAAATTTCAAAACTCTTTTCAAGCAAATATTAAAGAAAAGAAGATGCGATGCTTCTAGCGGCTGGTTTTGCAACAGTCTCACAAATCGCTAAGTATTGTTAAATACCATGTTGCATCATAAACTTTTGTAGCAGTTGAGTTACCAAATGTGACGTCACAAGATTACGTCATAAATATTAATGATATGTGGAAATACTAGTGACTTCATCGATCCTCCCCTACCTAAACATTTTGTATGAGCACATACGGCCTCTCATCACGTCTGGGCCCCAGGCCCCCCCACCATCTAAATCCGGCGCTGGGCAGGCAAGATCTTTGTTTTTATTATATGTTTGAAACAAATTTTTTTGGGCATAAAATAATTTAAGGGGGTACACAAATATTTTAGGGTCACTGCTCCGGAATGCCCCACATGGCTACGGGCCTGAGTTCCGCATCTCAGATTTCGGTCTTTGAGTTTATCAGAAAACTCGTTGAATGGCAGGATGTGGGCGATAGGCCTGCGTATGAGGGCCGGAAACGTCACTAACCGGGAAGTGGACGGAGCAGCGATATTAGGACGTGTTTGCATGAAGAGAAACAGATCAAGTCGTACAGTCATTGTTGTCAGAAGCTGTGATAACGAATACAAAGTATGGACGAAATCGCCGGAACTCGGAAAGGCGGCTCCATACGTCAAATGAGATCAGATACAGTTACGATTCGAGATTGCACTAACATGTAACAATTCTCTTAACTCTTGGCGCGCGTTACGCTCAGTTCACAGTCGCTGCTCCTAGCACAGCACCACTGTCCGTTCGTTGTCGCCGACTGGGTATGGCCGCTACGGCCGATGGTCGTTGACGTCATCGAGACGTATCGTAACTGTCGCTACGCTTCTAGGATGATTGAGATCTGCACCAAAAACACCTGACGTCAAAGTCGGACGAAAAGGTATCGCACACATTTAAAAGACGAATAAAAGAAATGTTTTCCTGCATGTAGCTCAATAAGAGATGGAACCAGCGAACCACGTCAGGCCTTCACACTTACAACCATTTCTACGGGTGAAATCTGCAAACGAAGCAGCGCGTATATTTCACTCGCTGTTCCGACCCAAAAATACCACAGCGCAAGATGAACTAACAACGATCAGACGTCGGTTACAAATAACGGAAGTGTCAGACAAAATCTGTCTCTTACACACTGGAGAAAACATAACCCGACAACGCTATCTAATCCTAATCGTTGTGCGTGTAACATTGTTTTACTTCATATCAACCAAACTCTAAGCTCAGTGCTATACTATCAGCAACAACGGAGACTGAACCAACGACATATGACTTTTCGTTGGGAAAGTCAATATCGCAACAGACGTTTTAAGAAGCCTGATCGAATTCTTTGGTGATGTCAGATCACAAACTTTATCCGATTTATTTGCACTTTCGGCGATGACGTTCTCAGGGCTGTAATTAATATATTAATAATGTAGAAAGAAAATCTTACTTATACAACCAACCGCGACATGAACGCAGCTGGGAGCTCAGCTTACCCGGGGTTCCCGCTCTGACTTTCATGACGTAAGCGTCCTGCGTCTCGCGGTCCAGTGTTACAGCCACGCTGATCATTCCAGAGCGTGGATCGATGTGAAAGTTACCGCTGTCATCTTCAAGATAATATCTGTGAAAACCCAAACCAGTGTCACCCAATCTCTGCCGTTTTGTTGATCACGTCACAAAAGAATCAACTTACGTGAACCAATCGCCTTCGGGGTCAATGGCGGTCACGGAGTCGATGGGAAAACCGATCATCGCTGCTTCACTGACTGCAACAAAATAATGAATAACATTTTAAGGTAGAGCTAAGATGAAAATTGTAATAGACGTCCTAGAGAAAGACTCAATCGCCGTACCCTGATGATAAACGATTGCGTGCTTCATGTAACGGTCAGTAACAAATATTGAGAAAGGCAGGCGCAATGGCGTAGCCAGCACAAATTTTGGGGGGGGCAAATCTTTTGATTTTAAGCGAGCAGCAGTATTTCGCAAGCAGATAAATTCGTTATTCTCTGGCGATTATTTTGTTATTTAGCCGTCGTTTCGCCCACCTATTCAAGTAGACTTCCTCAGGGCAATGATTTTAATCACATAACATGGAATTTACCTATAGCAAAAAACAATGAGCAGTATGACGTACCAAGATAAAAAGCGCAAAAGCGACCATCCAACCGACCATCGCGCTATAGGAAATAAGTGACAGCATGCGACAGTGAACGTGGAAGATAATAAGTGTAAAATGAAAACGCCGGAAGGTGACAATGTATAACAACGCCGTAAAACAGCGTAAAACCTGCACAGAAAAATGCACAAATTGTTGCTACGTCAAGAAAAGCAGTAAATAGTGTGAATGTGCGGTACATAGCAATCAATATTGGGATACACTGAGTGGTGAGCTAGCAATTCAACAAACACTAAAGCGGGCAATAAGATAACAAACTAAAGGAAGTCAAGTAAAAGATAAATTTTACTCATGTTTTAAAATATTCTGATAAATAGCTGGAAAGTTTGCGTTTTTATCATTCATAGTGTTAATTTTTAAATTGATGTACAAGGATTCTATAAAAATACGCTTATTGTAGCCATTTGCGTGATTTAAAACGTGGACGCAATCCCAATAAAAACCATAGCCACTTTGGGCTGCATGTTTCATCAAAGCTGTTTTTTCTGGATTTAAAAAAATATTTTTTGGCAAAATGTCCCTGTGGTATTCTTTCAATCGACTGCTCAGGCTTCGCTTCGTTTGTCCAATCTGTTTGTGTTCATATTCCCCGCATGGGATTTCACGGACTACACCTCGGCGTTTGCTGCCGGGTACGGTGACTTTTCCTGAAGTCAGGATTTTGGTTTAATTTTAGGTTTGAAGATAGTTCGTTTATGATGTTTCTCCAGAATTCGTTTCAAAGACTTTGCCAAGTCAGTTGTGCACGGTAAAATAACTATAGATACAAATTCAGAAAATCCGTCGTGTTGTTCTTTTTGATGTGAATCATCCATTTGGGGTAACAATTCAACAAGAGAGTTCGTTTCACATACTTCATTTCGCTGTTCAGGTCCTGGGCTGTGGAGGAAAGGTATTTAGCTTATTCGAAAAGAGTGTTAACCCCTAATTGTTGTTGTTGTATAGGATGTCCTGATCTAAAGTTGGGGTATCTGTCTAAATGGGTTGGTTTATGATAGACTGCTGACAATAAGTGGCCATTTGATGAGCTTTGATCAATAAGTCCAATAATGGAAAGCATTCTTCCTACTCTTGTTCCATACTGAATTGGATGAAGCTCTCTATTGGGTTGAGATGGGTGAAAAACTCGGACAAATTTAATTTCCTTATGATCACAAAAGTGTCGTCTGCATATCTTTTCGCAAATGTGGAGGGTATGCGAAGGTTTCCAAAGCGCGTGTTTCAACGTTTTCCATGACTATAGGCTTGCAACTACTAATGAAACGGGAGAACACATCGCTGTTCCAAAAACTTGATTGTAGTATTTTCCACAAAAGTAAAATTTGTTGAACTTAAGCAAGTTTTAAGTCAAATTTGTACGTTGACTCAGCTCGGGATCGGATTATGGATGTTGTTTGGCTATGTTTAATGCCAATTGAATCGAAACTTTGATGAATTAAGATACAACATCGAATGAGACCAATATTTCATCATTTTGGAGGAATTCATGAGCAACAGAAGATGCAAAGTCTAACGAGTTTGTTACGTGATGTTTTGATTTTTTATTAAGTGGTTTCAGTAGTGAGGATAATTCCTTAGCTAACCAGTAGGTAGGTGAGTCTATGATAAAACTATTGCTCGTAGGGGAATGTTTTCTTTGTGTAATTTCGGTAGTTCTCCGGCTACAGCCGGGGTGTTGTGGCACCTGAGTTTTTCTGTCTAAAACTTGCTTCTTTCGTGATCTTTTTGTTTTCGAGCAAAATTGTCAACAACTTTATTGACATCTTTGGTTGTTGACACGGTTGCGTTGGTTTCAAGATGTTTGTAAATTTCTTTATTATCCAGCATTTTGGTAATCTTGTTGTCATACCACACGTTGTCTAAGACTGTGGTGATGTTACCTTTGCCAGTCTTGTTGATTATTGTACTTGGATCTTTTTAGCTTTTGCAACGCCACGTGTTCTTTTTGAGTCAAAACTGATCTACTTCACTTATTGTTTTGTGTGGTTGAAACCACTTCACCACGAATCAGGTAGCCTCGCTGGGAAAAATGCCTCGTAATCCGTCTTCAATTGAGGCAAGGATATCATATACCAGTACATCTTGAGGGGCAATACCAAAATTCTTGGCCGATGCTGACGTTTTTCATTTTCCACTGACGATAACCGATACAGAGATTTTTGCATTACTCAAACTACAGTTGAAAGACATTACCATGCATATTTTCTTCAGGCAGGCCACTCAACAATTGGAATAGTTACAGAAGTTACAAATGAAAGACCAGATTGTAATAAGTTAAGAACATATTTGTGAACAGCAAAAAATGAAAAGCAACAGTATTTTGTTTGGGACACCACTTCTCAAAGCACAAAATGACACGATTTGCTGAAAATTTGGGGCGGCTATGGCCCCTTTGCCCCCAGGGGCTACGCCTCTGGGCAGGCACTTCATCGGATAAAGAGGGATCGGAAGTCTTACGTCTCAATATTTTGAAGAACTATATGTTTCTTCAACTAACTCAATAAGCAGCCACGCGGTTCTGGTCGTAATTATTCACTGCTTTTGGTCAGCAGCAGCGCAGCAGGCGAGGAAGGGTATAAATATTTTTGATTTAACTTCACCGAGGCGATGACGACCGACACGTGTCTAAAATTCATTAAAACCGTCAGATCAACTTTCTATGGTTAATTTATCGTTGACGAGGGTGATCATTCTTGAAACGCATATCGAAATCAGATACACGATGTCGGGAAAGATACGACATCAAACAATAATGCGCTTCGCTTGTCTTTGGTTAGCAAGCTCGCAAAAATTTACTTAACGATTTGGGGAGAATTGTTTACGCAGCAAAAGGCACAACGCTAGAAAGGATGTGTTGGTCATAATGAATTTTTTTCCAGAAGCTAACTGTTCACAGCGAGTTTTAGGAAATAGAAGTTAGCCAAAAACTAATGACGACCGCGCAGGTTTATAAGTTACGGCCAGACGGACTACAATGGCTAACGTGAACGTTGTCCTATAGATCGTCAGTACATACCCATTCCTAAGATTGCGTAAAATGTAAAAGTTTTGTGGAAGACAAACATCAACACACTAACAAAAGTATTCCATTAGCTCACCGAAAAACTCATAATCTGTTTTTGTGAATTCGGGCGGTTCGTCCACGTCAATTACTTTGACAACGACTTCAGCCTTGTCTTCCAATGGGCCAAGATAGTCCAAATCCGGGTCCAGGTGAACATTGACCGCTTTTATTGTGAAAAAATATCGTTGGCCATTGTTCCTTTCGTAGTCAAGTTGCTGAAAGTCCAAAAACATTAATTTTCGATGACTACTGAACCAGAACCGTCGCCAGAAAGTTTTCAATAGAGGGGCTTTGGGTTTGTGCGGGGGGGCTTGACACTCTAAAAATTGACAAAATCTCAACTGATTTATAGTGTTTCATGTTTCAATTGGGGGAGGGCTTGGAGCTTTGTTTGGGGAAGCTAAGCCCCCAAAAGCTCCCCAGTAGCGACGGGACTGTACTGAACACGCTAACGAGATAGATGTCAGGTTGGTAGACATAATGTGTAACATCATAAAGCTGAGTTTGACAGTTGATTGATTTTTACGCACTCGTTGCTTGAAACCGCCACATTTAAAACATGAAGGACACTAGTTAAAAAAGAATGATCCAAAAACCTTTTCCCCACTTAATTATTGCCACCAATCAGCAAAGGGAGACGGCGCGAAATAGAGCTAATCATCTTCTCCGCTCGAAGACGGCGCGAAACAGAGCTAATCATCTTCTCCGCTCAAAAGTATCATAACCACACGCGGGATTTTATGCAATGAACAAACCTCGTTGACTTTAATTACTCCAGTGTTATCGACAGTCTCCATAACGAACTTGCTTCCATCATTTCGCGGCAAGATCGAGTATGCGCACCGTTTATCTTCGCCCAGGTCGGCATCGCTCGTGGTGACTCGGAAAATTTCGGATACGACAGCTGTCAAAATGCAGAGAAATATAGATATTGAACGAGCCGAACTTTGCACTTGCTGGTAATGCCGTTTGAAAAAACCTTCAACCAGGCCATGGGTGTAATGCTAAAAAAGAAGTGTGGGAACGCACCCAGTTGAAAGTTAAAAAATGTGGGAACGCGAATAACGAAGTGTGGGAACGGACCCAAAAACTTACCATCATCAGTAATTATACAATTACAGGGTGACCCAAAAAGATGTGTACCCATGAAAATTTCAATTGTGACTTTGATTAAAAAGCTATTTATTTCAAATTACAACCATACATTATTCAG
>JGI24022J15233_10007354_pt1 | contig 12119 bp, 4 predicted proteins | sample Ectturendosymbi2_FD_15233 | JGI IMG/M metagenome (IMG submission 15233)
GAAAATTTATNNCTTCATTTGAAAGAACATGATGAAAGTACCTGCTCAAAGAAAATGGCTGTAGCCTAGGTCTGCTGCCATGACACGGTTTGAATAAAATGCTAAGCTTGGTCATATTAACAATAACACCTTAGTAGTCGAGCGGAATGCTCCAAGTTTAGTATGCGAGTGGTCCTGGGTTCGACTCTCGATTTCAAAGCTTTAGTGGCACTGGTTATGCGTCATACTTTTGATGGGACCGGTTGGGTTAATTCTTTCCCGTTCGTGTTTAGGTTTTGGGTTCAGTTTCATTAAACCTAAGTGAACATTTTCTATGTATCAATGAGGACAACTGAAAATTACCAATTTGATAAGTTTAGGACTGCTGGAGTGACTGGAAACGCCATTATAAACAGCCACGGGCAGGGCGACAGTCCCGTATGTTCAGCCAGAGATGAAATTTCGCAGCCCTCCCGGCCATTTTCACCACGAGCCGCCACTGACTACTAGAACTTTACATTATACAGTATGTGAACAAAGATGGATACGGTGCGATTTGCAAAATGGTCCCAGCAGAGCTTTTGCATTTTATGGCAAAACATACACTACCATTTAGAAAACCTGGGAAATCGGATCACAACTAAAATTTTTTAAATTTTCAGAATAATTACATTACAACAACAAAATTTTTCTCAATCCGATCCAATCCTGATCCGCCAATTTAAAAAAAATGCAGTCCGATCCAGTCCTGATCCGGCCGAAATTGGCTTCAGTCTCAATCCAGTCCGATCCAGTCCTGTCCGTGCTCATCAGAGATGAGCATTGAACTGGACTTGGATTGGACTGGATCCGGACTATGATGAATTTTGTTGAATTTGGATTGGATCCGGACTGTAAATAGCTTCTTAAATTTAGGATCAGGACCGGATTTGAAAAGAATTGCATAATTTTTGTTGTTAAAAATCTGTATTTTGTTAATTTTCTGGACTGTATTTGGACTTGGATTTTAATATTGTTTAAACTTTTTGGACCATGGTTGGACTTGGACTGAATTTTGAAAATTCAGAACTGGATCTGGATCGTAAAATATGACAGTCCGCTCATCTCTGCAAATGATAGTGCTGCTCAGTGTTGCCACTGCTGTTTTTTTTCTTAGATCTGGGGTTTTTCTGTTTTATCTGGGGTTCTGGGGTTTTTATTGAAAATCTGGGGTTTTTGACTCTGGTCAAATTTTACAAATGTATGTTGTATTACTGTATTTTCCATTCAGGAATACAATAGTTTCACATGCGTGATGTGCAAAGTAGTCAGTAGCAGTGTTGCCACCTGGTATATAGGGCAGCTTTTGAAGAAGTGATGCCAAGGATACAAAAGAACACATGGGCATTTCAAGACCCAGATAGTTCTCCTTGCAGTCTATGCTGTGTTCCACAGTGTCCTGCTCGTGGTGCAATGGTTAGGTGTTACGTTACGGCTGCTATGCCAATGGTTGGTGGTTCAACTCTCGCCTTTCCGACTTTCATTTTGTTTTTGGTAGTGTCTATTTTACCGCCAAGATTCTGGCGGCAACTCATCGGCTGGAGCTATTGTGCCACCAGTTGAACACTCTGTCTCGTGGCATGACGCAATTTGAATAAAAAGGTCACTTTGTCAAAAAACGCTGTACTGCTAGTGGTGTAATGGCTACGTGTTACGGCTGCTATGCCAATGGTTTGTGGTTTGATTCTCGCCTTGCTGACTTTTGTTTTTTTTCCTTGCTTTTTTCCAGGCTCCGCTTAGGTGATACCTTTAGGGGTTAGTGTTGTTAAGTTAGGGTAGGGTTAGGTTAGCTTAGGGTTACATTAGGGTTAGGTTACCTTAGTGCTAGGTTAGTGTTAGCTTAGCATTAGTTTAGCTTAGTGTTAGATTAGGGATAGGTTAGCTTAGCGTTAGATTAGGGATAGGTTAGGTTAGGGCTACGGTTAGGGTTAAGGTTAGGGTTAAGGTTAGGGTTAAGGTTAGGGTTAAGGTTAGGGTTAAGGTTAGGGTTAAGGTTAGGGTTAAGGTTAGGGTTAAGGTTAGGGTTAAGGTTAGGGTTAAGGTTAGGGTTAAGGTTAGGGTTAAGGTTAGGGTTAGGTTTAGGGTTTAGCTTTTACATTTACTTCGTTTCTACCAAGCCTACTGCACTCTCATCACGCATTACTGTCATGTTACAGAAGGCGGTCGAATAAGGCTTCAAATTTCAAGATCCGTAGGCGGTTCTACAGCCACTGCCTTTGGTTTTGGAACTATAGGTCAAATCTTCTGATTCTAAGGATGAGCTTTGAGAGCACACTATGTAGTTTTAGAATAACATTACAAGCTTCATACACAGTTTCAGTGCTTGGAAATTTGATTTAGGAAAATTGGATCCACAAACCATACCCAACAGTAGTGTGGCTAGCCCAAAAATTTGAGAGGGACCAAATATTTTGACCTTAAGCAAGCAACAGTATTTGGTTTTTGTCACCATATCCCAAAAGACAAAACAAACTATGCTGGAAATGTAGGAGAGTATGGTCTTCATGGCCACGCTCTGGTTGTGCCTATGATCCACAATTGAAATTTCAGTAGGCCACACTCTTGCCATGCCAAGAATGAGCTTGTGGAGTTTAAACGACATAAGTTTGCAACTGAAATTTTCAAAACAGAGTTTATGTCTTATTTGGATAAGAGCAAGGAATGAATGCCCAATCATTTCTGATCTAGCCATTCATAAACTCTTAGCCTTTTGCATATCATATTTGTTTTAAATGGCATTCTCAAAATGCTTAATCATCAAGTCCAAAAACCAGTCCTTTTTGTAAAGTGTTAAAAATATCCTTCTTGTGTTGTCTTGTATCAATGTAAAAACGGATGATCTGTGTAAAAGTAATCAATGACATCCATCCCGTTAGTTGTGCTTGATAACTTAGTATAAACTGAATTGTTTTTTGTTAATTTTTTTCACCTTAGGCCTACTGTTTCCATTGGTTTGGTGGTAGTATTATTACAGTATGTAGTTACTTTTGTGGATTGTGTGCATTTTTGCGATTTCACTTTGGACAAAAATGCCTTTTGAGTCTTAAATTTTAGGCAGTATCTATTTTGCTGCCAAGATAGCAGCAGCAAAAGGCTTGGTAGAAAGGAAGTAAATATAACTAAAAGATAAACCTACAACCAAACCTTAACCTTAACCCTCCACCCAAAGTGGGAAACCCAACCTTGGGCTCAGTCGCTCGGCGTGGTGCAAACTGAACCACCTCAGAATGTGAGTCGGACGCCTCCGGGAATCGCCACACTGATGGAAGATGGCACCGGATCCTTGGTGTCCATGCGGATCTGGAGAAGCCCAAACCGTGGAACATAAGTGGACGTTGTTTGTGGCTCTTTCCGGATGCCTGGAACGAATGCAGATCTTGCTTCACCCCCACCGGCCGTTTGCTGGTTAGAAGAAAATGATCTTGTAGTTTAATCATATGCACGACGACCTTAACCTAAGCTAACCCTAATCCTAACCTAACCCTAACCTATGCCTAACCTAACCCTAACCTATCCCTAACCTAATTCCAAGCTAACACTAACCTAACACTAAGCTAATTCTAACCTCATCCTAACCTAACAACACTAACTCCTAAAGGTAACACCCGTACCATGAACAGTACAGCGTTTTCCTGACAAAGTGACCTTTTTATTTGTATTGTGTCATGTTACAAGACCGAATGTTCGAGTGTCGGCACAAAAGCTCCAGCCGATCTGTTGCCACCAGCATAAAATAGACACTACCTAAATTTTATAAAGGGATTGTTACATGTATCATCAACGTCAAGAGCTCTAGGCTACCTATGAAAGGTCGCATTGAAAAACTTTTTTTTAATGGAGTCAAACTAACAAAAATGTTTGAGAATCCCTGGTCTAGCTCGCTGAGAATGAATGACTAAAATCGGATGTTAGAATAAAAAGTAAGGTCATAGATGTTCATTAGTGTGCAGCATCTAGTTGCCAAAGTGTAAGTGGATAGCCACCAAATATACAGTAGTAGTGGACTTCATTTGAATGGATTAAATATATAGGCTATCTGGCAAATCCACAGCTACAGAGCTGGAACTGATTGGTGATAACACATTCTTCAGACACTCTGCATCAAAGTTCTTTTGCAGCGACTATGCAAAATATGTAATTATTGAACAGGCTACATGGCCTACAGTAACAGTAGTGGGATAGAGCTCACACTACTGAAGCTGGTAGTGTGGTTTTGAATCGCAGTCACGTCATATTGAACACATGAAAAACAGTACTTGCAACCTGTCCAACCTCAGCTCAGCGTTACTAATGGATGGGTGCAAGGAAGCAATTCATGTGCAATGGTGCCACTGGCCTGTCACCAGTGTAGCATTTATTATGAAAGTAGCTGTGGGGCCCACAGCATATTTAAGCAAGTGGAGATGGGTGTCCACTGTCCATAGACTACTTGTGACACTACAAAGAAAGTACAAAATGAACATGTTGAAACTTTCTTTTCCGTTTCTGTTAAGATTTATTATGATGGTTTGGGGTAAATACCTAGAATATGCCTGAAAAAATTGTCCTTTGTTTTAGTGTTTAACTCAAAACTCTTCATTTTTTGATTTTCTGCTGTAGCTGTAACAGGTTGTGTATTATGTGTAAATAAGTAACATGTGCTGAAACAATTGTATGCTTGACAGATTTCTACATCTTCAAAATGGTAAGTTGTAACAAGAATGCTACATGTATTTCTTGAAATAAGACTGCATTGCATTTTGACATGAATCAAGACCTGACCTGAATTTATCAAAATTTTGATCCAGCTTGGTTATAGGTTGAACAGAAAAAATATTTGTTTTGACTTAGCATATTCCTATCTTCAACTTTCGGTGTGCAGGCATTTGAGACCAATTCATTTGACCAATTCATTTGAGACCTGTTCATTTGAGACCTAATTCACATAAGACTTTTTCATTTGAGACCTAATTCACATTAGACTTTTTCATTTTGAGACCTATTTAATTGGGGTCACATTCATTTGAGTCCTATTTATTTGGGATCACATTCATTTGAGACCACATTTATTTGAGACCACATTCATTCGAGACCATATTCATTTTAGGTCACATTCATTTTAGATCACATTCATTTTACGCTACGTTAAAGTGAAACTGTTTTGATTTACTGTGAATCGCATTTTTATGATCTACCTTTCACTTCTTTGTGGGAGACCTGAAGTTTTGCAAGGTTACGCCCTTCCGTGTCCAAGGTGACTCACGCTATGTTGTAAATGCACTCACACTTTAAAACACTGCAAAGGCCAGAAAACTCTTCATGCCTCAGGTTTGGAAGGGAGCGTTGCCCTTTGAAATGTCATTTTGTTAGACCAAGTCAAAGAATTATGTGTTTTGCATTCCAGCGCATTTCCTTTATCAGGGTGCTGCAATTTATCGAGACGCCGCAATATTTTCAGTTTTGATCTGAAAGATGAAAGGCAAGGAAAGAAAAAAAGTCTTTTTGTGTTGGTCAAAGTAATCACAGGAGAAAATCAAATTTTGTGGCTTTTGAGAAGAGAAATAAACCTGCATATGAGCAAAATGTCTGACAGGTGATCTTTACAAATGCGACTGTTTTAGCAGATAACGTTAATTTCAAAGATTTGCAGAATTTGCTAAAATTTTTCGAATGGCAATAACTTTGAAACATATTTGATAAAAATGATAAAGTTCCTACTTCTTCATTGTTTTCAAAAATTTGAACGAGAAACATATTTTCATTATTTTGCCCAATAGCAATGTGCAGCTTCAGACTCTGTGAGATTTTTTTCAGAATTAATGTCATAAACTATTCATACACAAGCAATATGTTGAAAGAACAAACATTGAAAAAGCATGCTATAGACAACAGTGAACTTTTGACATCACATGGAAGTGTAAGAGATAAAAATTTTGAAACTGGTAAAAACACATGGCATTAGATGTAAGTAAATAAAAATATTAGGTGAAGGAATAGATTGCTGAGCAATTGCATGCAAATACTTTGACTTAAGGCAGTAAATGTTAGGATAAATGACTTGTCTAATGCTTGTATGCAATGTGAAATTCAGTGGACATCAACTACATTTTGCCCTCACCACAGCCTTAGTTACGATTTAAATTTTTGAAGTAAAGTAGGAGGTATACTTTCACACACAAAGGCAATATTTCAATAGCTGACATGTACAGCTTTCTAGCAAGAAGTTATGTATTATGTCAAAGTACCTTGCTTTCATGTGATTAGTGAAGTAGTTCCATATAAATAAATGCATGGTTAATCCACTGAAAAAGTATTTTATGTTTAGTTCTTTGTGCTATGATTTCAATTTTCCTATGTGTGAAATTAAATTGTACCACACTGTTTCTTAACCTTTTCTCTACCACGCCTTGCTTAAGTAATTGTCCTTTGTTTCAAGCCCCCTGACTTTAAATAACATGTAAAAACAAATGTATTTATTGTTAAATTTATTTGATCAAACTTTATGTGTTGTAGAGCATGTAAGGGCTTGTGCACCCTGGGAAATTTAATGGTTTCCCCTGGGGAGGCAATCCCCCTGGTTAAGAATGATTGTTCTATCAAGTTAATAATTATTTTGCACAGTGTCATGAAATCAATTTGTTGATTGTTCTGAATAAACATTTTGAGTCTCTAGATATCATACAGGGCATTTCGTTTATATTACTCCCCATTTTTCTTGACATGTGATGTGCAGACTGCAGAGCACATAAAAATGATCCCATATACGGAATATATAATTTTAGCTGATTCTTTTGCAAGGCTATATCGAAAATATTGGCTTTTTTGTTGATTTCATTTTTGCTAAGAAAATGGTTTTAATACGTATTTGATCTTCTCTCTTTTTTATCAATATTTCAAATAAATTTATGGGTATTTCATACTCTTTGTTTTATATTCTTATATTTTAACATAGATTGATTGTCACTTTTACATGCTCACAGACAATACTGGTTTTAAATTTTACTGTAAAAATATTCTAAAAAATATCTTCAATCAAGTAGCAATTGATATTTTTGGTAGTGCTGAAAGAATTTTGTAACTACCATATAAGTTCTTGCCAAAATGTTTGGATGAACTTATTATTTAGTTGGTGCTTTGCAAAGCTTAGTTGAGACTTTGAAGCATGTNTGAGAAAAAACAAATTTTTAGTTTATGTGCTTTGTCTTAATTTAGTCAAGGGCTTGCTTACTTTCATTTCCCCATACATTAGAACAGTTTCATTGTATTTTAAGAAATGGAGCCAGGTAGCAACTTTTTGACTAAATGTTGCTTGGTCTCACAATAGTTTAAAATAAAATGCATTCTTTTTGTTTGAAATACAGGGGTTTTCTGTTGTGAGATCACATATTTGACACTGTTTTTTTGGGTAAGAATCAAATAATTGTGATTGATGAACTGACTTAACAGAACTTAATGCTATGTGCTGTTCACTTGGGATTGCAATTATTTTGACTCATGATTAGCTTAATTTGAAATACGCAAATCATGCAATTAACCCTTCAACACAGTTGCAAAAAGTGTCTGTAACTCTGTGATTACAGTGGCTCCAATGCCTTGTAGAGCGTGCTGTTTTGTCTATTTTTATTGACCTGCATTATGTACAGTGTGTGTGCTTATACTACGGACTTTGTGTCTGCTTACAAACAAATAAATTAAATAAAATTAAAGCTGAACTACATTTTTTCAGTCTTAAGGCAAATCATTCATTGGTGATTGTTGGTAATTTAAGAGCAATATTTCAATTTGCGATCCGGTTGTTTGTGCTTTAATGTACAATGCACCCAGATCCAACTATGTTTGGGAAAATTTTATGCTGATGAGAAGTGTCAGTTTTTGTGTGAAGTTGTATGGTTAATGTAGGCAATTTGCAGCAGTGGTGTTCCACCTTGGGTATTGTGAACCATTTTTGGAGGGGTTGCAAGTAGATATTTTTTGTACATAACTATTTTACATTTGCTTTATCCAAGTTTTAGACAGGGGTTGTTAGGTTGTAGTGGGTTGCTATAATGGGTTGCGGTGCAAAATAGGTTCAAAACCACTGATTTAGAGGGAGCTCAAAAATTTATTTTGATATTTTAAGGCAGCATCTTATGTTAAGCTTTGATATTACATTTTTGAACTTCTAGGTTTTTTCAATTAATGTAACAGTTTTGTGATCAGATATTTTTATACAGTCATGCAAGCATCTGAAAGCCAGAGCTTTGGAAGTTCAATCAAATTTTGTGCTACAAATTAAGAAAATAGTCATGGTATCAAGAAATAACCTGTTAAAAAGCATTGAACGNTTAGCATAAGCTGTTTGCTGAAAGGTCAAGTTTAAAGTCTGCATACCATGCGACCAGTATAATTAATCCATGTTTTTATGCAAATTAGAAACATTTTGACTATCTTGACATAATAGAGTGATCACAGTGTGTGATCTCTGTTGTTGCTTGCTGGCACAGTGTGGAGCTTTGTGCTTACCACTTGGGCCCTCTGATCGCAACAGCAGAATACTGTGATATGCAAGTGAGTTGACGATTCAAATTGTGCAACGTGCAACATATATGCCCCAAAACCATTTTGTGTTCTAGAGTTATTCAGTTACCCTTGCGATATGGACCATGAGTCTGACTCAAAATAAATAATATTATTTTGCTGTTATTGAGATACATGAATAGCTATTTTAAGATGGTAGGTTTTGAACATACCTTTAGTGAAAGTAGTGGATGAATATGTGGAAATGATTATTGAGAGTTAGTTGTTGTTAAACATTTTTGGCTCTTTGCGACAATAACAGTTCCTATGCAGTCTTGAAAAGTATGGAAAAAATTTTGTTAATGTCAGTCTGGAAAAGTCTGGAAAAAATTATTTTGGTCTATCGGTATGGAAAAAGAAAATAATTTTCCAGACTTGATTTTTTGACGTACATTTTAATAATATTTTATTTAAGATTGATATAATTTTACTTATATTGTGTTGAATATTATAGAGCCTATATTTAATCTGGGTAGGCCACACAGGAATGTTAGGTCTGGAAAATGTCTGGAAAAGGCCTTAAATGTCTGGAAATTTATATTAAAAATGGCATAGGAACCCTGTGATAATGCAGAGGTAATACAATGCTGGTTAGCTTGGTATTCTGTTTTTGTACCAAGTAATACTGACTGCTTAACAAAAAAATTTAGAGATTTACTAAAATGTGCAGCCTCCCAAATCTCCAAATCGTTCCGGGAAATCAACACCAACAAGAGGAAAGAGTGTTGATAAAAAAGATGAAGAACTTGATGCGGAAACATTGAGATTAAAAGCAGAAGAAGAAGAACGTAAAAGAATTCACCAAGAGGTAACTCATTGCAGCTTTGAAAATAATAAACTTTGTCTTAATGTAGTCAACTTTTGTTGTTTTTGTCATCATTGCTAAACCCAAGAATTGAAGTGTTTCAAGAGTTTATTTCCACACTCTTTACACAACTTTTGTCAACTAATATTCCTAATTTCCTTGATGCATTCTCTTATTTCAGTTGGAAACCTCTTATTGGCAAGCATCATATAGTCGATACTAGCAGTGGTTCCCAAATTTTCACTTGAAAGACACTTTGCAAAAACCAAAAAAAAAACAGTTTGCCCACCTCACGCTCAATTTAGAAAATGACATTTGAAAATGTTTGATGAAAGCTATATGACTTACAGAGTGTTGGAAATTCTCATTACCTATCCTTCATTTCAATAAATAAATTTTCATATCTATGGTGATTGCATGCTCAAGTCTTTCCTGCTATAATCACCATATTGGGCAGTACTTAAGCATGGCAAACTATCTTTTGTTTTGCAATGCAAAACTTCTGGCTCTGTTATATGGTTTTGAAAGTTGAGCACTCCAATTTGCAAAGATTGAAGAAGCAGAAAAGTGCTTCAATACAAGTACACTTTTTCTATTGCTACTAATCTTCTTGTGTGGAAATCGTAGTTGTGTCATTCAGCATATATTATTTTTCATCCATAAATCACTTGATATAAAAATCAAATCATTGTTTTTTTAATTTGATATCAACTTTGATGAGTTAAAGAGAAAAATTATTGCCAGTGTTTTGTGCTTAGCTTCCAAATGTTCTAATATATGAAGAATCATTAGATTTATTCAAACCTCATTTATTGATGGAAATATTTCAAAATTGTCATCTTTTGCACCATTTTTTCTAACCAACTTCTTTACCTACAACTTCAGCCAAACAGAGGAAAACAACTTTAGGTTGACATTTGATATTCATTTGTAAACATCTAATCAATGGGAACTGCATTTCATTTAAACAACAATTAGACAATTGATGTTTAGGCTAATTTTTGTGTTGTTTACATGGAATGGGTTGAAAAAGCTTGACAAATAGTGAAAAAACACATAATGTTTCAGACTGTTGCAACCTTTTATTCAAAAGATATAAGTGCTTGGAATTATGTTTCTTCAATTTTCTGAACAGGATACTTTCATTATTTGTTTTTTTATGTGACGAAATACGGTGGAAAAAAATCAGCAATTGTTTCCAAACTAAATGAAGGCGAAAACCTTAACAAGCTCTTGCAATAGTGTTCATTTATGTGAGTGTTTATCTTATGCATTTTCTCACTGAGGCTTGTTGTTTTTGACAATGGAATCTTCTTCAATGATCCTGGCCTATCTTTTTAATGAATACGTCTGTTTCTTGTAGTATTCTCCAGTCAACTCACATTTGGTGGGGGAACGAACTTTGTCAATAACTTTAGAATCACAATTTCATGGAACTGAACAGGGAAGAGTCAGTTGGTCTTGAACTTCAAGCAAAGGATACAGTGATGTAGTCGAGACTGTGCTGACCAAGACTGAGCTTTGATTTCAACTTTGAAACCAAGGCTACGAATTCTTATAACAACTGATACCAAGACCTGAATGTTCTAGATTGAGATTCAAGACCTGAAATTATTGGTTTTGCTATGATTCTTTAGAAACAGGCCATCTTTGAAGCTTCAATTTCGTTGAATTTCATCCGTTTTTGTAAACGTTTTATTTCTTGCTTCTTTTTCCAAGTGAGCCTGAAACGCACTCAATCTAAAAATTGTTGGAAGATTAGTTTTTTTCCAAGTTTAAAAGACTGCATGTCCAGTGGCGATTCTAGAATTAAAAAGTGGGAGGTCACTGCGTGGACAAGGAAAAAGTACGGGGGCCAACATAAATGTCTATCTTGTATGGTGATTTTTCGTTGTTGTGAAGATTAGGTTGCTCTGATTAACCCTGTCAAATCCAATACAGGCTTGTGAATATCGGTAAATACGAGCTAGCGTTACTATTCGCTAGAGATACCTAAACACCACTGCAGATGCAATCACACACGTATACTGCTAAGTCAAATATTCTGTGCTAACCATGAAACTTCCACAGCACTGCACATGTGAAACGAAACACCATTTTCCGTACACAATTGTGCCAATCGCACATGAACGAAAACAGCTCCATGAAAGTGAATACAATTCTCATGAAAGCGAAATGGTTCCACTTCCAACCACCTATTCCGTATTGACACAGAGACAAGTAGGCTGTTGATAGCCAACTACAGTTTTTCGACTCTTTCCGAAGCAAATTATTTGCCAAAGTTAGTTTCATTTTTAAAATCATTTGTACTAAATGAGTATGATTCGCGAATTATTTCAAGTGTTTTTCTGATTGAAATGTTTGACCTCCGGGAAAATGAGCGGAAATACGCGAAATAATTGCTTCTGAATCATTACAGAAAATCCGTACAAAATTCTATGAGGTTGCAAGACATGTGTGGGTCGAGTTAAAACCGTAGTCACGAACCACTTGTAGCGATTTCTCGCTACTGGCTATGACCGGGTCGGAGATTCCAGACCGCCATGCTGATTCCGCACTGACTTACGAACCCGCAGCTGGGCAATGGATCTGTCTACGGCCAAATACTGAACCGATCCTGAGAAATCCTACCTGTTCAGCGCAACTTTAAGGAAACCCTTTGGTTCACACATTGCTGCCTAACACGTGCTAGTCTGTACCCACACATTACAGAAACTAAAACGATGTTTTCGAACGGCAGAAACACACAAGCGTTACGACT
>JGI24022J15233_10007355_pt1 | contig 12119 bp, 9 predicted proteins | sample Ectturendosymbi2_FD_15233 | JGI IMG/M metagenome (IMG submission 15233)
CTCTGCCACGCCCAGATCCTTGCGGATCTGAGCACCTGTTCCACCGAGAGAGACCGGTTGCGACCCAGCACTCCCTGCGCAACTGTGTTGATCATCTTGCAGCTCTTTCCCACATAGGCTATGCGATTCGATGTAAATTTGGCTTGCTGTGCACTTTAATTGACCGACTCGATAACCTTCCGGTTTTTTCGGTGCCCTGGCGTTTTCGCAATTCCTATGGTTTCTTTCTCGTCTTTGAAATTCACTTTCGCCAAATAAACTCAACTCAACTCAAACAGCTGTGATTATATTATCAAACCTAGCTCATCAGCGCCATCTGTTTGCTTTTGCTTTTATTTCGTTGTCTGTCGAGCGGGCGTGATTGAATGTGATGTGATTTGTTCGAATCCCAGTCAGACCATACCAAGACTTGCAGAGCGATACGTCCGGCCTGCCCAGCCTCGTGATCAGTAGTGGATGGGTGTAATGTGAGGGAAGGGTTCACGCGCTGTGCTACTGTGGGCCTGCCACTAGTGCAGAATTTGATATGAAAGTTGCCGCGAAACATGAAGCGAGACGTGAGCGGAGATGGGCGCCGCTGACAAGTCGTGAATCTCCAAAGGGAGTTCAATTCAAGTAAAATGATCGTTTCCTTTATTCGCTTTGAGGACATTAAAGGATAGACAAAATTAAAGGATAGACTGTTGAATTATGTGTTGAAGTTAGCTTACAACAGACCAGGAACGAAAAGCGGTTTCACCACACAATTTTTGTAGACCCGGTGCTCGAAATGCCAACGGAAAGTTTTTGACAGATTGTAACTTTCTCTAGATAATAAATCGTCCAAACCACTCTTGTCAAGTCTATTCAGTTTTACACTGGAAGTCGCACACGAGCTCTTAAAATAATTTTGAACTGTTGAAATTTCTCTCGACCATATCGGTTAATATCTTCCGGAACTAAGGTTTGGATTATTAAATAGGCACAAAATAACACTAAGGAAATTTTGGCAATGTATACAAGAACGAATAGCTTAGAGTACTCCAGGAGGTCTCTATATTTCTACGAGAAGCTTTAGCTGGTGTGACACGTGTTGATGATTGTTTGTTTCAATTGCACCAAGCTATCGATAATAATCTATAATTTAATTATCTGTAATTATAGGTAATGTCAAAGAAGCACCTGGTGCTTCTTTCCGTGAAATAGGTTTACATGCGTTCATATAAACGTTTGACAAAATTATCTTCAATAACCGTTTTGGCTTCATGGTCGTAGGAAAGAACGTAACGGGTAGCTGCGTTTGAAAACGTTTTTTGAATGAATTTGTTGTGAAATTTCCACCCGGCATCTCATTCAACTAATTTCAGCTTCGCTTGACGAAATATTTTTTCAAATGTTGCTGTAATATTTTTCTTTTTTGTTTTAACAAAGGAACGTAGTACTCACGCAGAAACGCATCAATGCTAAAACATGTAAATGCCATTGCTATTGTGCTTGGCTGACGATTACAAGGCATTAATGTTCGTTGGACACTGCCCTTAAGCACGAAATGTGGTCGAACTACAACACGACTGCTTTGAAGACTCAAGTCTGCCAGTTTATGCAGAGTATGTTTCTTGCTGCTCCGTATATTGAGAAACATATTTTATGAATGAGTTCATACTTGACGATACAGAGTATAAACAACTCCAAAACTTACTGATTGTCTGAGATCGATGAAAGCAAACATTTGAATGCAGCATGACAACCCTTTCAGGTGCGTGTGCGCCACTTTTTTGCAATTTTTGAAAAGTTTGCAACGCCATAATTTGACACCCGATTGAGATAGAGAGCTGTTCAAACCATTTACGCATTCAGCAAGCGTAAACTGCAGGTTAAAATTTTTTTTTCGTTTTGGGTTTTGGGTTTTCTGAAGGCGACATCACAATGAAGACACGCTTCTGCATTTTTGGCGAATTAACTTGGCCCTGGGCGCCCACACTATGAGCCATATTTTTGGCTGAAGTTTTTTTGGAAACTATGTCAAAATCCGCACCTTTTGTCTTTCTAGGATATCTGGAGCCAGAATCATGGCTCAAAAACCCTGTTTTTGACAAAAATCAAAAAGTTTCACAAAAGGTATAACTTGCCATTTCAGGCCAAAATTTGTCCAGACATTACTCGGCAGCAGATTGAGCTAGAGAGCTATTCATCCCTGTAAAGACTCGTGAAGACTTTTATTTTAGAATTAAAAACAAAATTAAGCTTTAGACATGGGGGTTTTTGTTGATGACGTCACGAGTGGAGTATGTTTGGCATTTGTTTTATGACGTCATCGCCGATCCAACTAGCCAGTATTGTGGCTCAAAATTTTATTGGATTCTAAGATAAACTACGAGTCTTTGGAGTCCTTGATCGAGCTTCTAGCGTTTCTGTTTCAAAGGTTATGCTAAAATAATTTCAAATATTTCAGGAATTCCTTAGGGGATTTAAAAAATTTCCTAAATTACGATTCAATCATTTTTGCCATAACTTTTGAATCAGAAGTGCTAGAATGTCAGACAAACCCTCCATAGACTCCTACTCTAGCCTAGAATCCACTTAAATCTAGTGAAGTTTCGCGCCACAAAATAGACAATAAATATTTTTCTTGCACATTTCCGCTCTTTGTAAAAGCTACAAATCTTTTCAGTACAACTGCGCATCATGCCTGCAACCACACCCCTACCAAAATCTCCATCGATATCCTCTTACCAGGTGGTGGATGCATCCTTTCAATCTCTGATTGTTGTGCCCTGCATACATATCCATCTAGCCTAAAATGTAATCTCTGTATACCTGATCTGTTGGTGTCTGTTGTCTTGTGACTTTTTTTATGTGATGCAACTTAGTTCAGCCTTTCCACCATCAATTTTTCAGGTAGAACATCAGATTTTAATTGATGAAATTAATGTCAAAAGTTTAATTCTAGGCGTTCTAAATGCATAACAACACGAAAATAGATTTGAGATTCAACACAAATAAAAACACAAAACGGTGAATTGGTAAAAATGTACATGTATCACATGATTAACACGAAGAGAATGTCCAGTAAAACTAGGTGAGATCAGGTATTAAGTTTATTGGGGAAATACATTTTTATGGGGACAATATTTTAGTTTTTACGATATGTTTGAAGCAATTTTTTCTGGGCACAATAAAATTGGGGAGCACTAATCCCGAATGCCCTTTGACTACGGGCCTGCCAGTAAAGCAAAAGTTTCGCGCTTGGATGAAAATATTGCTGCATTGCGTTTTTTTGTTAAACTCAAGTAAATCAGATGACTTACGAACCAATGCATTCAGCACAAGCACAAAGTGTAAGAGTCACGAAGAAATATAATTTGGTTTTCTTGGCCACCACTGTCGCGACATTACAAGAAGTGAAGATAAATGTATATTTTATCTTTGATTCCTAGTCAAGTCCTTATGTTTTGAGCTATATGTCAATTCATAGCTAGGTTAATAGTTCTCCAACGTTTTGATTGAAATTCTATTTACTAATGGTGGAAGACAGGCCTTTGCAAAACTGCCCATCCTGAAACTAAACCTCCACAATAGCGATGCTTTTGGTTTCGGCAAAACCTTTGCAGATATTTGTCTGAAGACTTAACTTTCTAACATTATATACACTTAGGTTTACCAGACGTCCTGTTTTAACCGGGACAGACCCGATGCAAAGGCTTTGTCCCGGCGTCCCGGTTGGTCAACCAAAACGTCCCTGTTAGGCATTCAGTCAGGCAGCATAGCTCTACACGAATATTAACATGCTATGATTAGTCTGTTTAACCAACTTGCTGAGGAATGATGCGTGCTATTGTTTCGTTGTTTTAGATGCAAAGGTAATTGATACACCATTGTAGTGGGTAACTGGTCCAGTGATGGCTTGATTGTTAGCGCATTGGCAAGTTCAGTAAAATTGGCTAGTAGGAGGGGTTGTTCTTTCTGCAATTATAGGTTATTGAAAGGATTTATTCGTACCGGAACTTGTTTGATTTCCTTCTAAGGTTCGTTGTTCTGAAGCGTCCCGGTTTTCAATCACAGAAATATTGTATGCCTATATAGACTAGCATCATTAAATTTTACGCTGTCTGTTTCTGAATACGTGACAACCAACGTTGCAGCAAAACCGGATACATTTCTTCGCAACCAAATCTATGCTATACTGTGGACTTTCTCGTGTGCAGCTGTAAAGTTATCACTGTTTCAACAAAATAACCTTTCTAACAGTATACTACACAGGTTGAAATGTCATACAGAAGCAGTAAACCATCTTTCGCGGTCTCTAGATACATGAAAAATGTTAAATATCATTTTATTGAAGCTAAATTGATAAACTAACAGAATCCAGTGATACCACACCAAACTCTATTTCAACATCGACTTGGCTATGTGCAACATTTAACATGAAAAGCACTTCACGCAAAAAGTGGCAAATGTCACTTTCATTTTTGGAACTTCTCCAAATACAAAACCTGAAGAGAAAAAGTGGGGGGACATGGCATATTGTATCCCCACCACAATAAAAAAGTGGGTGACACGTCCCCCGTGTCCTGCATGGAAGTCGATGCATGAAAGTCGCTTTTAAGTGTCGCTTTCTGCAATGTTTTTCTTTTCTCCTTAGTTTAGCCGCCTTTTGTTCGCATGTAGTGGTGGTAGCTATCGCGTTGCCACTACACCTTGGGTCAATTTGGGCAAAGGCAGCCTTGGGTAAATTTGTCGTTCCCCATCGAACACTACAAAACTTGTGCAAATTTCGATAGGTCGGCCCGAAAGAGCGTCTCAAAAATGCAACTACTGAATGAACCAGCTTTCTATGTTAACGTTAACTATTTTTTAATTTAAGTTGAAGAACGGTGTGCCTAAATTGGGTAGAGGTTACCTGAGCGGGGGCGTCGAGACATGTGTTTGGGAAAAGAATTATCAGTCGTCATGAGAAAGGATCTTATTCTACTGGATGTTTTGGAAAGACAAGAAGCTGAAGTCAGTGACATATACCTCGGCTACCACGCGGAGATGAATCACTAGCGATTGCAAACGCTTCCAAGTGTAATGTGCAACTTTACAGCTACAGTAAGGCCGAAAATTTCGACAAGGAATCTTGCAACTTTAACGAGGTAGCATCCGACCTTTTTGTGCTTAGTTAACTGGTATGAGCTTGCAGCTCCCTGAGGCAATTGGTGTTTAGAAGCTGTCTAGTGCCCAGATGAAACATCTTTGATTTGTGCTCACGATTTCGAAAACAAATCACTAGCGACGTATGGCGGTGTTTTGCGTATAAGTACGCCTTTTACTCAAGGAAGCCAAGGATCGTTCTCAGTAAGCCCATCTAAATAGTAAAGCATCTTTCAAAAATAGATGAAATTTTTGTCAAAGGCAACAGACGCCTGTCACCAAAATTGAGAGTTTTAAGCTGTTTCTATGCGTCTCCTCCTTAGTTTCTTTCGTTGCACCAAAATTTTGTTCATGTGTTTTCGCAAAATCAGTCGAAGAAGACCCGATCATGTAAATTAGCAGCTCCCAAAAGCTATTGATCCTGCAATAGGTTTCAGTAGACGCATGGATAAATTGCAAAATAATTTTCTGTTCCATCCTCCTTTATGTCAACTGTGTTGAATTCAATTTCAATCGGTTCAATTCATTGCCAGTCTGTTACATAACCAACGGCGCAATATCAAAGAGGATTTCAGTGGTGCTATCCAAGTGTAAAATACGCCATGGGTGCGGTTACGTGGACAAACCAAGCTTTTTCCTCTTCTATGTCGTTTCGCAGCATAGCCTTCGCGCTACTAATAAATGAAGCACCAGTGCCGCCTTTCAGGTGTTTTCATGATCAGTGGGAACGAAAGTATATCGTCAGTATCTTAAGGAAGATGGGACCGTAATTTCAGAGCAGTTATGCACATCCCTGTAGGTGTTAGACCCTACACGAAAGTCTTCAGTGCAAGTGTTCAACCCAATAAGAATTAAGGATTAAGAAGAAATAAGAATAATTAAGAATTAAGACGAATTAAGATTAGGGTAGGTGGAGCTAACCTGGCACGCTGAGACATTGTTAGCGCCAATGTGTTAAGCCGAAGCAAGTCGAGGAGAAAAAATGTGTTGAATGAGATTTCTGTCTACGTTCCAAGATTTACAGTTTTAGTCAATACTTCATGAAAATTTACATGATGAGGGCAAAAATATCCAAACGAGATCCAAGGATCGCACAAGGGCTTTCGTCAATAAACCACACTGAACATGTCGACTTGTCGAGCAAATATGGACATTTCAGAAAACATTTTTAAATTTGTGAGGAAACTATCAGTCTGAAAACATTCCAGTTGCAGATGAACTTGAGGGCGAGTGTGTTACGTCACTGAATTGTAAGAAGCGATCATGCTTCCAAAATAAAAAGTAATCTATCATTCCATAAGCTCATTTCGCTTTGTGTTATTCAGGCACTGATAAAACAGAAAAGCAAAGCAAAGCCTCCACAATTCATTTTGTGGTTGTTTCGCATTTCAGTACTTTATTTTAATTCAAATCTTTATAGTATTTTGTGCATAGAAACAACAATTTGGACTCTCCAATGAAGCAGACATAATTTATTAAATTTCGTTGCATGCATATTTTGAGGCTTTGTTATCAGCTTTGCCGTTCAAAAGAAAGTGACAAACTGTTTTCAATATTTGTTTGTGGTCTTTCAGATCAATCGCATTTCTTTCAATGATTTATTATCAATTGAGGTGAAGTCATCAGCAGATTAAAACATCCGCAAAGGTTTGCTGGTTTTCCATTTCCATGAAAAACATTTTTTCAAAAAAGCTATCACCTTGGAAAGATTTGCCCAAAATTGTCAGATCGTGTTTTTTTTGGAATTTGTTATCTCATTGCAGAACTTTTCCGAAGATTAAACACCTATGCCAACGGAATATGATCTGCGGTTTTGGTTACAAATGCAGTTGATTTGGGCGAAGTCTTTTATTACACGAAAAATACACTGAATGCAGTTGATTGACAACACATTCACCAAACGTTAATATGGTACAGTTGCCTATTCGCTCCGTTTGCTTGTTCACTTAAAAATTTTTTTTGCCTTGTTCAACATCACTATTTGAATTGCTTTCTTGATATTTTTGCAACCTTTCGGTTGGCGTGGCGTTGAATGTGAGATTCACCACCAACGGGATGTTCGTGAAGAACTTTAATGTGATACCGGTGATCTTGCGATAATCGTGACTTGAAAACAATGCCAAAGCACTATAAACTATAATAACCCCAAACTGTAAGACGCTGCGATCACCGTTAGGTAGGAGCAGATCCAAGCGTGTGAAACAAAGAGAAGACCGATTCATTACTCGCAATTCTCATGTAAAGTGCCTCAGCGTGCTTTCTTAACGTTTGTCGTATTATTTACTGTAAACTGATGAACATGCGTCTTCCTAGCGCTTTTTGAGTGTAGCGTAAGCAATGTGTTTGTGAGGTAGTTTTTTATTGCTCTGGGAATAATTCAACCGAGATTACTTTTTTTTAGACTGCAGTAATCTTTGGATTAAAAAGCGTTTATCGCGAGCAAGTATTATCGCAAAGGCTGCGTAATTGAAGGAACATACCGTATTATGAAAATGTGGGCCGTCTGCAGACATTTGCTGAGCGCAATACTTAGGAAAACTGAGTGAAGCTGACACTTCTGCGTGTAATTGCAAGTGGAAGTTATTATTTTTATGAAAGGGACTTAATTTTGCTCACTATAAAATAAATCCGCAGAACTTTTTGTCAATCTCAGGTTTTTGCCTGTAACTTGTATCGGCATCAATCACATTCCTCACACCAATTGCACAAAGTGGTTGGGATTAATTCTAGGTGATAAATCGTCTTTGTCCCGGCACATGACCAAACTAAAGGATAAATTAGAACGAAGACTTGGAATTAATTACATGACAGGACACTATCTGACTTCTTCTGCATTAAAAGTCAGTTCACTTTTTTAAATTTATAGCTACCTTCAATATGCATTTGGTTCATGGGGCTCTGTGCCAAAAACTGCTCTAAATTATCTAAATATACCATATAATGAACTTATACGAGCCATGAAAACCGTTCTGGTCCTTTCGTTTTCCTGGCAAATGTGAATACATTTCCTCCTTTTATCGTAAATAAACTACTGCTAATGACATATAAACAGGAAATCTTGTTAGCACAAAACAAAACGAAGATACGCAACTGCATTTGTATTCATTGTTTTGCTGCTGCGTTTTCGGCTTAAAATGTTCGAAATCGAACAGGCTCTCAATACGTCAGAACTTGAATCGATGATAAATTCTTTTCTCCATTTCGCATGCAGGTATATCTGTGGTTTTCGGAATTTCTTGAAAGCCTACTGTATGTCTTCATTCGTTGAAAACATCTGCGCAAAAAACAAGGCAGCAGGAACTCAAAAACTTCGTCAGGTCTGAAATGAAAATCGTCTGCACTGCAAAAGCGCACAAACTTGTGACTAGTTGGTATTATATCTTTTACCCATTCAAAGTTGCTAATTTTAGCACAAACCCAAGCAATACAGGTTTCTCTACGCGGGGTGTGTTTCAATCAGAAAGCTGTCAACCTCGAGGCAGACAATTTAAGATAACAAACGTTTTAAAACATCTCTCGTCTTAAGGTAAGTGTTGTCCGTTATTAATCAAAAAATCGATGTCCCCGGTAAGGAGACAATGCTATTTTAGGCCTCAGAGATTTTACATTATATTCGCAGTGATTTGTAGTTTTTACAATTCACCATTTTTTATTTTAAGCTATGACATTTCAACTTATTCAAATACGAAAAGCGCGTTATTTAAATATTGATTTGCATGGTTCAGTATTTAGAGTAGCAACCACTTCAAAAGCTATCTTGCTTGTCGCTTGAAACGGAATATTTTCAATGCAAACCAGCTTCTCGTTAGACAAAGGTTACGCTAGTCTTTGATATTGGTAAATGTTAACAATCTCTTAGTATGGGTGGCTAACTTCAAACGCAAGGGCATTGATTGAATGATTGCATGACGATTATTTGTTTGTTGGCTTTTTTATGTTCACTCCTTCATTTACAAATCTGCTGTTTCATACAGGATGGGCGAAAGCAGAAGCCCTATGGGTCTCAAAATATCTTAGGGTTTCAGCAATTCCCGATACTTCTGGAGGCTAGACAACAAGTGCGACCGAGCTTCATGGACAATGCAGTCGTGCCACTTGTCTCTTTTCATGTGGCTGTTGCCAGTAAAACTTGCCTTAGTAGCTTTTTGAAGGTATTCTTGCAGCGTGGCCGAACCACAGCAACTTGAATTTTTCTCTCTCTGTCTTTGGTGGAGTAGCTCGGTATTCAAGTCATTACTGATTTCCTGATTGCGCACTTTTTCGCACACAAGGTGAATTACTTGTAAAGCCTTGTCTGCGACACTTGCACAATAGTACGCCTGGGATCTGGGAGTGAAAATATTGGAACAATGAATATATCAAAATTTGAAGTTTAAAGTCATTCAATACGTCTGTGGTTATTCATCAGAAAATAATCGCGGTTGATTCATTTTCGAATCATTTGTGTGATGGCCTTAACTATGGATTCCATTCCAAACCACATCTTGTTGTAATTCTTGCTCCCAATTGTGTTATTCAGATTGGAAACCCGTTTCAAACGCAGCCACGATGGACCGCTTTCAAGAACAAGATCAGACTGAAAACAAAGAACAACCCGAAGATGATTCATGCGTTGAAGACAAAGAACAACTCGAAGAGGAATCATACATTGAAGACGAAGAACAATTTGAAGAGGAACCATACGTTGAAGACAAAGAAGAAGCGGAAGAACAGCCTAGAACTGACTATAAGGAGCAAAATGAAAATGGAACTATCTCCCATGACCAATACTCTTCTCAGTGAATCGAATCTTGCACACTGATACACGCAAGAAGAACTTGTGTATTGTTTATGGTTTTGATGTTTTTATCAATGTTGTTGATTTTAAATTTTAGGACTTCATTCATATCACCCTTCAAGCATTCCCATCTATGTTGTGCTATGAATGCGTAAATCAGGCACAACTGCATTCGTTTTTAGTTCGGATATTTGCTGTCAACTTAAATCATTTTTCGAGAAAAGTTTGGCTATTTCAACAAAATCCCACTGTACACAAACGCAGGGTAATCAATTGAAAAATAGGCAAAAGGCAACCATACGAAATCGAAGAAGAACCAAAATACTGGAAAAAGGGTATTAGTTGTGCGAGGCACAGTAGAAACGTGCTATGTCATACCAAGATTCATATTTTATTTTTAAACAAGAATGTATATTTTTTATAGTAAATGTTCCAACTTAGCGTATGTGGGGATTTGAAAATTTTCATGAAGTGGTAAAAAATCTAGAGAGTTGTTTTATACCACTCAATCTTGCGCATCTTTATTTGTTTTTTAAAAACTGTTGATAAGATCATTACAAGATTACCAAGATAATCATGGACAGACGAAAAGACTGTATACTTTGCATAGCAAATGAGAAATCCAGAATAATGTTAGTGACTCTGTTGTTCATTACTCAGCAGTTAGTTGAGGAAAAGAACTTCAACAAAACTTTTCCAAAGTTGTCTGATTCTTTGCTGGGAAAGTATTATTTTCCATAGGCAGGGACCTTACACACACATTTGTTACCCTACACCAAATAGCGTAAGCAAGACGCGTGTTCACCAGTTTACAGTAAATAACACGACAAACCTTGAGGAGAGAATAGCAAAAAAACGAAAAATTTTCTCATTCTTTCGCACGCTTTGATCTGCTTGTGCCTAGCGGTAATGGATGCTTTTCACCGTTGTTGTAGTTGATAATGTTTTTTCATTGCTTTTAAGTCATGCTCTCTGTAAGATCGTCAGTATGAAGATGCAGTTACACATATTTTTGAAATTAATCGTTTTGGTTTGCCACGATAAACTGTCGTCCACCACTGTGTTGAACTGAAGTCCCAGCTAAAGAATTACAAAAATGTACAAACATTGAGTAAGGTTAGCTTTAGAGCAGTTAAGAGTTAATTCCAATGGAGGGAAAGCTACCTCTGTTACTTACTCCCCTGAAATAAGCTTTCATTTCCTGAAACAAAATATACAAGGATTTCTCCTTTGTATTGCTCTTTAAGAGTGCACTTTCAACAATGTGGCTCATGGTTATGCTTTTCGTTTTGCATTTTGAAATTGTATCGCGCTTCACTTTGCTGGTATCCACGCATTTTTTTGATGTCAATACGTTTGTGCTTTTATTACCACTTGCGTTTGACAACCCTAAATTAAAAAACGAACTATATTTTGTTTGAAAATCATACTAATTCCGAGTAGATAAAGTTTAGAATATGGTGTAGTTAGGTAATCGTGCGCTAATATACGTAACAGAGCTATTTTCATTTATAGAATGATACTAAGGAAAGCAAAAAATCTTAACGGTGAGATTTCCGTAACACTGTTCAAACGATCGTGAAAATAACTCTATCATCATTCGGTATAATCTATAACGTCTTTACACACAAACGCAACGCAGTACACTAAACCATGCATTGCAGTAACGAGGACACACAAATACTGTACATGAAAGAACACGAAGATAGAGATGTGGTTTTAGGTAAGAATGCACTTATGGCGCTAAAACGATTATTTGGTGAAAAACAAGCATAGTCATATGATACTAACAAAGAGCACTCGCGTGATTGGCGTCAACACGGTTGCTGCGGTGTTTAGCTCCGTTGCATACAGCTGCGATGAGTTACAAGTAGACAGACTGACCAAATGCAACTTTGAAGCTCGTTGCAGATATCTTGTGAAAGACATTCTTTGTCTTGAACAGAATGAGTTTGTTGCATTTGACAACATTTCAAGGCTACCTTGAAGCTCAAATGCTTGCAACACCTTACAGTGACTTTCTGAAAATATATTTATGATGAACAATCAACTTTTGTCGATAAGGCGATATCAAGTGTAATTCACAAAAAATAACCCTTCAACGCCATGACTAGGACGTTTTCAGTCATGACTGTGCTAGGGTGCTAATCGAACAATCGAAAAACATGCATACAGTAAGTCTTCTACAATAGTTATGTTTACAGATGTTGGGCAGAATTTTTGTGGAGCA
>JGI24022J15233_10007357_pt1 | contig 12118 bp, 4 predicted proteins | sample Ectturendosymbi2_FD_15233 | JGI IMG/M metagenome (IMG submission 15233)
CCAGACCTCGCACCCAACATAGCAGGAGCCCCATCTGTGCAGGCATGGACGAGCTTGCCCCAGTCCAATCCTTCCTCCTCAAAAAAGGCATCGACAAGCTGCATGACGTCGGCGGCTTGGGTTGTTGTTTCCAGTTGGCGGAAAAACAGCAAGTCCTCTTCGATGCTTTGGTCGTAGACGTATCGAATGAAGACAATTAGTTGAGACAAATTTGCCACATCCAGCTGAATTGCAACGACGGAAGACGCTTTGACCTTTGCCAAGAGCTGAGACTTTATGTTGCACGACATGTCGAAGATACGGGACTTAGTGTCGTTGGACAGATAAACTTGCTTCATTTTCGACACTGCAGATTCACCAAGCAAAATGCCAGCACACAACACAAGGCATGGCTTTATGAGGGTCTCTCCGATGCTATGTGGCTTCTTCGCCTTTGCCACCAACAGAGAAACAGCATACGATGCATGTACTATTGCTTTCGACTCAGTTTGAAAATTTCCACCCTGGTCCATCCTCATTTTCTTCAAGTAGTTTGCCTTCAATTAAAAAAGCTGCCTCTCCTTGCCAACGAACTCAGGGTGTACATTGGAGAGGTGCTTCTTAAGTTGATGAGGTTTCATTGAATCATTGCTGAGCGTTTTGTGGCAAATGATGCACTGCGGCAACTGCTCATTGCGCCTCTCCAAAAACGTGAAGCCGTAGTCCAGGTAATTCTTGTGGTACTTTCTTTTCGGCATCTCGATCTTTGGGGTACACAAATTGCAGAACTAAAACACATTAAATGCCAATGTAAAGCACTATATTTATCACACCTGTGACCTGCGATTCAGAAGACACATAAATTTGTAGCTAAATTCAGCATAATTACCATTACTCACTAACACTGGCTTTCTAAAGAATTATTGCGAAGCATATCAATGACCGAGCCTATGTAACAATCATCTTCAAACTGCTGTCTTGCATTACAGTCTTAATTGCTTATTGGCTGTTTTTACTTGTTGGTAGTTACAGTAAGATGGTTTTTCTTTTTAAATATATACGTGCACAGGTTTATTCATGTTTGTATTTCTAATTGATTTTATTGTTTGGATGTAATTACATGGTTATTTCTAGGTAAATTACTTTTGTGTGTAATGCAGGTTAGTAAATTGTAATATATTGTAGGATGTTACAACAACAACTTTATTTTTTGGGTTTAACTAGGCATACCATACGTCCCGTTTTAGCTGGGACAGTCCTGGTTTAAAGGTTTTGTCCCGGCTTCCCAGTCAGTCTACCAAAAAGTCCCAATTAGGCATTCAGTCATCCAGTATATAGTCCTACACCTGGTACATCAGCTCCTGTTGAGAGAATTTTTTTCTATACTGAATAACATGTGGTCTGACAACATAAGCAGAATGTGAAAACCCTTATAACCTGTAAAATCACTGACTTTTTGATACTGATGATGAAAATTACTGATGGTTTGTAATCTGGTCACATGAATAGGCTATAGTAAGTTTCAGAACTGAAGTAAATTGGCCTAAGCCCCTTCAGACTGAACTTATACAACACTGCTAATACTGAAGTTAGTATTACCTAATCTTTTCAGTTAGGTTGTGATAGTTGCGAACGATGGTTCCACAGCTCCTGCATCAAGTTCCAAAGAAAGCAATTGGAAAGCGCGGTTTCGTCGAAGCAATGGCAAAGACCTTGTACAATTTGAAAGGTACAAGTTATGGGCAGAGTGTTCTCCATTTTTATACGTTACTTGAAAAGGTTTGTTAAAATTTCTCTCTAATTACCTGCAGTGCTTTTGCTTTTCAATAAGTCTGCATGTCTTTGTTAAAAGTACACAGGCCCGTAGCCAGATTCAAAGGTTTGGGGCAGAAACATATATTTTTTGGAGGGCATGATTTTTGTTTTTGTTATATGTTTAAAACCATTCTTCTGGACACAACGAAATTTGGGAAGCATAAAAAAGTTGCTCCCGAAATCCCCTCGTGGCTACAGGGGAGCACAAACCTCATTAGTTTATTTTATAAATTGATATATCGAGAACCACAGTATGCTAATAACAATATTGCAACATGTCCGCAGACACATAGGGATATGTCAATAGGCATTGCTTGAGGAAATATATTATAGTCTACAGTACACCATATCGTTGTTCTTATTTGTTGCTGAAAATTGTTTAACTTACAGTTCTCGCTTTTAGATTGATCTACAGGTGCAAAAGGAAAAGACGCACCGCAAAAGCCTCGTCATCAACACTAAAAGCTGCAGTGAACCACAGCGCATTTCCAAACTGTTGTACAGATTTAAATCTGTTGATATCTACTTGCAAAATGTTCTATACCAGTGTTTTCACAGATAAATAACATGATTTTCTTCGATCATGATCTAATGCAGAGAAGCACTCAGCATACCGATAAGACCAAGTTTCACAGGGTTTGGTGAAAACAGAAAATGCATGTGCATGCATCTTTTACAAGAAACGTACAAATATAAGTATGCCTTTGTGATTGCAGGCCTGTATACAAAACTGATACTTGGTGATGGAGAAAGCAGTAACTTCATGCAATTGCAGAAGTACATAAGGCTTGTTTCAGATTGAGATCAGCTTTCAATGATGGTGTAAGATAATGGAAGAAACAAAACTCAATATCAGTTCTAAATAAAAAGAGATTAACTGTGGGCAGGTCTAAGAACAGGACAGTGATTGATAGAACATTCGGTAAAATTTCGGTAGAAACAATTTTTCACCGATCAATAGTTGGACAAATTCCAAAGGTTTTGAGAAATATGTATCATAATAACCCCCTCGGAAAGTATTTTAATATTGAATTGAAATCGATAGTCTCGCAACACGATAATCTGGCAGCGAAAGGCATTTTTGGTGTTAGAGTACCTTTGTGATTTTTCTTCTCATTTCGTTTAAACAAAAATAACCCCCACGATTGTTTTACAGATCAATAGTTGGATAAATTCCAAAGATTTTGATACAAAATTTGTTATGATAACCCCCTCGGAAAGTATTTGAATATTGAATTGAAATCGATAGTCGCGCAACACGAGAATCTGGCAGCGAAAGGCATTTTTGGTGTTGGAGTACCTTTGCAATTTTTCTTCTCATTTCGTTTAAACAAAAATAACCCCCGCGATTTTTTCACATATCGATAGTTTGATAAATTCCAAAGATTTTGATATAAAAGTTGTTATGATAACCCCCTCGGAAAGTATTTTAATTTTTTGTTGAATTATAACTAATTTTCAAAACTTCCTTGTTTTGAACAATTTGTATGAGCTTCAGCTTGGTGCAACATATTTGCAAGATTTTTTGCTTTGGATGATATGTTCAGAACTTGCTCTTTCATTTGCTTGGGTTTATTTTGTCGTAACAGCTCATTTTATGCCTTTTTGAGGCTTTTGAATTTTATGTGCAAAACTCTCATCTATTGAAAAAAGCGTGGCTGGAAAAGTTTGGCTCACTTTACCTAGGTCCTGACTGACCCTGAGCATCATAGATAGTCAAATATTTATTTTAAGATGACAACTTTGAATGCAAAACAACATGAGCCAAATATTTGGTAAGCCTTATATAAAGCATGATATTTTCACAGTACACTTAATTTTCTTTCGAGGCACACTGGCGTGGGCGGCAAACACTTCGGAAAAACCTGTTTCAGGCTAAAGATTCCGCTGTTACGGTAGACTACTAGTTAAAAACTCAATTTGTAATCGAAAAATACAGCACATGGCCTGGTGGAAACAACCACACGCTACAGTGGACTCACTTACGATTCGACGTCTTCATCAGATGGCGCAGAAAAAACGCTAAACTTCAACGGCAAACCTGACTGCAGACAACATTGCACTCAAGCTGATCGGCAAAACTTGGGAGCGCATGCATCAAAGCTGTATTGTTTGTTACGTGCCGATTCGTCATATCACGTGATTCAGCAGCCTCTTTTAGAATCAGCAGGTTGAGCTGCCGCGCCTTAGCTTTGAAATGGCTGTCTGCTCGGATGGTGCTTCTTATACGTCACAAAAGTGACTGTGCATGGCGTGGTTGTGTGCAGTCACGACAGAAGGATTCGCGCAACATACGAGGCTTTGAAAAACGTCATATGAAGGCTTTGGCAAAACCACCAAAATAACACAAACTCGGACATTTCATTTCGGGACACATTCCAACAATTGTGATGTCACATATAACCGCCTGAGTATGCTACATTTTCTTGTTTCTCAACAGTGCCTGAGCATCATATCAAAACAATTATGTTACGTGGTAAAGTTTACATGCAAAGCCATGCAACATGGACCAAACGTTGCACAAGCTTTTAACCAGCAAATTCGTGGGCCAAAGACAGCATAAGTTTTTTTAACAAACCATATAGCCTATGCACGGAACACCTAAATCTCCTTTTCGAGGCACAATGCTGTACCACTGCACACAGTCTGGGAAAACCTGCACATTGAGGAAACAACCATAGAATGCACTCACGATTAGAAGTCTTCTCCACATGGCGCAGTCAAAAACGTTGAACTATAACAGCAAACCTTCCTCTGGACATACTGTAGGTCGAAAACAGTTTAAACTCCAGCTGATCAGCAACTCCTGTACACGTACGTACGTTTCTTTGACGCGCAAACATCTAAAAATCTGGATTGTTGCGTACAAATCGTCATATCACGTGATTCAGCAGTCTTCTTCACGTGATACAGCAGTTTTCTTGTTTGAGCTTTCGTGCCCGAGAAAAAATGGCTGCAGATAAAGTGTCGATTCGGCTAGTGCGTCGTTAAATTAGAAATTAAGTGTCACTGCATGGTTGTGGGTTGTCACGACAGAAGCGTTTGACCAGCATTCATGAACAACAAGAACTTTTGTTAAGTCCCAGAATATAATCACCAACACATGAGGTAAATGTAGAAAATATTTGCTTTAGATCTGAATATTCATGAGCTGGTTCTATTTTTTAATTAAACATTACGGAAATTAAACAGAGTCTGGAAACCATTGCATATCAAATTGGTGTTCAGGTAAATAGCTGTGAACATCCATTACAAAAAATAGTAACTGTCAGCATCTATTACCAAAAATAAGACGTTATGATGACCTCAGATGCAGGCTTTTCAAACCTCAAAAACAACGTCCAAGAAAACACCAACTTCATACTTTTCTTTGAAAAAAAAAACGATGTAAACACAGAGAGAAATGTTTTTAAAACATTTCTAGCTGTTTTTTTCTTTGAGAACTTTTTACAAAAAAACATTTCAGTGTTAGGTTTTTAAAAACAGATCCTACGTCTGTAAAGCAAGACCAAATTTTTTTGAGTGCAACAAAAGGAGCGGTAGCGATAGCTCGCTACTATTTTTATTCAGGAACGGCTGCGGTAGCGCCGCTATTAAATTTAACAAACAGCGGGAGCGGTAGCGACGCTATTAATAACGCAGCGGTTGCCCACCTCTGGTTATGGGCCTGTACAGAACCGAAAGTTGCGAAGAAGTCCTGAACAAGATAATTACCAAATCCAATCCAAAACCGGTTAAGCAGAATTTTTAAATCCAAATCCAATCCAAATCTATAAAAAAGCTGAAAATCCACCGGATTTAAATTCAAATTCACGTGAAAAATAGGGGTGGAGCCGGAGCTGATTTTTTCACGAAAATCCGGAGCAGTTGTGGAGCCGGAGTCACTTTTGTCATTGTGTATAGCTTATAGCATTGAATTTGGATTTTAACAGGAGTCGGAGTGCAAATCTTAAAAATGCTTCGGAATCAGAGTGGCGTCTGAGTATATTCATCCAAAGCAGGATCAGGAGTAGAGTGGGAGTCAAAAATTCTAGACTCCGTGCAGTCGTACATCATTAGCAGATTCTCATGCTGGTTCTCTTTGGCAGCAATCCGCATGGAACGGTCTACAAATAGCTTACAACAGTGGTGCCACTCCTAGTGTTCTTCCACTAGATCTAGTGTTTTTTTCATTTCATCTAGTGTTCTAACGTTTTCTATGGCCATTTGTTTTGTTTATGAGTGAGCTGAAATGTAATTAATGGCACAATTTATTTAATAATTGTAACTGTAATTGAGACCTTTAGGCTTTTCATATCGATTAATTGATTGTAATTTGCTAAAAATTCTACTTAATTAAATTTAATTACACAAGACAATATTATAATCTGTTTTTTAAACCGCTGCGAAGTCACTTGGTCATTTGTTGAAAGTACCAGTGACCTGCAGAAACAAACACAAGCGACGCGTTGCTGCTATCTCCCATTTTCTTTGTCTCTGATTTAATATGAGTTGCACAATGTCTATGGTTGGCATTGCACCACATTTTCTGGGCATTTTCACTGTGTGTAAGTTTGCTTTTGTAATCTGGTGTTTTTTTATCATGAAATCTAGTACTTTTCTGTAACAACAGACTGAGTGGCAACATCTTGGCCTACAACAAGGGTCACCAGAGATGCCACTTTTGATGTTATACTCATACTGTAACATCCGATTTGATGTTTTCAGAAATTTTTTTGATGTTTAATGTTCATACTACAAATTTGATGTTGTAAGCCGTTTTGTTATTGTAAGGTTGAGTTTTATTTTTCAAGATTTTTTGGAAGATGCTTGTTTGCAAGTCTACCGACCGCCTTAACTTAAGTTCAGATCATTTAATTCGTTTCTGTCTTGTGCTGTAAGATATGCTTCTTGCTTGTGTAGGCCTGCACAGCTCAGAAAGCTCAAAGGGCCAAATTGACCGCATAAATTTGCCACGGGCTATAAAATCTATTTCATTTTGTTGTACAATAGTTTGAAAGAAACTCTGGAATGGCCATTAAGTATATATTCAAAGTCGGGCTATTGCAACATTTTGTGCAATTGCAATTTGCGAAAGCTTTCGCAGGCTGTAGTATGTTATACAGACTGCTCTAGTATTCTCTGTGGAATATAGGAAAGCATATTGTGTCGAAACAATGGTGGTTTTAACAGTTGCACAAGGTTCCGACTGTGGCATTGTGATTCGCCACATGTAGTCTATAACGTTGAATTCGTAGCAGCAATAATAGAGTCTTCCTAGTCAAGTAGGGATGCTGTATTGCTGTTACGCTGAGGGTTGTGGGTTCGACTCTCCATTTGGGTTTCTCAGGGTGACGTAGCATTGTGGCTGCAACAAATAGCACCCAACGTGGGGTGGCTTGCCTTGAATCCCCCATTGAAGGTTGTCATGGGGATGCTCTATTGCTGTTATGCTTGAGGGCTGTGGGTTCGACTCTCCATTCGGGTGTCTAAGGGCGACGTAGCATTGTGGCTTGCAACACGACTTTGCGAGATTGAACTGAGATGTACTGTAGAACAGAAATTCAGATGGCATAAGCCTGTTTTGAAGGCCATGCGTTAAACTAACTAGCATAGTCAAAGCAAATGCACACAAAAGGAATCTTGTTTTTCTTTTTGAATTGGCGCACATGATTAACTTAGCTCATTTCTGCAGTTTTTGTAATAATGTAAAAGGAATGGTTCATTGATGATTGGAGGTCTTTTTGTGATGAAGGGTTCGGAAAAAGGAACTTTAGTTGCTTACACTTAAAACAATTTGGCCAGTTAACAAGGTTCAATGTAAGAAATTTAAGCTAATCATTTCAGGATTAACAAGCCAAACTTAGACATTGCAAACATAAAGGGAATGATACAAGGAAGCTGCATTAGCTATCTGTCCAGAATGCCCCAAGAAAGATTGGGGAGGCAAGTCCTGCTGGCTACATCCAAGGGAAAGCGGCTAAGAGATCGCCTAAGGACCAGGTAGAGTAATTATATCTCCGACCTTTCATCCTTGGTCCCATCTTGGTTTTGAGTCAGCAGAACTATCTGAGGTTGCTGTTAACCATGAGGTATCTCAAGTCCTCATAGGGCTGCTGGCCGTGTGACCCTTCCTGGATAGAAAGTAGGCAGGAAAATTATTGCAAAAATGAATATGCGAGGCTCAATACACGATAATGCATAGATTAAGTCATCTTCTACATTTAAGTCAGCTTCTATATTCCTTTTTCAGGCAACAAAACTAGTTGCTTGTCTGCCTCAAAATGCATTCAGTAACTGCATGAAGTGCAGAATGTGGTAGGCTATGTGGAAATTTCCATGTTGCAATAATTTCTAACACAGTTATAGTTAAGAAAGAGCATATTAGCTGAAGAACTAACGTTTTCGATTAAAACATTGAAAATTTCAACTTTAAAAACCTCAATTTCAATAGCGTCAGGTTATGGCCCATCAAAAATTCTTCCCTGGCCCACTGGTTGAGAAAAATTGGCCTTGTTGCAATCAGAAAGCCTGAGCGGCAAGTGCTCAAAGCTTCACACTGTGGCAGCAGGCGCAATAAAGATCACATGCCATGATCACTATATTGTTGCTTGTTTGCGCCACATGTATATGGGTGTCATTCTTCGCACACATCTCATTCATGGTGAATCGCACATTCAACGCAATGCCAATGGAAAGGTTGCAACACCCTAAATGGATTTTTGGCACTGATTTAAAAAATGTCATTACTTTTGTAACACATTTCGTTTTTGGGATTCTTATATTTTTTGGTTTCCAACTACCTAGTATAACCCAGGCCTATAAACAACAGAAGGTTGCATTGTGACATAACACAGAATAATAATTGATGTAGCAGACATAACATTTGCAAAAGTAAAGCATTCTTTCAAACTTTAGCTNAGTGATTTAAAAGCAAGGATCACTTTTATTCTATAAAGGAAATACTGATATCTCTGTGCACAAATAAAACATTTATTCAATACAAAACATTACACATTCGGTTCACTTGAATGAATTGCATGACAACATTCAGATTGTTTTGAATGCTATTAAGTACATTGACTACCACTGGAGCCTGGGTGGAGATCTCCAGGTCATAAGCATATGGGAATGTGCAGAGAATTACCAAATAAAGTATTGCTATTTATGTTTATGGGACTTCAATGGTGCATGTTACTGTAGTGCAAAGCACTATGAAAAGTAACATTGGTCCATAAAAAGCTTGTATGTTTCTGGAGTGAACAGTGTTCAGAAGTTTAGCATATTCCAATAGTAAATCCTAAAAAATCCTGATGCCACCTCTGTATTACTTAATTGCAGCTTATGGGAAATTCAAACGNGCAATGGAAAGAGCCAAGTTCACTAGTGCAACAGGCTAACAACAATAGAGATTCCCTGCTTGACCAGGTTCACTTTATTGTTGCTTGTGCATAGCTGCCTTTTTGAAGCACTTCCTGACTGCGCACTTTAGGCATGTGACGTGATGTGCCATTACTATAAAATTGGGCTTGAAAAGTTTTTTTAAAGCAGTGGCCAAATGCAAATCCAGTGGCTTTACTTGTCTGTATGACAAGCTTCCAATTGTCAGCAAGGCCAGATTGAAAGAAGAAAAGTAGTCTAAAAAACTAATGTAATAACCTCGATTAAAACAATTTCTTTTGTTGACCTGTGTTATTTTTGTGTGTTGATTGATTTTTTTATTTGCAGTACGTGTGTGGCTCATTTTTTTGCACACAGTGATACTGCATGTGCCATGTGACCTTATCTTTCGCATGAAGCTCCAAAAGTTGAACACAGCCTACTGGGATACAATTTTTTGTTGTCATAGGAAAAGTTTTTCCTTTAAGGCATGACTGATAGGAAAAGACCTTAATTCCAGTAGGGTTGCATATGGGCTATGATAGCTTAAAGGTTCAGTACTTTTGGAAACAAGTACTTGTAGAATTGAGCATTTCTACACAAGTTAGGTTTTCCACAATATTTTTCTGCATGCACAACCATTATGTTAATGCATCGGTGCAATTAGGTGGGGACATAGGGAAACATGTCCCCCTTATTTTTTCAGATGGGGTGACATAATATGCTATGTCCACCCACATTTTTCTCGTTTAGTTNAGCATTTGGAGAGGTTGCAAAAATAAAAGTGACAATTGTCACATTTCGTGTTTGATACATAGCGAAGCCAAGCTGAAGTTAAAACAGTTTATGGCTTACCATCACTGATTCTGATATTTTTATAAGTTTTCGCTTTGATAAAATGATTTTTAGCATTTTGCAAGTTTCTAGAGGCTGCGAAAGGATGTTAACTGCTTCTGTCAGCCATTTCACCCTGTGTGGTATCAGTGATTTTTATAGTAATCATAGGTTGTATACTGTAAAAAAGGTCAATGTCTTGAAACAGTGAAAGTTTAACAACTGCACGTGTGAGGGACCACAGTACATCCATGATTTGTTTTGTACAGAAATGTAACTGGCTTTGCTGTAATGTTGGTTGTCATGTAAATTCAAAGATGCAAATTTATAATATTAAAAATTTTATTTGCAGGCAAATCTCTGCGAAGTATTTGCACAAAACGAAAAGCAGAACTGCTGTGGAGACATAGTTTTTGTTTAGGATTGCCAGTTTTGAAAAGACTGTCTTCAACCATTAGTAAACAGGGTTTAAGTAAAAACGTTGTATTGATTTAGCTACATATTGGCCTGTAACTCAAAACTTGGGACTTGTGTAGAAATGAAAAATAGGCTATGTATATCAGTGTGGTACAACTACAGGCCCGCCGGCCCCATGTAGCCCATGGATCAAATTTTTAAGGGTTGTGAGCTTTGTTGGTAATGTTTGCATATGTGTTGCAAAAGGTAATTTTAATTAGAGTAAGCATAACACCTTTTAATAAAAATGTACATATTAATGACATTAGACTAGACCAGGGGTTTCCAAACTTACTCTGGTCATGTACCCCTTCAGCATTTCGATAGATGAGCATGCACCCCTAAAATTTCTTTTGACAAAAAGGCTGAGGAAAATAAAAAAAACATATTTACCAACAAGCATATAATCATTTTTCAACAATAATATTCACCATGGGCGTTCACAGGGGGAAAAACAAGCATTTGCCCCCTTGGAAGTTCGGACTAAAAATCAAAAGTTTCTAAAAAATATGATGTCAACATTTTAATTCTGATTAATTGATGCAATTCTTGCATTGACAGTTACTTTTTGCCAGTATGACACTCACACTGCACAAGAGCTAGAGGCAGGTTGCGAAACTTGCGAACAATTGTTCTGTCGTTGGTCTCCATTGCGTAACAATAACATGGCAACAAATTTTCAAAGATTCAATTTAAGTAATTGGTTTAGCCTGCATGTGACTGTTGAATGCAGACATTTGTGGCAGGTAATGCAGCGAGACAGTGACCGCTGATTGCTGAAAGGCATGTAGTTTTACGCCGTGTGAAAAAAAGCATGGGTGGATCTGTAACAATGGTTCCAAGTTCGAAAAATCCATTGTTAGTGGGAAGCTTTGAGTGTGAACCTGGGTTTATTGTTTAAGTCATAGGTCAATTTTTTTTAAATAGCCAAAAAAAACATAATGTCCATTCGGTTATAAAGCCTGAACAGATGGGCTAGTGAATACTGTTACCACGAGTTTTAATACGATGGAACAAAGGACTGAAATGTCTCAGCGTAAAAGTTACCGGTGTGGACAATTAGCCTTGAGTTAATAGCTTAATCAGAGTTAATAGCTTTTCACACAGTGTGAAACTGTGTGACCTGTTAGAATATGTCTATGCAGGTTTGTGGGAATACATCTTAATCGTTAACACGTTGAGAGCCGGTCTACAGTATATTTGTACTTCGATTTCGGCCTAAAAAAACAGCAATTTTCGGTTGCCTTACCAACGCCCTAGCTCCTCCGCCGATTGGGCTAGAGAGCTGTTCAACGGATCGGCCAGTCTAGTAGATTGCACTCGAAAAATATTTTTTGCCTGGGGGTTGCGGGTTTTTTGTGAGTGACGTCATAAATGGAGAACTTTTAGGCCACCTTGGCCCACTTTGCCTGGCCCTGGGCATCAATTGTTAGGTGGTAGTATTTCGCTGAAGTTTTTACTTGAAACTAGGCTACAATCCAAGTCTTTTGATACTTTTTGTGACCTGCTGGGGTTTCGGGTTCAAAAGTTGTGATGTAAGCTAGTAAAAATATTTGACTAATTAGTTAATTAATTAATTTGCTTATTTTAGATCGTAACTTTTGAACCAGAAACACTAGAAAGTTGATCAAAGGCTCAAAAGACTCGGACTCGAGTCTAGTTTCGAATGAAAGCT
>JGI24022J15233_10007359_pt1 | contig 12117 bp, 8 predicted proteins | sample Ectturendosymbi2_FD_15233 | JGI IMG/M metagenome (IMG submission 15233)
TTGTTTTGTAATCAGCATGTAATGAGTTTTATTGTAATTTAGAGATAGTTTATTATGTTTCAACCAGTTGTCAATATTATTTAGTTCCTCGTTAACCCTCCCTATATACCATGTGACCATTGCCAACGCCTATTCCATCACAGGTTGGGCCTTCAAAGTCACTTCCGCCACCGTCATCAACCACAGATGGCCAAGTTCTGATTGTAGACGAATCCTGTGCTCGGACACGAGCGGGAGCCGACCACGACGAGTTTCAATTATGCCAATTGAATGGCTATTACAGGTGCGCAAAAATAACGATTGCTTAAAATGTTACAAGCATGGGCGCATATACTTTGTGAGGAAATGGAAACATTTAAACAAAATTGTGCCGAGATTCGAAAACCCGTGAAACTGTTTGAATCTCTCGCACACAATAACGGGTACACCTCTTTCCCTAGTTTGTTTATTGCCCTCAGGTTTACATGACCATTCCCGTGACCTTGACAGCAGGAAAAATAAGTTTTTCTATGCTCAATCTAATTAAAACTTATTTGAGATCCTCATCCCAACAATAGCGCCTAAATAGTTTGGCGTTTTTGTCCATTGAATCCAAAATTAGCTGAGGCTTAAACATGGACAAAATTCTGAAAGACGTTATTAATGTTGAAGCACGAAAATAAGTTAACATCCCTAAATAATGGTCGTTTATTAATTGCCAGTGATTAAGACCCAATTCCTTTTGTTAAGCTAACTAAATTGCACAATTTGTAAATGCTATGTTGTGAATTACAGTAAATGTAAATTTTCAGAATGCCTAGCCCCCTGTACAAACACGAAGCCCCCAATTGAAGACTTTCTGGCGAAGGTTCTGCCGAAATTATTTCCGCAAGTGGAACTAAAAAAAACAATGAAATAAGAAGAAAAATTAGGATATTTTGTTATGAAGGCCATTCGGCCTCGGAATGTGGCATAACGTCGAAATCTTCGTTTTAGAAATCACCATTAGGGGGGGCCTTGCAAGTATTTGGGGGGTGGCACAGATCGGCTGCTACGGAACTGTTTACAGCACAAAAGCAATTGTTGAAAAACATGCTGGTGTCACGACCAATCCAATTCCTCTCGAAGAAAATTCAAAATAACATTGCAAATTTTCTCCAATTCTCCCTATTACAATGTAACGTTCAGGAGGTGCTTACCTTCACCGGTGTAGTGAAACAGCGGCTATAGAATGAAAATCCAATATCTTGCAAAGTCGTAGTAGAAACAGGAACGCGACAATCAATATTGTAAATGAAATCATGATGCACATTTCGATGCTGACTGTGAAAACAGGTGCTTTTCAAAACGGCCAATATGATTTCTTTTAATTCATTGGTGTTTGATTACGATTGCTTTAAATGACAACTTCATATAAGTTTTAAACGTCAAACTTGTTTTAATATCATCCTAGAAAGTTCACTGTAATATGTGCCTCACTTGATTGTTTGAGATTATTTCAAAAATGTCTAAATTTAGTCTATAGGCGTCCATGCACAAAAACTTTGTACTCAAACCGAATTTTAGAACGCTGCTTTAATTAACTAGATATTTTAAGCAACACGTCGTTAACTCTTTCTAACAACCAGTTCGATAGGTTATTTGCAAATCTGACGTCATTCTTGAAGTAAGATTGCAATTTATTAGAAAAGAAGAGGTGTGAAAAAGATGTAAGCCTGGTACGATTTCCAATGTCCTCGTTTTTTCAAATATTACTTTTCACTATAAAGTAATACATGTTTTGTGGAAGCATGCTTTGAAATCATCTTATTCAGTTGCATAAATGTACAACAAAAATTTGCGTGAAACCTTGTAACTGCTGATGAGTGTTTGTAAAGCTTTGTAAGCGAAAGAAGAACGACAAGAATTTCTTTGAATGACCAGCGCCACAGAACGTCATGCTGTGCAGGTTTGGATGATTTACAGTCATAAGGATTGAGTCATGGAGTGAATTGACGAAAGGAAATTTTGAATGATTTTGTACAGGTTGACCTCCCCTATAAACACCTTCGATACTTTTCTCCTCTCACAGCAACGCTTGAAAAGGAAGTCTCAATTCGGGGGTGGCGAAAGAGACAGCTCTGCTAGCTGCAGATGTGTGTTGCACGGATGTTGTCAAAAGAGGCGAAACGAATTCATGATCGTCAAAGCACTGGAGAAAAGCATAACCGAACTGGTTTCCGAAAACTGCTGATATATCTAAAAATTCTTTTCATGTGTAGGTTAATTGCATTTGGCTTCTTGTATTATTTCTTGTCGCGGCATGAGCCTGTGCAGAATCAGCCCGAGACGAAATATAAGCGGCAGGTTTTTTGAAGCAAGGAAAGTGATAAAAACGATTTTCAGTGCATGTTTTTACACAAAACCCTTTAAGTCGCAGGTGCAGTTTCAGTGAATGTAAGATGTCTAGATGAAGGTTTCCCAAACTGGGGATCGCTTACCACTGGGAGTGCGTGAAGATATAACGAAAAATAAAAATATCGAACATGTGTACTGTGCGGTATGTACACTGCTACAAATACTTACTGCAGTGATTCGTAATTGAAATGATTTCGTAAGTTATTCCAATCGTAAATCTTGCTTGTCGCTATATTTGAAAATTCGCTGTCAAAAAGTTGTTTACAATGATTGTTGTGTCATAAGATTGGTGTCCGAGAAAAAACATATTCATAAATGGGGAGCGTGGTTCAATAAAGTCAGGAAAACCCTGTCTACGTAGTTGATTTTATTCCAAAACGTGCAAAAGCAAGCGTTTACAAGAGTGTAGCATTTCACAACAAACTTTTTTTTAACAAAAATATGTGAAGATTGTTGTATCTGCAGTAGTTGCACCGACTTTTCCAAAAAACACCATCGGGTCAAAGGGCCTAAACAAGAATTAGAGGAATAAAGAAACACAGTAGGTATTTTTTCAAACACTGCGTGTTGCAAATCAATCGGAGTGCTTGCGAATGAGATCGACCAGACAGGTTTGAGAGGTACCGCAACAAGTTAGGAACTTTTATGAAATGAATATCGCTGAAAGACCTCGTAACTACAAAGTGCAATGGTCTTCCCTCAACAAAGTCATATTGTGTGGACGCACTATCAAAATATGGAGATGGTGGTAAAAAGCAACAGGACCTACTTGATCGAAAAAAATGAAGCCACAGTCATTTTCAGAATAAAACTGATAGCTTTCCACAGCATGCAAAATATTTATGCAAAATTTAACAGACTTCTACTGTAGAACGATACTAACATAGGTGTTGATTACTAAATATGGTAGCAATAACGTCAAAAGTGCCAGGCGTGCAGTAAAAGGTATAAGAACATCAAAAGCTCAAGCAAGGTTTTTTACCCGCTAGGTCTAACTCTTCCCTTTCAAGCAATGTGCGAAATTTTACAAGAGATTTTTTTAACAGATGCTCCGTTTCATCGGAAAATATCTCCTCTCTTTAAAAAAATTTGTAGAGTCTGAACGGAACTTTCAGGTAGCTAGTGCATCATACTGGCCCCAGTTTTGACAGTCAGAGTCTCCCTGTACTGTACGTTGTATCAGCAGTGACTTTGCAGAGGAAGGCAGAAGAGACACTTTCTCCCCTGTGAAGCTGCATAGGAGGTCCTGGGAATCTTAAATCACAAAGTCTTGAAAGTATATCCAAAATGGTTTATAGTTTTTAGTAGTGAATGGAGTATCTTTCTAGGTTAGAATGTTTTGGAAAAAGAAGGTATGTTTAAAGAGTTTGAACGAGCTGTATGTGCGTTTCATAATACTGAAGACCGAAGTCCTATTTGTCAATATAGTGGAATGCAAAATGTTTGCTCCCATTGGAGGAAAAATGTTGTTCAACTATTGTAGCTGCTCGTATTGTATCGTTTTAGTACTGACGATTGAATGCAGATAGCGTTGTAAAGTGTAATTGGTGTTACTTCAAGCAGTACTAGTTTGCTAATGATAACTGTTTTGTTCCTCATGAGAAGCGTTATTCATGATCCAATGATCCAAGTAGCTGGACCAACCTAGGTAGTATTTTGTTAGTGGTTGCAATAACAGCATTACTGCTGCAACTTCATTGCTTTTACACAGTTTTTAATTGATGTAGACCATAAATTAGTAAAATGCAGCACCGGTAAGAGTGTGGGATAGATGTGAATATAATTGCTTAGCTCGTGGGCTTCACTTCGTCTGAGGTACTTGAGTGATGGAAGGAAAAAGAGAGATGTTCACAAGTGTTTGGTTTATTGCTATATTTGCAACTACCTTGGCAGGTAAAGGAGCTTGGACAGATCTGACGTGAATTGTTGATTACCGCTTTTGCAATGCTTTTTACTACTAGTGCAAAATATCCGCTAAAATATAGCAATTGTTTACACGATTAACGTTGCAGTATTCAACAGAAACGTATTTACAAGTGCAATGAATTTTTGCTTGTACTGATATATTTTTACAAATTTAAATTGGCATATGTGGTGTTCGAAAATTTTTGATTTGAAAGGTGTACATCTCATCAACTACCAAACTATAGGCGTATGAAATTAAAGAGGCTTAATGTTTATGGGGACGGGATTTCTGTATTCGTAAAAGTTTAATTGAGGAATTCAAAGTATGTGCATTTCATAAACCATTTCACAAGTTTAAAATTCCAGACTTGCTCTTCTTAAGGACTTTCTGGGACCTCATACAAATGTTTCCGAAATTTCTCAACTACTGTAGCTCTTTCGATACTGGTGGTTGTCCACATCCTTTGGTCCTACACAAACAATTTTCTAATAAAAGTTTTGTGCTATTTAGAAATCTGTACTGCAGCTGGTTCATTTTTATGGAATTCTCTTACAAATGCATGATGCAGAGTTTTGTGCGACTGTTTGCGAGCACTAACAAACAAAACACATTTTCTATTGAAGCGAATGCCGCTTCTACGCTTGAAAAGATAAACGCATGAAACACAAAACATAAAATGTTGAATTGCTGTTAAAAGTTGAGATCATTTGAACAAAATTGGTCGATTTAATAGATGACATAATGATAACAAATTTCTTGGAAGACCCTGTACGTCACATGAAGGCGACAAAGGTTGAAATCAGTGGTTTGTAAAAATAGCAAGGTAGAAATACACATAATGCAAAAGAAAATGTTCCGTTGCATATTTTAGCAGTGTAGCATTGTGAAAACTTGCTTTCATAGATGTCTATGTTTATAACTCTGATAAATCTTTTATCTCAAATGGCGTGTTTTGCACTTCACAGGATTTTCTATATATTCGCCGGTATCTGCTTTCTTATGGAAGAATGAATTTGACCAAGATGGAAGCTACTTAGTTCCTTATCAACTCTCTTGTACCATAAGTACGATTGCCAATTACAATGTCACACTTGATGTGTATTTACAATGCATGAATTGTTTTGTCACGCCAGACAAACGATTCTTATCAATCTTCATAACAGCTGGTCCTAAACTTACAGCTGGTGAAACAGCTAAAACGAAATAAACTATTAAACTTGCGATTAGGTCGGGCTGAATGTGGAATATGTATTATGGTGCAACGTCTCCCGTGTCTGCTGCAGAAAATGGATGTTGCTGCTTTTGTGTATACTTCTGCTTTCGTTTTCGTCAAACCCTTTGTTATAGGCTTTGCAGGCGAAATTCACCGATTACTGATTTTTATTAGAAAAATAGAAAATGTTTACGCAGAGTGTTGAGATAATTCCCGGAAAACATTTTGCGAAATGTTTTCGTTTACTTTTAAAACAAACTTTTTGTTCTCGTATGACGTCAGATTTTCATCATTTCAGGTTTCATATTATATTTTGTGTGATGGAAAGTGTGATTTTTGTTCAGAGAGCAGGCAAACAATACTATCCAGGATTCTCAACATCATGAATGAATTTCAAAGGAAAACGTGCATAAAATTCGTGCCAGTGGATCTTCTGCGTCATAAAGACTTTATAAGCTTCACTCTTGGCAGAAAATGTACTGCACTGAAAGGTCGTTGGGGAGGAAAACAAGAGGTACTTGAAACCTGTGTGTGCCGCAATTTAGGTTTCGGGGAACTACACAGAAAATGTGCCTTCCGTTTTCAACAATGGCATATATTCCAGAGTCATTCAGAGTGGGATTTAGAAGAAAAACTCATTAAAATTTCTTTTTGTGTAAGGGCTTAGTCCGGACGCATGGTCCATATCGCAGGGCTTTTTCAAACAACACAAGGGATGCAAAAATGTTAAGACTTAACGCATCACAGGGTAAGCTTTGGTTGGTACACGCAGTCAGTACTGAAGAGCACACAAATACTGAACACAGCAGCTTTTTGCAAACCAACTAACATTGCCCAGTGTTCAGTCGTGAATTGCAGTGGGCACGAAAAACAATGTTATTTAAAGACCTTTCTACACGCTCTGGATATGCTACATGAAAGGATGACACCAAAAATGCAACGCATATTTTATAATTGCGACAATATCGGCAGTTTCATGATGATGCAGCAGATTAATACTCTTTTGATGGCGATAGACATTAATTGCCTGAAGACATGGTATTTTGGGGGTTTCAGTTCAACAACAAGAAAACATCTACGATTACCGCAAGCTGACAAAAACAGAATTCGTTTGACAATTTAGCAAATTTAAAAGTCCGCGAAAAGAGTACGAGGAGCAGTGCAGTTACCAAGCCCGCAATCAGTGAGGGAGCAACCGGGCAATTGACCCCCCGAAAGTTTCATAAACTTGTTTAATTGCGAGGTACAACAAGTTACAATAATTTTGCCCCCGGAAAATAGTACAACAACAAACTTCACTAATTCCCCCCAAAAAATATCAGCTGGTTGCGGCCCTGGCAGTTACCATATCGTTTATGTTAGTTGGCGCAGCTGTGATTTACCACCAGGCGCTGAGATATGAGTAGTGTGATATATTTCTGTCAGTACAAATTTCCTTTTTCACAAAGATGTGCGACTTTTGTAGAGTAATAAGGTAACTAAATCACGCGTTTTGTGGATTTCAACAGGCACGGCAAAATTAATCCAGTTGAGAGTAGAAATTTTGAGCAACATTTTTTTTATTATTAGACAAGCAATAAATTTTTCAAAAACATGTTAGAACGTTTTTCATGACGCAGAAATGATCACATGAATATTTAGTCTGTTAAAATTATTGTAAATGTACTAAATACTACGTTTTTCGACGGAAAGTGGTTTTAAGTATTTTTTTGATGAAAAGCATCCTTTTCTGAGCTTTCTTGGTTGTTTTTCTGAGCATGTTTAATATCTCTGACTGAGTTGCAAGCCTTCGTGTTATTTTTATCTTATCAATTTTTGTAGAATAGCTGTTATATACAGCGTTCAGGTTTATGAAGACATTTATCATAGTCTGAGTGCTTGTATATTAAGATTTCCATCGGTCGAGACTGTAGAGCATCTCACCAATTAACAGAACTGATGATGATCTCACTTGGAATTGAGAATACTAAAGGTAATATTTTTGCAGATTTCTTGTAATTGCTTTCACTTCAAGAGTATCAAGGTTTGATGTCTGATACCATTGTGCAGTATGTTGAATTCTATCTAATTGGTAAATTAAAGCATTTTCATTAGTTTTGCCTTTTTTGGATAAAACCAACGTATTTGGTCGTTCTGTATGGCAATTAATTTTTGTATCATTTACTTTTTTAAGTTAACAGAGCAAACCTTTGACAAATTCTCTGATGAACTTAAGCCAGGGTTCTCCATACTTTATTTTCATATAACCTCCTTTTTCATTTTAAACAATTCCACCGAGCTTTTCAATCTAAAATAAAGTCTTCTCTAGAAGGTTGCAACGACAGTGGCAATAGCAACGCGACCACCTGCTTAATCGTATTTTTTAATGTAATGAGTCACTAAGACAAACAAAATATGTGACAAAATCACGGGAAAACACCACATTTTTGGTGTTAACACCTAAATAAAAACCGAAAGTGCTAAAGCCAACGACGGTTTCTCTTCTTGAGGTTGGATGCTGCGTTCCGGCATTCAGTGTTAAGCACTGTATGATTAACTGAAAATAGTGTCAGTCTGTCAGAACATTACAACATGCTTTTTTATTATCCGCAGCCGCCTGATCACGTAGGTTGCTTTGATTAATACAGCCACGGGAAATGTCATCTGTCTTTATATTATTAATAAATTTCGCAATAAAAAGTTTCAAAACGCAAATGTTGTACAAAACTATTTGGCCTTCATTCTTCACGTTTTCACCCTTGAAAGCTGCAGCGCCGTGCAATTTTATTCACAAAACAATTGCTTTAAGTTTTGCAAATAACTTTATCTACTTTATTTGCGTGTTGTTTTCAAAACACTTTTCAAATGGGACTGTCTCATGGTTCCATTTGACATGGTCCTTTCGCAAATAACAATGGGTCACATCGGTCACCTGGTATCAGATGGGCTGACAATGAAACCATGCTTTGAGTACTCGACGGATCGGTCGTCTTTGCTGAAACAATCATTTTTATGGAAAAATCTACCTGTTGGGGAAGCACACTAGCGCAACTGGCCAATTAACATGAAATCTTAGCATGGAATCCTAGCACAACGAACATCCAGGCGGTGATGACTGTGAAATCAGAATACAGCCTTCGTTAGATTGGTAATTATAACGAAGACCAAAAACTTATCGGCGCATGCTAAGCTGATATGATCAATGCAAGGAATGGGATATTCTTTGCTTGACTGCTTTAAGAGGTTTGCGAATCAGCAATTGCAAGTGCAAAGGCCAATGCATAAACATCTTTTTGTAATGTGCAACTCTCTCTTTGAACTGCTTAACGTCCCCCAGTGGAGTCATGCATCCGAAACGCCCCCTGTGGTCGTTAAGGACCACGTTGAAAAACCCTGGCTTAAGCAAAGAAATCATGAAATTTAGAATTGAGTTAAAGGCTGATTTGCAAACAGTAGGCTATTTATAACATCTTTAAGATAAGTTCGTATTCAATTTTTACAAAGGTAACCTTCGTTCCACCCTTGGTGAGAATCAAGAAGAACAGTAAGTGAATATCTTACACAAAACACGCCTTACTTGTTTACTATTGCGCAATGAAACGTACTGTGATTGACTAACATAAATCTGGCCATGGTTTGTTGCAGAGCTAGAAGGCGGGCCGAGCTTTTCTGGTTCTAGTCGAGATATAAAAAACAAGTCCAGGCTTTATGCGGGCTTTGGACTAATACTGTGCTGCTATATATAATAATGTATGTTAGCAAATGCGTTTGTTGGCTTTGTTGTACTTACCGACGTTTACAGCTGCGCATACTGATATAATTTTGATTAAAGTGCTGAAAACATTGGATGTAGAAGAGTGGTCAATTGCATTGCCAGGTGTTACGGAAGTTGCTCCCCCTGAACAGAAGCGTGGCTATGATCAGGGAGGCATGGCGCCCCTGGCGATAAGTTTAGGAGTTGGAAGAAAATGTCTTCGCTTCTTTTCACTCAATTCGATTGATTTAGCAGGATAAAGGCTTTGAAATGTTGAACTGAAAATCCATCCCGGACGACAGAAATTTTTAACAATCGGGCCTAATTCGGGCTTTCAATTAACCTGCCGAATTCCGGGCGGATATGAACTTGCTGCATCGGGTTCGGACCGAGCGTTTCCGGTCCGATTTCAAATCTGCTGCGCTCTGTTGCGAAGTGGCCATGTAACGAGGCGTGGCGTAACATGAACCAACTGAGCGCGAAGCACCACGAACGGGAAGTGCGCTAAGAATAGCACGTACATAATCAATTTTAAGTCAGACAAGTAGTACTATTCGAGTGATCTCCGTCGAGCGAGGTCTATTGCTACTTGGATAGTGTGCAGCCTCGCGTTATTACCGTTCTGTGTTCTATTATGTTGTAGTTGAACTTACTAAAGTAAGATGTATTTTGCGTCAGACTCATGTTCCATATCACAAGGGTACTCGTGTAACACAGTAACACAAAAATGGTTAGTCATACGAGACCGTATGGCGTATCAAGCGAAAGCTGGATGCACACGGCATACGTCCTGTGCGTGTTTTGGGCGCATGCGTCTGATTTCGTGACGTCAAGTCCTTTTCTGATGCGTCTGGGATGGTCTGCGTTGGAGTGATGTGGGTGGGCTGTGCACTGCGATGGTCCACAAACTTTCAACAAAGCAATCGGTATGCGAACGCAAATCTGATTTTTAATTGCTTCTTTGGCAACACTTCAAGTAAGAACGAACACTCGCCCATTGACAAACACTGCAGAGCGTATATCACTATTAATTACTTTCCAAACTGCCCAAAAAAATTTTCGCGCGTGCTGCCGTGTGACGAGACCCGTAGCCAGGTTTTAAGGTTTTGGGGAAAATATATTTTCGGGGGGGCAAGGTCTTTGTCTTTATTATATGGTTAAAACAAACAACAAAATTTGGGGATAAAAAAATTTAGAGGGAACTTGTCTCGAATGACTCCCGTGGTTACGGGCCTGCGTGTGACACAGCGATCTGGTGTACAAGAAATAGAAATCACCTAAAATGGCATTTGGAAGTTAAAACTTGTTGAAGCAAATAAGTGGCCGACATTTACGCCTAAAGCGTTTGAAAGGAGTTGACAAAATAACAAGTTTGCAAATACTACAGTTTATCGTTTATACAAATATACAGTACCAAAACGACAATAATTGTAATGAGAGCATTAGGTTTACAGTAAAGACGCGTTCAACAAGTGATTGAATGGGTTTGTAAACGGTTCGAAGCGTTTTTTTAAAGGTATCGTAAGTTGCTTTGAGCAGTGAAGAGTTTATTTTTGTAGAAAAACTTGCCTGTTGACAGCAACCAGAGTGGACAGGGTGAACAAAACGTATCCTTGTAACAAAGGTATGTTGTGTTCTGTACATATTGTTTAGTAATCCAAAATAAATAAAAACAGATAAAGGTTTCTGCTCTATGCCGTTTAGAAGAAATACTCGAAGCTGTTGAATTCTTGAGATTTTCTTGAAGTAATTGATGCTCACAAAAGACTTATTACAAGAAATGTTTGCAGTTGTAAATCGCATTAAAATAGAATGTTTACGGGTAAAACTACTTACAGTACATTGCGACCGTACGCTGACCATAAATCTTGTAAATAAGATATTAAATGTCAGCAGAGAACCGACTATTTGCCAAGAAAAACAGCAAAAATGTCTTCAGACTCACTATGAATTTTTTTCAGTTGGTTTACGGAAAACGCTTCCTAGCATATTAGCTTGCTGAGCTTCCGCGAGAGGTGTCTAGGCAAACATTTTTGAGCTTTTTTTCTTCATCATCGACGTCTGGTGCATTTTTACTGATCTTTATAACTTTCAAACTTGTAGTAAAATAAACAAATATAAATTCCAGCCGGAGAATGTGACTTTCGTGCGTCGAGGTCAGCACAGGCAATACGTTGTGGAAGGCCAGTCATCAAGCCGCACTTCATCGCCACAACAAAAATTGTCGGAGGTGACTTAAAATTTGTGAGAAAAACGCTCCGATTATGCTATTTTTTAACAAAAAGGAGTCTGCAACTCTGCAGGACTATAACGCAAAACAAACGTTTAGTAACAAATGACATGTAAGGTTTTCTGTGTAGATTCAAACTGTTCAGGCAAGTTTTGCTGAGATGACGACAAACAAGTTTGTCACATGCTTAGACCCAAAGTTTTTCTTTTCTTCTACCAAGCAGTGGCACGTGTCATGGCTATTAAGATGATGGTTTGTATTTTGAGACTAAAACTTTGTTTCGTTGTCACTTTGTGCTTGTTTGGAGCTCATGTTATGAAAATAAAATACCTCTAAGGTATTACGATAATGCGTGTGACTTGATATTTTAAGAAAATTCTGCACAGTGAAAAGCATGCAGAATAGAAACAAGGTTTGCATTCTGTCTTCGTACTGCTACAGTTTGGCTTGGTATTTTCTACTGTGCTTTGTATTTTTCGTATTTTGCAATTAAAAAACATAATGTGAGTTTTGTTGTGAGAAACTTTATTATTTTAAGAAAATCCCTATAAAATCCTAAGAATATACAGGGTGTCCATAAAGTCCTGCACACATTTCAAAATGTAATTGCGAAGTAACTAAAGTAGATAAAATCATACAGTTTTTTGCAAAGTGAAGTT
>JGI24022J15233_10007360_pt1 | contig 12117 bp, 6 predicted proteins | sample Ectturendosymbi2_FD_15233 | JGI IMG/M metagenome (IMG submission 15233)
TANGAGCTGTGTACAGTTCAGATGTAGATGGCTAGCAATTATACGAGAAGATTCTAGATTGCAAAATGCTGGTTTCAAGTCGTGTAACTTAAAATTATCGCTTACGGAAGTCCTGACATTGTTCGAATTGTTTTGCAAATAATGCTGACGATGGCGGTTATATGTATTGCAAGCGGCGAACGATCTTTCAGTGAACTGAAACTGGTCCTTCGTACCTCCGGGCCTCATTAACTAGCAATAAGTCAGGGCAGGTTGTGTGATCTAGTTTTGATGAGAATGAAAAGAGAGTAAAGAGCGAACGCTTACCTCGATGAAATAGTAAACGGCTTTACTTCGACCAAGGCACGTAAAATGTTGTTTTACTTCCCATTTTTGTGTAATTTAGATGGAAAAGGCTGGATATATTTGTTTCATTGGAATTGTGTTTTTCGAACACAAGTGATATATGACTTGCATTAAATAATTTATTTCATAATTCAAATTAAATGTGTTCCATTTAAAAAAATTGTCGTTTGCAGTTGGAATATGCTGTTTGATATTTTTGGAAGATATACAATTTTGTCAGGCAACACTATGTAGACCTATAAGCTACGATAACCTTGGTATTTAAATGATTTGATATTCAACATAACAAAAATAAATGAGTATAGAAGTATGTTGTAGACGTTATGGATTATTTATATTATTTGCTGAAAAGTTCAACGCAAAAATAAACACAAATACTTTCTGTTTTAAAAAATTTGTTTTCTTCATGGTTTATCTTTCCTAAAAACTGTGTCTATATCTTATATTTAAATAATTAGACAGGGCGCACATTTAAATTTTGCCATGGGCGCCAGTTTGCATAGACACGCCACTGGGTACGCGTAGGCCGTAGAGCAAACATCAAAAACACGAAAGCAATAGTTATGCTGGCACTTTGCCCTGGAAGGTGTTTATTGCATCACAAGGGCATTGAAAATGATCAGACAATATTTTTCCATGTCACAGCGGGAAACGTCAGGTTTGCAGTGAGTCAAGGACCAAATTCTCATTCATTCAATTTTTTGGACGAAACGCGACTATTAGAAATACTCAGGGCCGGCCTTAAGCCGATGCAACCGATGTAGCTGCATTGGGCCCCACGCTTCTGGGGCCCCCGCGCTATGGTGTTTAGGAAGATTGTTCATTTTTTCCAGATGCTCCTTGCGCTCGAGAATTCAGTAGAAACGGCTTATAAATCTCATTGTTAACAAACAACGCTCTTGTTAGAATTAGCGATGAGTTTCCTCTATAATCGAACGCTAGCAAACGTGTTCAATTCTCATGGTAAGGCCTTAAATCTGCGCTCTACCATGGTCGTTTAGCACGGTTGACTGAATCACGATGACGTCATAAAGCCACAGCTCCGAGGGGCCCCGCGCCTCGGTCTTGCATTGGGCCCCGCACCTGCTAGGGCGGACCCTGGAAATACTTTATAGTAGGTTGAAGAAAATATTAGAGACAGCAGAATATTGGTCGATAAAAAAGCATCTGATTTCGTGCTGAGCTGAACTTTTGTCCAAAAATATTTGCTAGCAGGCAGGGGTGTATTGCTTAAAAAAGAGGTATGGGAACGGCTTTCCCACACCAAACATAAGGAAGATTGATTCATCTACAAGAATTTCCACACTGGATCTTCCTGTTTCACTTTAGTGCTACGGTGCTATACACGAGATAACTTGTCATTTATTCATTTGTACTGCTCCAGGCGCTACACGTAGAAATTGAAATGAAAAATTTAAATCATCAAGCAATGTTCTATGTGCAAAAATGTGTGGGAACGCCGTTCCCACCCCACTGCACTCCTTCTGGCAGGTATGATGCTAATCAGTACTCATCTTGAGCATCTACAGCTAATCTAGCGCGCTTCATTTTAAGCCTACCTGACATGTAGGCTGCGTTTCGCAGTTAGGTTTGCTGTTTGGGAATTTACGCGGTCACTGAGTGCTCTAAAGTCTAAACTATATAGCCTGTAGTTAATTACATTGTAAGTTCGTTGTAGCGTAATTTTAATGCCTTCCCTTAACTACAGTAATAACATGAGCTGCACTCATTCATAAAAGCTTGTAGGAAAAAGTAATATGATCTGCAGCTTATTCAACTTTTGTCCAAAGTCTGCTCAGACCCGTCGCCACGAGGGGTCTTTGGTGGGCTTAGCCCCCCAAACAAATCTCCAAGTCCCCAAATTGAAACATGAAACACTATAAATCTGTGGAGCTTTTGTCAATTTTTAGAATGCCATGCCCCCCCGCACAAACGCAAAGCCCCTTTATTGAAAACTTTCTAGCGAAGGTTCAGAGTCTGCTGCTTATTCCTCTTTTGTCCACAAGATGTCCAATCTTACTCAAATGAAGCAAGAGTTTTAAATACTTACGTGTGCAGTGGAGTGACCAGTCCAAATTTGGGTGGGTCAAAATGTTTTACTTTAGGCGAGCAAGAGTATTTTGTTTGAGATACTGCCTCTTAAAGCACAAAATGACTAGATATTCTAAAAAGTTGGAGGGGCCATGACCCCCTGGCCCCCCTGACTACGCCTGTGTGCGTGCGGTTTATATAAGGTATATGTAATGTAAATACTTTATGTAAAAACCTACGTATTTATATAACATTGGGACCATATTTTTATATAAAAGTTTGTTTATTAGTAGTTTCATTTATAGTGAAATAAACACATTCAGACTCCCCAAATTCAGCAAAATAAGCTTTGCATTTATTATTTTCGTCCCTATCCCTGTGCAAGAAATGGTTTATTTCAAGGCTATACAAAAACAATCACCCCAGTGGACGTTTCTGTGTCGGTAACCATAGATCAAAAACGTATCTGAAAAAATTTATGGGAGCTTCACCTCCCTTAGCCCTCCCTGGATCCGCCTATGTAATGCTGATAAAATATACGTTACTAAAACTTAATGATTGGTTGTTTCGTCTCCTCATAAACGGAAAGACAGACCAACCAGAAAAACAGCACAAAAATGTTTGCACTAGGCATATTACTGGTATAATCAATACATTTGCAGATGCTGGCATTCACAAAATATTTCAAGTGTGTAGCGATGGATTCATTGCGACGAATCATGTTTATACATTGATTGCTAATAAGATTGATTTATCTGAATTACTTCTACTGTGTCACAGGAATAAAAATCAGCAGCTTCCACTAAACTGGAAAGTTTTGTTTTGCTGGTATTTTTGGGAAACTGGATTTGTTTAAACAGGTGCAAAGCTACAACGCTTACACTGGACCCTACTCTGCTGTAAATTTGAACGGCGACTTGGTCTTCTTCTCTCAGAAGAATGAGCGTTGCTATTACCAACATGCCTCCTACAATAGTAGTAAGCTTAAACGAGAGCATATGTTCTGTAGAAGTCTTCTTTGTTTTCACTGTGTCATATTTGATGCGTACTGTTTCAAAAACAGGCACTAGTAGGTAGCGTAGGTAGCATAGATTGTAGTCAGGAACTTAAAAAGAGTATAAATCCATAATCTTACGAGATAGGGGTTTGAGGGCGGTCACCAGTGATGCGATGACGTTTTTCGATTATTTGTCGGTCTGAAAGAAGATGAACCTTTTTTCTTGCTTGTCGTCAGATTTTTTGGAAAAAGTTTGACATTCTATCAGATTTCAGATGTCACGCATTAACCTTTTACAAAAAGCTTAAGTCACAAGTCAGTAGAGCAGCCAAGAATTTTGTTCTGGATGGGCCAGTCAATGACGTCGTCAGCCACTGACGTCGTCCTGGGTCCGATTGTTCCTTCCGTTAATTCAGTTGAAAAAGCACCACTAAAAATCTTAGCAAGTATGTTTCGTGGGGGTTAGGGCTGATTCTAGCTGCGCTATACGTCACAAGTGGGGTCAGAAATCAGGGCAGTGATTGACTTTTCGGAGCAAACTGTAACTTTTCAGGGCAAATGGTTACCTCGCCCCACCTGGAAAAATCCTGCACATCCGGGCATAAACCTGAATAGTGCATTAACAAATTGGAAAAACATCGCAATAAGACTATGAACGAAATGTGATGCCAAAACTGGCTATGTGTATGACACAAAAATTTACCGTGAAAAGGGAGATTTTTGCCTAGAAGCAAAGTTAAGGTGAAAGAGTGGTTACAAAGCTGTTCCAATCTGTCATAAAATAATAATCATTGCTGTTTTGGTATTTGCTTATATTTTACATCAACGAAATTGATATTCGCAATGCCATTTCCTGCAAATGGGACTTCTACCCCATATTCAACCGCGCATTCAGTACACTGAACTTTTAGCTGAATGTCAAATTTATCATGGACATGACATTTTACCATGAAGAAGTAGACGAGATAGAAGGCATTTGAATGCTGCAAAACTGCTACAATATGCGGATAAACACGTTCTGGTGAAAGGAAAACTAAAAAGACACGGTGTCCTGTGTGCAGAAAAAAGAAAAACTCTATGTGTCAAAAATGCAATCCGCCCAATATGTATGCTTTATTTCACACCATATCACACCTAAAAAGAGGAAATAAGGCAACATTTGCCAAAAAAATGTTATTTATTGCAAAATGTGTTTTTTGACATTGGTTGTGTATGTGCGTCTTCAATAGTCTCTGTACATATTTGTCCCAGTATACAATACTGTAGGGACAAAAATGCCCCACTTTCGCTTCATACATTTTATAAAGATATAACATAGAATTCAAATTACCTTTTTTGTTTGTTCATAAAACAATGCCCTCATGCCAAAATTCAACTTTCAAATCGATTTGTTTAAAATCAGTATTGAAAAGGTTAAGGGAGGTCTTGAACGTGCTCTCTGTTTGTGATGATTTTATACTTCCGTGGTGATCATGTGATGTAGATCGTCGCAGCAGTTTCCTCAACAGGAATCCCGAGTCAAGGGTGACTGATAGTTTCAATACAGACTGAAGGTCTGCGCTTGTAATGTTTGTAAGTTCCAACGCTTTGCTTCTCACCAGGCGCTGACGTAACACCTTCGGCTAATTCCCTGCAATTCCTCGGGCACGATGAACGATGGAAGACTCTCGGGACAGGGTCACTTGGTTATTCACCTCGAGGAACATGGCAAGATGTGTTTCTTGTCCCACCTTTGGCTAACATCACTGTAAGGACTTGTCTGTTCGTTGCAACATCGTCTGCACTTTATGGATTCTTGAAACTTACTGTGGTTGGGGCATTTCCAAGTAGTAAACAGACAATCAGGATTGCATGAGCGAGTACAATTTTTAACGAACGTTTGTTTTCTCCTTGAGCGCAAGAAGCAGTGCCGGATTAACAATAGTAGCAAATGTAGCAATTGCTACGGGCCCCGCGCTTTTGGGCGACCCGCAGTCCTTTGTGTCAAATTTGTTTTTAGAATTTAGGTGCCCGAGGCAAACTCTTGGAAAGAGGGCCCTATATTTTACATATACTATACAGAAACTTTATTTGCTGAAAGCAAATTAATTTTTTCATTTTGTGTGGGAATTGGCTTCTGCGTAAAAGTCCATTTCGCATTGTAAAGTTTTTGAAGTCATTTGATTTTAAATTGCTCTTTGTCTACACATTAAATTTGTTGAGGGACACCTTTTGGCACATTTGCACATAATTTTTGCTTTATTTTGACAAAGATATAACTTGCTTCAGAATTTATTAATGCAAAAACTAAATGCGAAACTCTCACCAGGGGACCCTGAGACGACCGCCTCATACGTTTCTCCGATTATTATCCACCCTAATCACATGTATAGAATTTTTGCAGTCCGAGAGGTCACTATTTTGCTAAATTTGCCATAAGCAGTTAAGCGGAAGTTTTCCATTGAATGATTTTACATTAGACTACTGTGATTTGAAAATTAAAGTATTTTTTACAGCTATTTGGAACTAGAGATGGCACGGGCCAGCACTTTTACAGCCGGGCCAGCCCGGAGGTAACAAGAAACCGCCCGGCCCGGCCTGTTTATACTAAACCACAAATTATTTTCTAGCCCGGACCGACCCGTGGCCCGTAATATAACGTAACCTCAAAATCCAAGTAACAAGGGAGTGGCTACAGAACAATTGATGGATCTTTAAATTTGAAACCTTATTCAACCATCTCCTCTAACGTGGCAGTAACGAACGAGGAGAATGCAGCAGGCTTTGTAGCAACATAGTAAACACAAACAGTAAATCTAACATTAACCCTAATCGTAGCCCTAACGCTAAGCTAAGCTAACCCTAACCCTGAGCTAACCTAACGCTAAGCTGATGCTAACCTTACCCTAAGTTAACGCTGACCTAACCCTAACCTAATGCTAAGCTAACACTAAGGTAACGCTATACTAACACGCTAACCTAACGCTAACCTCTGAAGCAAAAGTTTGGAAAGTTTTGAAAAAAGTAAAGAAAAACTGGTCCCAGGAATTGAAACGTGCAAGCATTCACTTACGAAATCGTAAGGCGCCAAGTCAAGAGGCAAACCCTCAACCATTGGCACGGCAGACTTGAAACCTATCCGTTAGACTACCAGGCCAATGCCGGAATAAACAAAGTGACCGCTTTATTCCAACCACGTCATGCAAGGCGGTATGATCGAATAAGTCTTGAAATAGGTAGATCCATGGGTGGTTCCGTAGCCACTTCCAAGCAACAACATTTAAGTTTTCAGTTCATTGTCTTTTGGACACTAAAACCATGTAGTCTTGAGGCAGTGGCTATACGTCAGCCATGGACCTTCATTTTTGAAAACTTATTCGTCTACCGACTGTAACGTGTAACACACAAGTGTGCGCTAAGCTGCACTACAATTGCTAGTACTAACATACTAAATCTAAACCCTAAATCTAAACCTTAAACCCGAACCCAAACGTAGCCTCTAATCCTAAACTAAGGGTTCCGAAACTCGGATACATGTACCCTTAGAGCTACCTTTCCTATCTGAAGGGGTACATTTAAGGTTAGCCATTAAAGGGAAAAATATGTTTACACATAGGATATGTCATTTCGAAATATTTATACAGTAAACCTCGGTTAATCCGGTTCGGTTAATACGGATCTTCGCCAAAACCGGATAAAACTGGTGGTACGGATGATTTCTAACGTTATTCTTTATAAAAACCTTCGGTTTATCCGGATTTTTTAATCCGGATCATCGCCAATACCGGATAAAATTTGCTCTTTTCACATCTCGTAATCCGGATTTTTGTCTCTAGGAAAGATTCGGCAGCTTTCAGACGCAACACAAGTGTGCTCGCGATCACCAACGAGCGTACAGAATTGTCATAACAACCACTGCAACTGCGCGAAACATTCCACTTATCGTAGAGACGATTGTTACGTCACACACGTGCGGGCTTATCATGTTGAACATAACGCTCAAGGCACGCCGCCGCACCACGGTTTCAGTTTGTTTATCAATATTGAGTGTGCTTGTGTCAAACATTATCCCTGGGTGTGTTGTACCCGGCAGGATGTCTAGAGAATATTACCTCCCACATACAGTAGAGTGACTACTTATGCACCAGTCGCAGAAACCTGCGTAAGTCCAAAACCCAGATTTCTTTGCAGCCAAGTAATGTGAAATTATGAACTTAAGATTGCTCACAACTAACTGGATATGGCGGTTACTATTCTGATGGACAATTGTAAACACATCAAGAAATTCGTTTTGCTTCTGCGAAAGCTTGCTGTTGGGTCATAAATGAACTCAGTTTAAGTAATTTTTGCCGATATCTCAGTACTCAGATGACGTCAGGCTAGAAACAACCATCTTCGGTTAATCCGGATCTTCGCCTAAACCGGATGAAATCGTCAGTCAAATCGAATCCGGATTAACTGAGGTTTACTGTACATTCATCTGTGAATATTATTTTCGAAATTATGCTTATTGGTAAATATATTTTTGTTATTTTCCTCAACCTTTTTGTCATAAGAAATTTAGGAGAACATGCTCATCTATCGAAATGCTTAAGGGGTACATGGCCAGAGAAAGTTTGGGAACACCTGTGCTAAATCTAAACCAGGGCAACAGCGACAGAAAAAAATGAAAGTGTTTGTTGCTTTAATTGATTCTTAACATTGTTCACTAATTTGCATGGAAACAAGTGAAACGGAAAACGAGCATAACGGTGAAAGAGAAAGAACAGCAACAAACAATTTCATTGTTAGATTTTGAAACTTTGCAAAAAACAAAAATTTCGCTTTACTGGCGAGCAGACCGCAGCGGCCCGTAGCGGCCAGGAAAGACGTCACCGCTAAAAAGTTGTTAGCGGACTGTTTCAAAACCTTTAGCGGACGGTCCGAAGACTGGACTGTTAGCGGCCTGTGCCATCTCTATTTGGAACTTTATGGAACCACTAAAGCAATTAGGCAAATCGCAGCAATTTCAAGATATTGTTTGATTGTATTGTTATGAATGGCCTAAATATTATTACATCACATTCACCCAGGGACCGAGTTTGTTCAAAAACTTTGGAATGGACAAACCTTATTTTTTGCGTTTCGATGACGTCACCATGTTCACTCAACTGCAGTACGACCTTTTTGTAAAATTAACGAAATTGGGGGCACATTATGGAATTGATACCTGGCTGGCTATACCTATCGTGGTGGTACAGCAACTAGTGTATATAAGTATACAATGGACAATGGTGCTATATCTAGCATTTAGCGCTGAATTTAATATGAAAGCACATTAATTCTGAGAGCTTAAATAGACACAATTATGCTAAAAAATTGTGATAATCAATTCAAATTTGTCAATTTTGATAAATAAAATATTCTGCTACTAATAATCACCACATAAATCAAATCCTAAACACTTCACAAGATCTTTTGGTAAATACCAGCAGTGCAACCAGGCGCGTAGCCATATATTTTATTCGGGCTATGGAAAACAACAACCGAGTTTCAATATTTAAATATTTTAATGCTCCTTGTTTTCAATACATCATCCATGAAGCGTGCATGTTTCTAGCGTTTTCTTCGGAACAGTTGTGTTCAGATTTAATCCAACAAATAAAAAGTCTGCTTTCATTGAATTGACAAGTTTTAAAAGTTTTGATAGTAACGTTCAAAGCATCTACTTCGGATCAATGCGACCATTTGCTCATCAACCTTTCTTGCAAAAGCGCTAGTAAACCTCTCAATGTTGCACTTGAAGAAGAAGTCATCGCGGCCGCCATTACGATTGCGCTTATACTGTATTTACGCGCTTCTGATACAGGGTCTCGACATGGGGAAGTGCCGCCCCGGGGTGAGTTGAAAAGTGCCCGCCCCCCCAGCAAAAATTGCCGCCCCCCAAAGAGCGATGGCAATTCCTGTATTATTATTGGTTTATTTTAGACATAATGGTCCATATGAAGCTAAAACAAATTACTTAATTAAGGTAATAAGGTAAGCCACGAGTTAAAGCAAAGTCAAGCCTTTCAGGATGGAATTATTTCATAACAATGCATCATCACGCTGGAGTTAATTTTGAAAATTTCACTGAAGTGAAATTCCGGGACATTTTGCTGACCGGGACGGACAGATATTTAAACCGGGACACTTCCGGCCAAACCGGGACGTATGGTAAATCCAACCTAAACCAAAATCTAAAACCTAAACCGAACTTCAGGTTCATTCGTGAAAAAACATTTGCTATTCCTTCTTTTCACCAAAAATTCCGCCCCCCCGAAAAGTGCCGCCCCGGGGCATTGCCCCCCCCTAGTCGGGTCCCTGTTAAGATGTAAACCAACACAGCACGTTCAACTGAAGCCGAGCAGCGACTTTGCTCTGAGGCACTGACATTCGAAGTAGGCCTTCTACAAAACGTTTGCGTATATGAAAAGTGGATCCCGTTATCATCTAATTTTTGAGCATTTAATTCACGTCTGTAGTTGATAACCGTAAACGCTAGAGTCTTTCAACGCGTTTGAAAAATGTTTGGATTTTTGATAATCCGTAAGATCTTTTGGCTGTGTTCAACTTATTCCGTAAAACCTTTGTAGCTACTTTAAACTTACTTCATTTAAATTGTTTGATGAGACTTTGCTAAGTTTAACTGACTTCATTGAAATATAAGATGGAATTAAACTGTAAACACAATAGAAAAAACAGTATTACAAAACTTATTGACCACGCTCAGCTGCAGGTAAAGATAGTTTAGCACCGCACGTAAGTAATTTGTACAAATCACGGGCTTCTAGAAAATACGATAACTTGTCTGTGGAATTTGAAGCGCTAATGGGAAATAATTCAAATTTAGTTTCGTTTTAGTCGCATGAGCTTTGCCAACAGGACAGATTGCAAGCTCAAGGGTGGATATTAGGGAAGGATAAAGAGGCATTTGCCTCGGGTCCCTCTTTTTCAGAGATACCGTGCTCCCCCTTGAGAGTTTTGCACCACTGTTTATTTAAAAGGTTAAGTAACACTCTTAGAGCCACATTTAAAGAAGCTCTGAAGCAAGTCATATGTTTTTCAAAATTAAGCAAAAATTCTGGGAAAATGTGCCACAGGAGGCACCTTTCAATTGTGAAGCTGCAAAACTTTACAAAATTTTATTCCTTTCGTATGTGTCTTATGCTCTTGAATTCAGTTCATAAATTGAAATGTGAAGCAAATTTAACTCTTTATCCACGTAATCCCACATCTACCTTTCACAATGGCGATGTTTTGGGGCCCCTTTCTGAGAGCTTTCCCCTAAATTTTATTATGCACCACTGTGCAAGTTATCTAAGTATCTGAAAGTAATGGTGGTTTCAATTCCCTCAGCCCTTACAAAATGAAAAGCATCTTGCTACTTACATTAGATTTTGCTGCTGACTCTTCTTGTTGCAGTTAAATGATTTCAAATAATTTACTGTAGGATAGGGTGGCAATTAACCTCAGATGAACTTGAAACACTGAGCTTAAGAACAGCACGTCGGAGTCTAATATCTTGAAAATGTTGATTTTTACTTGCCGGCAAGGTAAAGGGAAATCATTGATGAAAACGTTAAGGCTCCACATAATTGTGATTGAACCGTCACAATACATTCCATCACAAATAAATATCTAGAATGAATGCTATTGTTGCTAAACAGTTACTATGGAGCAATGAAGAAGACTTTGAAACTGAATCGCTTCTTAGCCAAAGTTTGAGCTTCAAGACATATGAAATGTATATCACCGCCATATACATGCATGTGGTTTTAGAACAGCGCAAAAACAAAATCTACGATATTGATTTAAGGCTACGCTGACACTGGAAACAAGGGTAGGTTATATTTGTAAAACCCACGGTTATCACAGAGGAATTTGCGATGGTCTTGAAATGAACCTTTCATAACCTTTGGGTGGGATACAGCACGCTGGTGCGTCACAAACAGATGCAAAAAGCGTTACTGCAATTGTTTTTACTTGCGGTTATTGATTTATGATTACAAAATGTCAGATGCAAGTTTGTGTTCGACTAAAAGCTGAAGTAGAATAGGTTCCTTAAGGCAGTTTCGTTGATTTACACTAAGGTATTTCTTTGGTTTATACTTCAACTATTTTTTTAACCTGAAAACAATGGAATTGGGGTGGCTTTGCCCCGTAGTTCCCCATAGCTACGCGCCTGGTGGCAATCGTATTCTGATTGCAGGCTACACACCAGCGCAGGAATTCTTGATTGAGCGAAGTTCATGTGCACACCGATTCGGTAATTCAAATTAACTAACACAATTTTCAACAATCATGAGAATTCAGTTCACATAGGAAAGCTGCATACTGTGTCTGCAGATAATGCAGTGATAATGCTCATTTTTCTCGTTTATTCCCTGATTTTATGCTGGGGAATCGTTTCCAAGAGTAATATCACCATGAAATTTGCACAAATACATTACTTTTTATCACAAAATTTTGGGGGGATAAAAGATATTATTTCATATCTGTTGGGGGAGGATAAAAGATAGGGCATGTTGGGTGGGATAAAAGATAGGACATGATTTATTAAAGTTCTTGTTTCTAGTCTCATCTTCCTATTCCTTGTTTTAACAAGGTACCTTGTTAATCTGTAGCAGGTTTTTTTAAGGCGTTTTAGGGACCCGATTCGGGTTCCTAGAATTTCAAATCGGGTCCCTAGAATCAGAGAAAATTATCATCGGATCCCTAAAATCAGAGAAAATCGGGTCCCTACA
>JGI24022J15233_10007361_pt1 | contig 12116 bp, 6 predicted proteins | sample Ectturendosymbi2_FD_15233 | JGI IMG/M metagenome (IMG submission 15233)
GGGGGGCCACTGGAGGGGCCAGTTTTGCAACAAGGGGAGCTGTCAATGGTCTGTGTAGGACTTTCAGAAAGAGACCTGAAAAATTTTAGGGGGGCCACTGAGGGGGCAAGGCAAAATTTTGGGGGGGCAGTGGCTCCCCCTGGCACCCCTCTAGCTCCGCCCCTGCTTAGCAGTGATTGCTAAATAAACTCTTTTAACTACACTAAAGTACTAGGTAATAGTGTAGTTAGAAGAGTTTATGTAGCAGTAACTCCACCTTGTTGTTTGAACAGCAGGCTGCACAAATGTGTGACTTTGGTCGTGAGCACCAAAGGTATCTTGTTCCATGCAGTACAAAATACAAGACTGCCTGAGCTAGACATAATACACTTTTTCACAACAATCACTGCACAAAATACGTTGATCAAGTGTTAGTCTGACTTCTGGACGTATACAACTACGCATATAGGCTAGCTTCACGTTCAACACTCCAAGCAATGAATGGTGACGTTTTGCGCTGAAGCCTCAAATACGTTTCTTACCTCACAAACGTACCAAAAATGATCAGGCGATGTTATTCTAGGTAATATAGCGGCAGGTGCTGCCCTGTCTATAAATTATAGGACAAAACTAGGGATTCAGTGCTAACAAAAAAGGTGTGGGAACGCAAATCCAAAAAATAGCCATTTCAAAGCAGCTTTAAACCCATTTTAAAGCACAACGTGAAAAAGGTATGGGAACGCCGCTCCCACGCCTTCCAGCCCCACTACACCCCTGGACAAAAAAGAACACGGATTGATCAAAACTACAATGCTTCATAGTGTTTCACATTTAAATTTTGCGGATGAAGCTTTGTATGGAGGCTAAGCCCACAAAAGCCCACCATGGCGACGAGACTGAGTTTTGGGCCCCTTGAGTCGCTAGGAGGTAAACTGGCCGATATTTGTCTGATACGGATAATCATGTATTTCGGTTAAACACGTTCAAAAAATCTTGGCAAATTGGTTATGCGATTTTAACTGGATTCGTCTGAACTAACACCCGAAATCACCGGAAAGCATTGAGAATTTTTTGAAAACACTAAAAACAAAAACCTATTAAAAATCAAAGAATACTAAATACCGAAATACAAGCTAACAGGGGGGCCCATTTTTTACATTTAGTTTGCCAGGGGGGAGGCGCACACCCCTGCCCCCCATAAGATACGCCACTGTTTCTTGCATGGTGACGGAGGTCTTTCATGGTTTTTGGTGCACGTTACAGCAGGGACGTAATGAGGTTAGATGGAGCCCAGGGTAAGAATCTAGTTCGGCACACCTATGTTCGAACCTGAAGTCTTGTGGAAGCAAATGTACTCTATTTCAGAACTTGTGACATTGTCGGGACTTTTCGGCGCCCCTGCAGTGATCGGCGCCCGTGGAATTGTGCCCCCTTGCCCTCCCTCGTTACGACCCTGCGTTACAGCGCTATCACGCATCTGTGTAAGTGGCCTAAGGTAACCTTACAATTTGCATTGCATTATTTCTTCAGTTGTGCAAACCAGCGATTCCACCCCACTGTAAAGGTTTTATGGTCTCTATTGAAACCAAAAAAACCCCATTTAGGTACAACCGTAAACTTATTGCATGGGTCCGATTCATGGTTAGTACCCAGGACGATGTTTACAAGTCGATGCTCGTTTGATCTCCCTAAAGCTTCTGGTATGCTGGTTAATTCTGTTTAAGGTTGCAGACTTGAAGTATGTGGTTGNGTCATTTTTATTTCACAGAAAATATACACAAATCATACATAAAAACTCNCCGTTTCATACGAAACATGAAGTAGATCGAATTGTCTCTCGAATCAGAACCACAGACACAAGCAATTCAGCAAGTAACCGTTCTTACGATCAGCAAATTTACTTTCTAAACTATTCTTCAATTTAAGACCTCCTTGCTAAAGTATCACACTTCAAAAGGAAGGAGTTACACTCGGTGAACATGTTTTGAATGATTCTAATCGTGACGCAGGTTTCCAGTGTCAAGAGGTTCTTGTTTAGTTTCCGCAATCATCGTCACGATTTCAATGCTTTTCAGTTTGTCAGCATTGTAAGTTTTGAGTCAAAACAAAGTTGGATTTTGATTTAACAGGTCTGGAAATCGTAATTTTAGGGGTTTTATCTTGTTTGGACAGATCAGTTTTATTCAGAGGTTAATTTGGACAATGCCAATTTATTGTACAATGTGACAAGGGTTAATTTGGACAATGTCAATTTATTGTACAGAGTGACAGAGAAGTTGTTTTACAACAGCGTTTACTTTAGTGTTTTAGATGAGACGATTGCAGATCCGCCAAACATTTTTGAGAACCGTACCGGTAAGCTCCTGTGTAAAGTGACTCTCCAGAATCATCGTGTTGTTTGAGTCAAAATTAACAATAAATCATCATTTGTGCGAGGTGGACAGCAAGCCTGCAACTAACATTTATGAAAATTGGTCAGTCAACATTGCCGGAATACTGTTATGGCGAATTGTTGGAAGGCATAGCACCGAATGATTTAAAGCCATACGCTTCAGAAAAACACTAGGCTTGTTTTCTTGCAGTAACGGACATACATAGGGCGCGCCCCGCAAAGAAACCTTCAAATAAGTGGAACTTTGATTTTTCGCACCATTTTCAATTGTTTTAAATCGTTTTGTCACATTTAATGGTTTCAAAGATATTCTATTTGAATAAGAGCTGATGATGCCTATATCGATAGGCGAAATATATACTCTGTAAGATTTTAAAGTGTCTGATTCTTTACTGAGGAGGGATTTCTTTCCATAGACAGATTTCAAAGATAGCTCATGTGTTATGTTACTTTGATTGTTGAGATTCTCTATCAAATCTTCGTTGGTATTTTTGACTAAAGTCGATCAGCTCCATCCTGGGCCGCACGACGCGCCAAAACACCAGGAAGGCGCCGCGCGGACATCTACAAGCATGAAATGTCTTTGAGAATTTAGGAAAACGACTGAAACACGATAAAATTGCGCAAATAATGTGAATAAAATCGAAGCCGACATTTCAACCAATTGTAGGTAGTTGACATTTGTAACTGTAACCCGTCATTTGGGCAAAGAGTATAAGCTAACCGTGTTAACTGTGCAAAAATAAATGCAAAACACCAAATTGAGATAAGCTGCGAAATTTATGTTGTGTTAGATCAATGTAAAACTTTTGAAAGGCTGAGAATGGACTTGCTGACATTATTGCGCATTGCGTTGGTTAACGAGGTGGCCGCCATGGTCTTTCACCAATCCTATGTGACACAGTGACATTCCTTGTTAACATTGATAAATTCTGTTTACGTTTTCATTTATTTTAATTTCCTCTTCCAATTGTTACTTTCTTGCATGATGTTTTGTATTGTTTTCGTGTATTATAACTTAAAAAGAGATATATGAAACAATAAATCAATCAACGCAGTTCCGATAGGGTGGCTATTGTAATTCTCTTAAAAGATGAACCATTCGACATTTTAAAATGTGGGGTGTGTATATTTGCCTAATCTAGACAATACTTCAAAAGATCATTGTCGAATCATGACCACGCCCGTAACCAGAGGAGGCGAAGACCCCTACAAATTTTTTCTCTCCCTCTGGAAAAGTGTGTTGGACACAATTTAAAAATATTGGACATAGTTCGAAAAATTGGGACCCCTCTTGGAAAACTCTTCGCCCCTCCTGGTGTACCAAGCTGGTTACGGGCCTGATCATGACACAGAGAAATCTGCTCTTACACATCGTAAATAAATCTTCAAATCCTAATGTTGNCCGATTGTATAACATTTCTAAAATCGTCCTCCTATCCTAGGTTGCTATGCGACACAATTCTAAGAATAGGTAGAACATTATTTACAGAAAATTATTTTTCTTTTATTTTTCATAAGAATGCCGAATTAGAATATTTTCATTTTATCAACACTACGATAATTAAATACTTGACTTTGAAACAGAAGGCAAAAACATGAATGCTTACATCTCAAATGTCTAATGTCAGGTGATAAAAGAAGCAATTTTCGTACTGTAACGTGCTAGTTTGTAGAATTCTGTCGCTACACAGTTTTACGCTTCCTGGTTGCTCTTGTATTAAGTTATGCGTAGTGTTATAGTAGTATTGAAATGGAAAGGTAATGATGATGATCGAAGAGGTTGCGTTTGGTTACAGTTTTCAACTAAGGGTCTGAGCTTATCACCAGCGAAAAGTAAAATGATAGATTTCTCCATACCATCTGAGTGGCAATAAAAATTTCAGATTCCATGGCCAACTGTTGAAAGACTTGGAGAAATACAAAGCATGCACCTTTTCGGTTGCCATGACTTCACATTCTGGAGCAACGCCTTCTATTGTTGGATTTCACATCTACCTTCAAAATGTGCTCAATAAAGAGTAAGTAAAGTTTTCAAATAATGCGCCCATGTTTGCCGAGTGCAGATGAAGCGATCGGCACGAATACAGGAGTCTTTTCATCGTTTACTTTTAGGGTTGACCCGGGATAGTACGTGACTGCATTTATGTGGGATGCGGCCTTTTTAACTTGCTTGCTCTGCAGCTTCTCGCATTACGCACGCAGATCTAGAGTTTGTGCGATAGGCCTAAGCATCCGCTTCAGAAAGTTGTTGGAATTACACCGACTGAAACAGAAGTAGCAAGATGCAATGCGTTGTGGCTTTGATTGTTGTGCTGTTTGTGGCTCTGCCACCAACTGAATCAAAAGCATTTGACGCAAAGACACGTGAACTAATGAAGAGGGTAAGTTAAACGTTTTTCCGAATTAACCACAACTTTGCAATATTTAAAAAATATAGCTAAATAAACGAGATAAGGAAAAATAAAGGACAGAATGTGATACTGTATTTTTTTCTGTTCTCATAACCCGAATTTTTAAAAAGATATTTTTTGCTCAAAACGTTCGCTAATCAATAACTTTAACTGCATAGGCATCTATTCTAAATTCTGTTTTCGGCAAAATCTTACATAAACTAAAGTAAACAAGGGTGTATTGATAAAGTAATTGAAACTCGTAGTGAAATTTTGACCTGTCCTATTCGTCTTCACCATATCGTTCAAACGCTTATTGCGGCCCATGGAATAACAGAGCAGGCCTATAATCTGTGCAAATATAATTATTGAAAACTTTTGTTGCATCTGTTGGATTTCTGCAAATCAAGAGAATTTAATCATAGCTCATACCACTACGCCGTCTTGTCATTTTAATGCAAATGGTGAAGACGTTGATGAGATACAATTTAGCAAGGCTCTTTTTAGCGAAATTTTATTCGGAGAGTTTTGAATCCATTTAAAAAATTTGGTCGGAGATCTATTGGAAACTATTCCATCAAAAACTAACGGCGTTTTTTAGAAAAACTATCCAGAGTGCATTTTGAAACGTTTCAGGTTGTTTTTGAATTCAGTTTATTCGGAGATGAGCGATTATTAAGAACTTATTCCGTAAGAGCAACATTAAGAACGGACTTCCTGATTTCATTGAAAATAAAAAATAATTAAAAACAACCCGAATGTATCATTTGTTAAATATAATTGGTTGGTTTTCATGAAGTTGTTAAATCTATCCCAATTTTATGCTCCAATGTTTAAATCTAGCAATAAAGTCGATATGAAAAATACCCATCCCAATGTTGCAGTGGCCGATCCAGGGGGTGATTGGGGGGATCGCACCCCCGTAAAACCTACGAAAGTAACTTTATTCATTATGATTTTGTACAATTTAGAAGACAACATATCAAAGCCAATTTCAATTAAGTCTTTGTCTCTTTCGTCATGTTCGAAATGTCTCATTGTTCGCGATATAAGGCCATTCTGCCGTGCATTCGTTTCTCACAGCAGTATTGAGAAGCATACTTCATCTTTCTTACAGCAGCGAAGCCGTTATAAGACTTGGCTACCAAATCTTACAGAAATCGCCTCCCCATAACGTCACTAGCTGCCATGGATCGACCTCTGCAATGTTGTGACGGCTTGACGCATGGGGCAAACTTTTCAACGCGTAAAATACGAGGTTTAATGTAAACGAACGCAGATTCCCGATTCAGACGAAACAGTTCAGTCAAACTTGATAGTGTCTTTCCCATAAAATAATCCTCATTCATACCTTGCGCACTCAACTTGCAGATAGATCGCTTTTCATCGTTAGAAGCAGTTGTTGAGCGCTACAAAATTCGTGTTGTTTTATAGTTTGGAAACAGCTTGGACAGTTGTAAGTGCTTAACAACTTTCTTAGCAATCAAACTGTCGTTGTAAATCCCTTCAACGTTCAGACCGAGTTACCTGAAAGTTTTCTATTTCAAAATTACAGTAGAGGTCGTAGTAATGAGCTAGAACAGGAAGATTTTTTCAGTTTCCTGGCCGTTTATCGCAAACTTTACGAGTAACAAACAAAAGCCGTGAAACGTAGCAAACTAACAAGCTTCTTTTTCGATTGTATACAAACATGCTTGTTGAAACGTAGCTTCTTCAATACAAATTTAATGACAAACTTTCATTAAACCCTATTGTTTTTCAGGATTTGGGCAAATGGAAATCCGCTATCTATGAAACCCTTACGGACGAACAAAAGGAAATAGTCAAACGAGGTAGTAAATTGGAAGCGAACTGATTATTTCTTGTGGTGTCTTGATGGTAGGGGTGATTTTCACTGATGTTGGCATTGGATTGGTCAAAAATAACCGGCGAGGAAAAAATTTTGTTCTGACAGAGGCATGAATAAGTGAAACTGTTGTTCCAAGCAAATAAAACTTGTTAAAATTTCAAAATCAGATTATTTCAAGTTAAAGTTAGCTGAAAATAACGAGCAGAAGCGCGGTTATGAAAACAAAATTATGTCACAAATGATTAAATATTGTTCTCTCATATAATTTGTTGTAATAAATATTATTGTTTTTGCCAATATTGCAATTTGTCAGTACATCAGTTTATACTTTTTGTGCTCCTGTGTTTCTGATATGGACCATGAGTCCGCAATAAAATATTATTATTGTTATTATTATAATAAAACTTTGTGTGAACGAGTAGGGGAGATCCACAAAGGCACTCTTTACCACCCTCACTGCTATGCCTCATTCTTGATCGGACTAGGCTCAAAATTAAAATTACTTCTTCCACTTAGGTGGTTGATACTCACTAAAAAACGCTGATATTCATGGTAATAGGATAACTTCTGAGATATTTTAGCTTATAACTTGTTTGTTAAAATCTTTAGATAAAATTATTTCTTAAGCTTTAGGTGCCATCTGCATATATTGCAAAATGTATGCAATACTAGATATTTTCACAGTTTTTCAAGCTAATAAACTTGTATTTGGTTGATTTGACAGAAAATAATAGATAGCTTTCATTCGAATTTAAGATTTTTTGGGACAAAGATTGTACATTTTCAACCAATAAAGCGATGTAACTCAAGAAAACCAGGGTTGTCCATGGGACATATTTATCTGTCCCATTCCCATCCCATAGCAATTTATACCTGTCCCATCCCATCCCATGGGACGTTTCCCATGGGATTCCCATAGGAATGACATTCCCATGGACAAGCCTGAAGAAAACTGAACTGCAACAACATCATCAGGATCAGAGAAAAACGTGTTAAAAATATTTTGGTAGGCCTATACAGGACAAGATGCAATTTATGGAGCAGATATTACTGTACTTCTAAAACCTCGCTTTCAAAATTCGGTGGACTCGACTTGTTTTCACAAAAAGAGCTTGTTTTCTCAACATACTAGGTTTGAGTAAAACTGGTTCCGCATGGAAAATTTGAGAGAACGGCTACGTTACGCTTCTATGCAAACGTGTAAGAACTGGGTTGGTATTTACAGCGGTAGAAATAAATTTATTTTTTCCACAAAAAAAATTCGATACAAGTAAAAATTCAAAACTCCTATATAAAATTTACATCAGCAACGTTTCTTTGTAAAATATTTGTAAAGCCTTGAAAGTCCGCCAGTTTTTTTATGGCAAGATGGGGCTTTTAAAGAAAAATTCCCTTGTTGGATGCATTTCTCCAAAAACAAATGCTTTATTTGCATAGGGAGAGAACTTGGGTTGTCATGCCAAATACATGTGGCGAAAAATACAAAATAAAGCAATAATTTATTGCCCACCCCCGCCATGCCAAGATGAATAAAATAGCGCCTTTTAGCTTACACCTCTTTAGAATTCTATTTGAAACTTTCGCGTAAACAATTGGTTTAAAAACATTTTTATGAAATACAGTTCATTTTGGCCAAAATACACATGTTCTGTTATGGCTGTAGCGATGAACATATTGATATCTGAGGGTGTGGGTGAGTTTAGAAGGCATTTTTATTGACAGCAATGGTTCTGCAATTTGCATCCTTCCACCACTGTTTTTGCAGTGGGTGAAAAATTCCTCTTGTAAGTCACAAAAAATAAACAAACACAGAAATTCTGGTTGACTGGGTCGCAGCTGTCCATTATTGCACCCAAGCAATTTTTATTCCAAATAATTACTTCTGTAAATTAAGCCTATAGAGGCGGACGTACCTAGAAGTAATATTCAATGCAAGTCCTTTTACGTGGCGAAAACTGTTATTCATGTGTCGAAGTAATAGTAGTCTCCACAAAAGCGAGAAAGTTAAGATCAATCAACAAATAAATTTGATAGGAATCTATATCCTGTTGGAAATATTAGCTGATTAATTCAATTTCGTCGTCTCTGTGGTGAATATAGTTACTTGAAAAAGGTATGTTCAAGTCTGAATCATCGCAAAGCCACAAAAGGAGATCCCAGTCGTGTGAGCCTTGAAAGTTTTTTCAAACCTAGAGTTTTCAATTGTCATGTTTGTTGTTAAGCGAATGTTTTACGGTGGAAATAATTTAGTTCTTTTGGCGTTTTGTTGGATTTGCCTTCCGTTCACCAGGATAATTACACTAACGTTATAGCAAATTTTTATATTTTATTGCACAAACTGAAACATACATTTAACGTATAAACGAACTCTGTAGGTTTCTGCGAATGATAGCTCAACAGATAGCAAAAGATAAATTGAACGTCCTGTCATAGCTGAATCTACTGTAATAATAACATTCATCAATAACTTTCTGTTTCATTTTGAATACGTTTTATCGCTGGTGTGTTTCTTCCAACGCGGGCTTGCGACGCCGTTTGATGTTACGAAATACAAAAAGTCTTTCCAGAACAGGTTTCCAGTATAAGTGTGTTTATATTGTTCGTGCTTATTTTATCGAATTTTTTCATGATCTTTCTTTTCAACAGGCTTGCAGCAACAAGCGCAAGGCCAATCATTTGCTGGTGGTGCCAGCCACATGCATCAAAGCCAACAGCAGGCCCAAAGTCAGAGCAATCGTCAGGCAACATCACAACAGGTTCAACAGCAGTCCCAACACAACCATGTTAACCTTTACCTTAATGTGCACCATGCTCAACAACACTTGATCCAGAATCAGGTATTGCGGTTTGCGAAATAATCAAATTTTTTCACTCAGTAATTTGTGCCAGCAGCCAAGATTTCATTTACCGGTACTAATGTAAATCAGCAGCCAACATTTGAAATAATACTTTGTAGCATTTCCTACGATAATTTTGTGTTATTTTTTGTATTTGCTTAGTATAATTTGGGTAACAGTACATGGTGACCGACCGAAGTTCGAACTTATTTGTTTGTGGGGATGGGTGAGAGGAAAGCTCTCGCCCAAGCACCTCTCCGGAAAATACCTCAGCGGTCGTGTATTAATCACTCGATTAGGCAACCTCTTCATTAAGCGGCGAGCCCTGTATCGTCCACTGCACTCTAGCCTTTCAAAAGGTTTTCCTGTTCTCGTGTAATTTATAACATTACTATTTACTGATATCTTTTTGCTGAGGACGGAGGCAGTGAAAAGCTGTACGTCATGTACTCTATGGTCTACCTGAACTGACTTTTCCTGTTGAGACTGTTGCTACAGTCTGCTTCAGTCTCAAGGGTCGGTGGGGATTCGATAAGGCAGATGGGCACCAGTCATGAATCTACAAGTCGTGTTTGACTCATCGCAAGTCCGCAATCGAGCCCAGCCTAACTCAATCGTAACAAGTTGAGAATTAAGTCGAGTAGCTCGAAACGCCACTGACGATGTCCAATCCGAGCCAAGTCCAGTCTGGATCTGGACTGCCCAGATCGAGTCATTTAATCCTTCACTTTCAAGCAGATGAGTTATGTGGTGATGAGCGGAAAATCAATGTAGAGATTCAATTCAGACTCAAAAAAGAGGAATGTGGTAATGGTGTCGGCTTAAGCCATCTTTGAAATAGCCAACATTTTTCAAAAATTCTTAAAAACTGTCTCCTTTCTTTAAAGACTCAATTAGTCATTATGAATCAGTGTCATTTTCGACTTGCGTCAAGACGAGTGTTTTCAAAAAACTGACGACTAGAGGTAGTTTCTTCTTTAAAAAAGACTCGAGGTATTTCAAAATGGGTGAACTTCACTGAGTAGAGCCAGGTCTCCAAACTATGGCCNGCTGGCCAAATCCAGCCTGTGAAGCCATTTCATCCGTCGCAACGGCATTTTGTCAATAATGAAAATATAATATATTTAAGAAATTTGTATAGAATTACGTTTGTTGATTAGACAGAGTGTAACAACCCGAAACACTCACATTACGCAAGATGTCCGGCCTTCGAACTGTTGTGTAGCAGTTTATGTGGCCCTCTGGCAAAAAAGTTTGGAGACCCTCTGGGTAGAGCATGCAAAACGACATACCACAGATGAAACAAAGTTAAGGAGGATATATTAAGTAAAAACCGCCGTAAAAACGAACATGCGACATGTGAATTTACAACATAGTTAGACGTGAAGTAGGGCATTGAAAGCTTTCGTGGAACCTTCCTGTTATGCTGTGCTTTCATAACAACATAGCTTATTAGCAAACTTCACTTCTTTGGCGGAATTGGTACTGCAACAGAGAAGAACATGGATTTAAATTGAAATCCTGCCATATTTTACCCTTTTTATGGATTTAGATTGGATTTAATAATTTGGTTGGAGCTTCTTCGCAACTTTCAGATCAGATTGGGCCTGCAGATTACTGTATTTAATCCGTGAAGTTTGGTCCAGTGGAGCTTCTCACCTCCATCGAGATTGTACATCGTATTTGTTTATAGAACCTGGGTTCTTAAACTGTGTGTGTGAAAGGTTCGCATGAGGGGGGCCAGTATGGCAGCGACGTACTGTTAAAAGTATCAAAGGCATTGTTTTATTATTCGTAAATTATTATCATTTCACTAAAAATGACATAATCAAAACAAAACGGACAGTACAGTGAGCAAAAAGCGAGACCTCTTAAACCTTTCTCGTTCAAAGGATGGATTTGTGAGTAACAAACATTTCATGTTTCGATGGTGTCTATGGAAAGAAATCCTTCCTCAGCAAAGAATCAAACACTTTAAGATCTTACAGAGTATATATTTCGCCTACGATGTAGGCATCATCACCTCTTATTCAAATAGAATGTTTCAATAGTGTTGTACACAACCGGCCCTCATACTTAGCCTCGTTACAGAGAATCAGTTCATACTTTTCACGCCACGCCGTACCGCAGTCAGCAGTCAACGCAATACAGTTGCAGCTCCAAATAAACTTGTTATGTTATGCACACGTGAACAGCAAATCTATCGAAAACGTAAATGGTAAAACTGCCTGGTTTTTCCCGCAGATCACAACAAAATTTTTCTCAAGTTCCACGTTCAACGGAACGTCTCACCACGCGACTGGTAAAAAGACTGAAGCCAGTGTTGCCACTGGGGCAGGGGCGTGACGAGGTTAGATGGCGCCCGGGGCAAGAACCAAGTTTGGCGCTCCACGTTCGAACCTGAGGTCTTTCGGAAGCAAATGCACTGTATCGAAGAAAGTACTTGTGACATTGTTGGGATTTTTCGGTGCCCACGAAGTGATTCGGCGCCCGGGGAATTGTGACCCCTTTGACCCTGTGCCATGGCCCCTCCTCAGACCCTAAAACTAAAAAAATGTATTCAGCAGTGTAGGCTATCCAAAATGTTTAATTTTAGGCGAATAACACTATTTTGTTTAGAAAAACGCCTCTCAAAGCACAAAATGACTATATTTTCTAAAAATTTG
>JGI24022J15233_10007363_pt1 | contig 12116 bp, 4 predicted proteins | sample Ectturendosymbi2_FD_15233 | JGI IMG/M metagenome (IMG submission 15233)
ATGACTGTGAGGGGCGCCGACAAGTCCCAACAATGTCGCAAGTACTTTTTTCAATACAATACATTTACTTCCGAAAGACCTCAGTTTCGAACATGGGGGCGCCAAACGTGCTTTCTTGCCCGGGCGCCATCTAACCTCGTTACGCCCCTGGCCGCAACTGAACTTTGACTGATAGTGAAAACACTTGTTTTCGAAACGTCTAACTTGGTTTTATCCAGGGATTTTGCGTCATTGTGTTTGTGGTTTTTGCGTTGCTTTTTTTCAAACAAGGCTTTGCCAAATTTTGAAGGTTTACTTTTTGCTTGCAAGAGTTTGGCAAAGCGTTTAGCATATTTTTACCTAAATTGTAGGTACAAATATAATAGGGTAACATTGAACCCAATAGATTAACAATAGCGCACGAGTGCGTACTGAGAGCAAGTTGGGCTCTACTCTGAAGATGGTTTCACAGTACATGAATAAACAAACATAACAGTCTCTATAAAATCACCTCCTGAGCCGACAACTCGCCGCATCTTTCTCGTCTGGCTCGAGTTGGATCGCAGTGGATCAACATCCACTGAACTTCAAGCTAAAAGCAGAGATAAACGGAATGATAAAAACTGGGTTTGCGTGACAAACTCCTAAACTGTGCACTTCATGCTGACATACCTCTACTGACTCCTTGTGGCTGCTGCTAATTCTTCCGATGTGGGTATGGCCATTCCGCACAAAGAGCCCTTGAGAGTGAAATGGTCGAGTCTCTCTCCACGCACAGTCAAGAAATAGCGATACTCGTCTAGCTTCGACAGACAACTGAAGTTTATGCCAATCCTATTAGAGATGCAAAATATCAACTGAACAGTGACATTCAATTTTCGAAGTGCCGCAGAAGTAAAACGAAAACAGTTCAATCTCGCAAAGCATTTTACTATAACAGATCGATTTTGCATCAAGCACGGATTTTCAATCCTGTAATTGTAAGCAAAAAGTTACAAGTGAAAAGATGAAATCCAAAGCAAGACTTCTGCACTTTCAAACACATGCGAAGGCCTTAGAAAAACACGCATTTTTAATTATAGCACACACCATGGATATTACCCTGTCGATACCGAACCAAAAAAGTATTACGCTTTCACAACCGAACTAAATATCTAAGCTATCGTCGACTGCAGAGGGAACGCAGTAGCTGCATTGCAAACGCATGCCGCTGTTGACCACTGAAGACTAAGAGAGCCCATTGCGCCTATTGGCAGAATCAAAATAAGCCACCTGCAGCGCTAAATATGTATCTAGATCAGTGGTTCTTAACCGGGGGGGCGTCCAGAAATTTCAAGGGAGGCGCGAAACCTTACGCGCTCTACAACATGGAAAGTTTGATGAATAAATATGCCAATGAATACATTTGGTTTTGAAGCTTATTTGAAGTCATGGGGCGTGAAACAAAGGACAATTACTCAAGGGAGGCGTGGTGGAAAAAAGGTTAAGAACCACTGATCTAAATGGTGTCCGCATATAGCATGCTGAACAACTCAAATAGCCTTGATTTACTACTTTATGTCTCACTGAAGGGCTGCAATGACTTCAAAGTCATGTGAAATTACTCTATTTCACAGCGAACAGGCTCATAGGCACCTTCGCACAGTGCTCAACTGCAATAAAAATAATTTATTTCTTGCCTATGTCTGCCAATTGTACAATACGCACACCCAGCCTGCTATTAACGACTGCCCATAGTGTATAACAACATCTATTGAATGTTGCATTACTTTCCAGAAACGTAAGTCAAAAGTGTTTGTTAACATCAAATTAACTATTTTGTATGCGATGACTTGATTAGAAAAAATTGTTTACATTTGTTGATCGGTGTGGCTCTTCCTTTAATCTATTTATTCGCCAGATTCAAATGTTTGATGCTTTTTACAAGTCTTTGTTTTTCTCTGACCATGCAACGCTTCCGAATGACAATGAACGAATGCGGAAGTTGTGAGTGCGTGGTTTCAGTGTTTTTTCTTTTTTAGTACTGCCTGCGCATATCATATAACGCCTACCCATCGCTGCGTTATGGGTAAACGTTTTTCGTGTTCTTATGTACTATTCATAACCCCAGCAATATCAAACATGAATCTGAGACAAACTCGTAAAAAAACAAAAATGAAATCAATTACTACTGAGGATGCAGTCAACGTTTGTGAGTTAAACTACAGATCGTTTGAAACTGGATAAAATTGCGTATAAATGCTTCCATCTTTTAGTTTTGCTATTCGTTAAATTATAACGTTTTTCAGGAAGCAAAACAAGGAAAGACTTTTTGAGCATGTGTAGTCAAACAACGCTTGAGTGAACATGACTTATTCAAGTACAGAAATTATGTTTTATCAGAAACAAAAGAGTCACACGCGTATTGACTGCCATATTTGTCGCAACCTCAAAATGGTGTTTTGTAAGTATCCTAGCCTGAAAAAAATTTCAAAACCAATAATATGATTTTGTCTGAGATTTTCGATTGAAGAGCAAATGTTGCTCATATCAGCCGCAGTATCGCATGTTTGCCATGAGAGCTGAATGATGACATGAAGTGATCAACACTTGAAAGTTAAAACCTAAAACAGTGTCCACAGAGTTATTTACCCAGTCCTAGAGTGTTGGGGTGAAATGTTGTAGGTTGTAACAGCGATGTTGCAGTACAGCTCTTTGCCGCACAAACCCGGGCAGTCAATGTAACCAATACATGAATCAGTGACATAAACTTTGCCTGTCGAAAATTTGAGTAACTAGAGTCCGCAAAAGACAAGCACCTATTTCACGAATGCTATGACGTCATCAGTTAATCTGAAGTTTTCTCCCAACACGAGAGCAGCGTGAACAACTGGCTTTGCTGTTGATAAATTCTGTTGACAAGCATTACTTTTTTACGAGAACCAGCGACATTACAAAAAGAATAGCTTTTGCGCAAACTTATTTACTGTTGAAACAAAAGTTATTCTATAGCAAAACTGCTAATGCTTCATCAAAAAGTAATATTTCAAATAACAAAAGTTTCAAAGATGCACATCGTCAAATATTTGTATACGCGTCGCAAACCTTACAATCAGTTGCTATGTGCTTGGTCTGATGTTGCATGAGGAAGTGGAGCCCTTTATCAGGGAGACGTTAAAGGCAAAATCAATTTTGACACATGATGAGATTAATGCAACCGAAAACGGTTGCAAGCTCCATAATGTTGCTTAATCTAATATATGAAATCGATATGTTGCCTAACTATAGTCAGGGCTACCATATCGTCTATATTTCTAAGACTTGTCCTTATTTTGCAGTACTACGTCTTAGAAAATATTACTGTCCTAATTTCTAAGAAATGTCCTTACTTGTGACTTGCGTCCTTATTTTTTCTTATTTTCTGTAGCATAACAATTTTAAATAACCAGTACCTGATAGACATACACAGACCATTTCTATCTCATTGTAAATATTTTGTAATCAAACTTTTTTGATGTCATAAAAGTAGTATAATCTTGCACCACAGAGACGTAACGCACTACCACGCATTGTTAGCACTGTGAGCTATCTACTCTGGTTAAGATTCTTAGGTAAGCTGGTTTTGTAGCGAAGTTTTAGCATTTAATTGATTCATGAAATGAACAAGCGAAAAGACATTTTCCGTGACGATTCCAAGAAGGAGGTCGAGAATAAGACATTGTTGAAGCAAATGGTTCCTGGAGATAAATAGGCAAACAGGTGATGGGACGTTAATCTTGCAAACAGAAACAATTGCTTTCTTTTTAGGTGATAAAATCAAATTTTCCTCCGCCGTCCTTATTTTTGGTTCAAGATCGATAGCAGCCCTGGCTATAGTATAAACATAAACTGGAAATGTCATAAACACAAATGCTCGAAAACTAATATCAACAACAGTTGAAATTCTCAAGCAAGGTACTTGCGGTCAATCAACGAGTCCTTTTTACAAAAGATCTTATCGTAGTTTTTAGTAAACATTTACGTTGTGCGCAGGAAATCCTTTGAATATTGTTCGAAAGTTCTTATTAAAGTTCAACGCACCGAATGCTAGGTGTAATTTTTTCTGTTATATTCACTATAATGCAGTCATTTTGCTCGTGAGCTAATCGAGGAGTCTTTCAGGTGAGTTGAACAAAAGTGTACTTGATCCAAAATCAATCAGAGCATCAACATTGAAAACCAGCTAATTTTGCCTGTGTCTTGTCAAAATCAAAGGCAGGTCGAACAAATTTTAATTTTTCAAGACCATGACCAAAATAAAATTATGTGCAAAAATACGCAACAGTGACTGAGCCAGTGAAAAATACTTCGAAACTCTGAAACCGAAGCTGCTCCTCCAAAAGTTTAAGTCAAATGACTGGATTTGGTCATCTCAAACAATCTAAATACAGTACCAAACGGTGACGTTTCTACAAAAAAACGTCAATTAATAGAAGAGGTTCGAAGCTATGAATGTTATAAAAACGTCGAACCCTAATTGTTTCAACATAGTTTCTACGTCAAGTCTAAAACTGAACATTGGCAAATGCTTCAGCAACCCTTTGATGAAAACTAGAATTACTTAAAAGTCCACAAAAATCTCGGAACAGGCTTGTCTCGAAAAGGGTCGTCAGAAAAAGTTCGCTGTTTTAATAATTTCGTCACTGAGTTCGAAAAAAGCTTTGTTTTTGCGTTGTCATACTTACGTTGTTGAATAAACTGAGTACCCTTTTAAAAGTGACTGTTTGGATGTGGCCTTGCTCATCACGAGCAAAAAATTCAACCAGTTTGTTCACTCCATTCAGACGAATTCCAACTTCATCCATACCATCTCCGTTCTTTACCTTTTGTTCACATGAAGGACGACATTTTACGACAAATCAACCGACATACCAATAACGGTTACTCAAATTGTGTTTACAAACCGTCCATAAGTTCCAACATCGTCCAGGAGTTCGACCAAGCATTCTGAAAGTGCTGACAAATGAGTAATCTGCAGGTAAACCCAATGGATGCAGGTATCTGTGAAAAGATGGACACCTTTTGGGAAGTGTTTTGATCAGAGTTGAGAAACAGCTGCAATACATGTTTTGCTAACTGGCTGGATCCGCCCCTGCACGGATGTGTGTCTTCATAAACAACTCTAGTTACCCGACAGTCAAAAACAATAACACAGCTTATACATTTGGGAAATATTGAATGCAGGCCTTAGGGTTTCTAAATTATCGTTTAAAATATTGCTGGCCGAAAATTATCTATTGTATATGTCAACCAAACCAACTTAAACGGTAAAGAAAAAAAACTGGGGGGTGAAAAGAGGGGGCCAACCAAAAATCTGGGGGGTCATGGCCCACTCAGCCCCCCTTTAGAATCGCCACTGGTACGTAGAGAAGAAAATTACCATAGTCTTGTGGCACAGCCTAACAAGCTACATGTAGCGATGTTGATGGGGAATCCGCGTAGATCACCGGTCTGGTGAACAATTTAGACCAGCTATGTCTAACCAAAATGCTTTACTAGGTCAAAAAGTATGTTACTATCTTTATGAGGGCCGCACATTGAATGACGTTCATTCCAGCAAAACAAAGTTTAGCCTAAGCTACTGAAAGCATTCGAATACTAACTGCAATGACAACAACTGTATGACACTTTTAATCACTCTCAAACTGATGCCATAAGCAAGTTTAGTGCTAATGGAACAACAACAGTAGTTGTTGAAATGAGAGTGCAGAGGAACACACGGGTAGAAATCAGAAAACTAGAAATCAGTTTTGCACCGAGGTGTCAGTGGACACGTGGAAATCTACCAGTGCATACTACATGATAAACAGGCACTAAAGACAACTGCATCGAAAATGTCGAAGTTTTTCAAAATAAAGATTATCAAAATAAAGGCAGGTTGTCATTGTATTGCACATACAAATTACACAATAATGAAGAGCTTACTGGGCCACAGAAGACTTAGACTGGGCCGCAAAAAAACTTAGACCTGACCGCATGCGGCCCGCGGATTGGCCATAGCTGATTTAAACAGAAGACAGATCAATGCAGTTGGTCGGGGAATCCAATGTTTAGTGTTGCTGCTGGATGTTACCCTTTTCGCTGCAATTTGAAAGGCCAGTCCAGACGTGCAAAAACGCTCTGGTCTTTATCTTCCACTGAGCGGCCTGACATTTTAGTTTCCCAAGCGGAACCAAGGCTGGCGAAATGTATCCAACCACTTTAAGTTCATTGGCAGGTTTTTCAATTACCCAATCTTTGTCTACTGATGCTTCGTAAGCAGCAGTTCAGCAGAAAGAAAACAACAACACTCCGCACGACCGCAGCACAAACTCGTAACTGCATAAAACCAATACCTTGGCAAAACTCCTTCAGATCGCTCCAAAGACTGTGTCCGCACATTTACAAGCAAAGAGATTAGAATGATTAGTGATCGGAGCATTCTCGATCAACAAGGCGCGTTGTTTGGCGAAGCAAACGCGAAATGTCCGCATACGCTTTACCAAGAAACTGGCAAATCCATTGCACATTCTCTGATGCCAGGCCCAGAAATGTTTGCATTCATGTGACGTAAGCGAATACGGGACCGCAAACAACAATTTTCAGTGGTGTCTAGATCACTGGAGTACATTTATGTTTCGCTTGATGCAGCTTACCAAGCTTTTGATTTATTGGCAGAAGCGTAACTAGGACGAGGCAAAGAAAAAGTTACTGACTTCACAGCTTTTCAAAGCAAAAACCACAATAAAGGTAAAAAGTGTACATTCCGACAGGACCGTAGCCACAGGGGGCATTCGGGGAAGTTGCCCCTAAAATTTTTTTGTGAACCCCAAATTTTGTTGTGCCCAGAACAATTCGTTTTAAAATGTAATGAAAAAAAATCTTGCTCCCCGAAAAATGTGTTTTGCCCTGCATTCTATCAGACAGATGTTAAACGGTCAAGATCCAATTGTACTCTTTCTAACAGATTTGTTTGTTCTGAAAAATTATTATTTGCCATGACATCCAAAGTACTCTCAATTCGTCCGCATCATAATCCGTGGAAAGAACGTTTTGCTGCAAACTTATGCAGGTTCTAATCATCGCAACGCTACAATAAGGACCGAAGACTACCTGTTGATTCCTTGAAAACTCGCGGTCCAGCTAGAGCTCTAACAAAATTCTTACGACTCCAAAAGACTAAAATTTTAGAATAAACACCGAGTGATCGCCGTATTTGTAAACACCATGTTTGCATCGTATTTGAATAAAAACAAAAAATGTCCCCTTAAAGGCCCGCAGAAGCCACGATCGAGACTTGTAAAATTTTTATCGGCCATAACTCGCGAACGGAGTGCGCTAGAGAGTCAATGAAGACATCTTCGGATGCGGACTCCAAAAGACTCAAACTTTGAAATGAATGCCGAGTGATCGCCGTGTTTGTCAGCAGCATGTTTGCATCGTACTTGAATAAAAATAAATAAACGTTTATTCGTTTCATATTTACATATAAAGACTTGCATATACTTCCGACTTTAACATTGTTGACTTCAATTGTAACCCTGGCATACTTACTGCTGGTACCAAAACCTGTTTTGACCGAGTTTTCGCACACTTAGACGACATAGGGTGTCATGATGATGGTCTTGTTTTAGCAAATTTTACCAGCGTATAATTTTTTTAAATTTTTAGTATTCATAACATAATATATAAACAAGTGGGTTACTCATAACCAGTTCCGGATTAACAATAGTAGCAAATGTAGCAATTGCTATGGGCTCCGCGTTTTTGGGGGTCCCGCGGTCTTTTGTAATAAATCTTTATTTATTACATTATATAGAAGATTTTTTTCAGTCTAAGAAGTCAGTATTTTTCTAAATTTGCCGTAAGTAGGCTAGTAGACGAAGATTTTGAATTGAACGCTGTCTGTATCAAAAAATTATTGTTTGATTCTTTTTGTACAGTTACGTAACAAAAGGCATGAGATTGCGGTCAGCAGTGTTGCCATTTTAGCTGATTTTCTGCTAAATCTAGCAGGATTTTCTCACTGATAGCTGTAAAATTTTCAATCTAGCATTTAGCTGATTTTCTAACAGGATTTCATCAAACATTTGGCAGGCTAGCAGGTAACACATTCCTGACCAAAAATCTGTTTCAACAGTTTTTCAAGATGAAAATTTTTACACCTTCATCAAACAATATACTTCTCTATATGACGTTTTTAATTGGGTAACAACAGGACAACGCACAACCAGCTGCCTACAATTACTGGGAATTTTGATTATGATCCAACGAATCTGCTTCAAGCAGATAATTTCATCATAATAACAAGCAATTAGATGGCTTGGTGAAGCGTAAATGATTTGCTTGTATGCTTAGTGATCGCGTTTGGTTAAAAGCAGGCCCGTAACCAGCTTGGGAAACCAGGGGGGGCGAAGAGTTTTCTGAGGGGGGCAAAATTTTTTAAACTATGTCCAATAGCTTTAAAATATGTCTAACATATTTTTCCAGAGAGGGGTCAAAATTTTTCTAGCGGGGCTTCGCCCCCCCTGGTTACGGGCCTGGTTAAAAGACAACATTGGTAGAATACGTTTTTAGCCCACGGTACGATATTACCAAGTGGTTCAGTTACGCTAGTAAGTAGTATTGTCTGGTGAAAAAACTTCCTGGAAAACCAAAGCTGACAAAAGTTTTGACATATATGGTTGCAAGATTCAAAACTTGGCTCAGTGCCTACCCTGCTGATTCAATAAAAGCCTTTTGCGAAGTTTGCAATAATGCAATCATAGCGAAACATTGTGAGCTTGAAAGGCATAATTGGTAGCAAAAGCACTCAGATAAGACTAAAGAACTTTTTGCATGCTCCCTAATGTAACACAAAGTTTTGAGTTACAAAGACCAGACACAGAAAGTTGTAGAGCTGAAACTATGCTCAGATTGTTTATCGTTGAGCATTGTTCTACTGTATAAAAACACGCAACCATTTGGAAGAAATCGTCAAGAACTGTGTGTAATAAAAAACGAGGTAAGCTGCAGTTACGTTGCTCAAATGTTGACTGAAAGAAAACTGTTAACCGAAAAGTGTGGTGACCAAGACACGCATTTTCAGCCCATGCGCATTAGGAGCGAGTGCAAGACGAAAAATTAATATACTGTATAACTTTATAGATTTCATTTAATCACCTCTTAACACCAGCAGATTTTTAATAGAATTTCAGATTTTTAACAGATTTTTAACAGAATCTGCTTTTAGCAGATTTTAGCTGAAAATTTGTGACAAGACTTTTAGTGGAGTCTAGCAGATTTTTGTGACACCATTTAGTAGATGCAGGTCACAACCATCTGGCAACATTAACGGTCATCACGATACACTCAGAGTGTCATGTCACGATGCGAACTGGAGAGAGTGAAACTAGTAACACGGATGCCTTGCCCACACAAGTTATGATTTAGCAGGTGTTCAGGTGTTTTTTTTTCAACTTAGGGCTAGTGGCGTAGCCAGCTCAGAAAATTGGGGGGAGCAAAATGTTTGATTTTAGGCGAATAACACTATTTTGTTTGGAAAAACGCTTCTCAAAGAATAAAATGACTGTATTTTCTAAAAATTTAGGGGGGCATGGCCCCTTTCGCCCCCCTGGCTACGCCTATGCTTAGGGCCCCGCGTTCTTGAAATGCTACAGGCACCGTGCTACCTTAATCCGGCACTGCGCATAACGGTAGGCTATTGCTAAAGTGGTTTTATTCAGTGGAGCGAATGGAAGGTGTTGCTACCCGCAACAGCAGGGGTTATCTGAAATACAATAGAAGTGAGCGAAGAAAAACGGATCAACACTTTTGCAAGCAATTCGACACTGAAGCTATATGCAGCGAAAGCAACAGATTGTCTAAACTGTAAACGGATTGGCCCGCGCCACTAGAAAAGGGACTACGTGTGGTGTAAACGTGAGTATATCACCGAAAATCAACTTTCTGTTCGAGCAGACGATGGTAGCAATAAGCTGCAGCTGAACACAGAATGCAACCCGTGGACAACAAGTAAAAATATAACAAACATCTGAAAGCAATCAGGAGGTCGTAAGGCATGATTTTGAAGAACAAAGTCCTATTCGCAGGTTATTTGCAAAACTTCTGGTGACACACTAATGCTGATAACTTGCAATTTGGTTTCAAAAATATTTGCCAGAGCAGTCCTTACCTGGTAGGGATTTGGACTAAGGAACCATCTCGAATCCTGTACGCAATTTGGTGAAGTGACGAACCGCGTACTTGCGCTAATTCTTGACGCTCGCCATTTCGACCGATGTTAAATTGAGACAGGATGTCAAAACCTACCAGAAAACTAGTATGAATTTTCAAACAAAATTTTTCACATTGTCTATACCAGTGTTTCTCAAACTTTTTCATTCCATCACTGCCTTTTCACTCTCAGCTGAACTAAGCAATTGTATTACGACGCTAATATTACGGTCAGAATTCTTGTGAAAATAATCCACACTTTAGCCGGGCATATAGATGATCCAGAGTAAAAATTTAACGGATAAATTGCTTTAGCAACAAACTCCATCGATTAGTAAGTTAAAATTTGCGAGAAACTAACAAGTCATTTGCAAGAAACTAACAAGTCATAATAGTAAGCTACTTAAGTCAGCTATCGATTAGTGGTTGAGCGTTTTCGCCCCCTTGCCCCTCAAAATCGCTCCCGAAGGGGCGATTCCGCCCACTTTGAGAAACGCTGGTCTATACTATGAACCAATGTTCGAATCGTCTGAGATTGTGTACCAAAGCAGTTATTGAAACAGAGCGAATAACTGTTGTAGTCACACTGCGTCGCCTAGAAATTTGGAACTCGGTAGAAAACGCGTGCCAGCCACTCAAGTTTCAAGTAGCAATATAGATCAGTGTGGTCCTACTACAGGCCCGCGGGTTGCATATGGCCAGCAACAGCGTTATCAGTGGCCCGCGGAAGCATTCGGGAAAAATCCTCAAATATGAAAATTGTTGAAAAGCGTGTGAGGCTACATTTGTCTCACGGAATTGCTTGCGTTGGATAAAGCGCATTTGCACAAGAACAATGAATACTACCTTATCTGTGTGCCATTTTGTTTTATGTATTTTACGATCAAATTAGAAGGTACGGCCCGCTGCTAACTATCCGCTGGAGCATAACCACTGTGTTTTTTAGGTGCCCCGGCGTTCGTTGTCTTGAAGAGTGCATCTGGCATAATGAACTCAGTACTGGCAAATAAATCTGTCTATCTATCCGCTAAACACGGCCTACTCAAAGTGGCCCTCGAGGCAAATTAATTGCCCATCCCTGCAACATGAAATTTTAGTTAGAACAAGCATAACATCTTTTACAAAAAAGTACAATACTAACGGTGTCAGGGACTGTAGAGAGCTTCAGGCAATTAGTCAGCAAAGATAGATTTCCCAAACGAAAGATTTCGCACTAAAAATGCACTCGACATTTGGAAACACATACATATGTGAGAGTAGATTTTCTACGATGAAGCAAGTCAAATTTAAAAACAAAAATCGAATGTCAGACGAAACACTGGACGATAGTCTCCAACTTGCACCACTAACACTGGTATTGATAAAGGAACGATAGTGTTAGAGAAGCCTCGGCCGCAGGTATCCCCCGGAAAGAGATTTGTAATAAAATATTATTGGCTATGGTGTCATAATTTCAATGACGCGCTTATCTACCTCTTTTTAGTTTTGACTCTTGTGAATCAGTTCATCTTGCTCTTCCGAGGACACCAGGTTACATTTACTGAATATCTAAAGCTCAACTGGTGCAACAATAAAAAGTAAAAGCAGATAAAACGTAAAAAACGGATACTGCCAACGTTTCGTTGACGGTGCAGTCAACTTCGTCAGGGCGAATGAAAGAGTGGCAAGCCATCTGTCAACCAAGCGTCGACCGGGGTTAAGCCTTAGATATAATCATTAGCAGCGCGGAATCACTCTAGACCAGTGCTCTTCAACCTTTTTGTCATTGTGGAACCCCTGATATACTTTACCGTTTGTCATGGAGCCCTATTATAACAAAAATTGAAAAAACACGAATTAATTGTAAGAAAATCAAATATGTCGTTAATGGACGCTTCAACAAATACTTGGTTGTTCTTGCATTTATGGAATTTATCTGCTACATT
>JGI24022J15233_10007365_pt1 | contig 12115 bp, 10 predicted proteins | sample Ectturendosymbi2_FD_15233 | JGI IMG/M metagenome (IMG submission 15233)
TTTGCATTAAGTCGACAAATTAACAAGCAAAAAGTATGCGAAAACACTTAATCTCCTTGCGAAGGTAATAAAGTTTTTGTAAAATATCAAGCTCAAGTGGGGGGTTTCAACCCCAACCCCCCCTTGCGTACGCCCTTGATTCTACTATATTGCTGTGCTTGTTTGTATCCAAATACGATATTAATTGAAGTAGGCTGAACTGCCGCACCATGACCAGCAACAAATTTAAGTATATTAATATGTGAATAATCTGCAAGGACAAAGCGTGATTAGTGTTGCTGTCAAAACACCTCTACAAATAAGAAGGAATCCGTACATATAAAACGTCACTTCTGCATCGATCCGATGACTATATTGGTTTCACACCAAGCTGTTCCCCCACATTTTACAACAAAATTGCGCCCACGGGACCATTCAGACCACTTGTAATTATTTTTGTTTGGTTCCCAGCTTGTGCATGTCTGATTCTTTCTGGTGATAGCCTGCCTTAGAAGTAGTTTATTTTTGACTGTTTCTGCTTTCAAAGAGTTAGTGGTTCGGGTTTTATACAATCTATCTGTGAACCATTTCTTTCTACACTTGCACAAGACGTGGTAAGAAGGTCATACTTATCATGAAATATGATATCAAAAAAAATTAATCATACCCTATGTTGAATCACCGTTTACGCAGCAAAACCTTAAAAACCCCAGATCTTCGGAAGAAAAAAACAGAAAGGCATTGAAAACCCCAGATATGGGGACAAAACCCCAGGTTTACCACCACTGTTTGCAGCATTACAGTGCCTTGCTATTGTTTCGTAACGTGGACCGAGACTCGTACAGCTTTCTTCTCTTCCTAATTCTCACTTGAAGTAAGTTTTTGTGGCGTAATCCTTTGCACATGGCAAAGGCCTTGACAGGTAGTTTTACAATGCCTGTATTTCTTACAGTCCTCAATACTAGGACATGGTAGAGGTGCGTACAATCAAGTATTGGCCCCGGGCATCATCAAATCTCTGCACGCCCCTGCCTAGGCTTCGTTCCATGTGGAACTGAAAAAGAAAAGAGGTGTACAGATTCTTCTTCTTCTCTTGAGCCAGTTCTTCAAACCACTGCTTGGCTGCACTAGATCTCGGAACAGATGTTGAGCAGCCATTCGTTTGTCTCATCGTCCACAACCATCAGGCCATGCAGTCCATGGGGAGGTCGATGGATTGGACAGGATATTGAAGGACAGCATGGCCGACGGTTTGTTCTGCGCCATACTCACAGGTCGCAGAGGAGGCCATACCCCATTTGTACAACCAAGAGCGGAAACACCCGACACCGGTGCTATGGCGGGTAAGCCGGATCTACACTGTTCTTGGCAAGGCCATTTCAGGAGGGTGGTTGCTGATGTCTGGGATGAAAGTACGGAGTTTCGTAGTGTTCACAAGATTGTTAGATGGCGAAAGGACAAAAATATTCCTCTTCTGCCAACACTGCGTCATGGCCGACCATATTTGCCGCAATGGATGCAAGCCCTCCCATTTGGGACTGGATTGTGTGCACTCAGAAAATGGAGGTAATGCGCTCTCCAAAGTGTGCTTTCTGATGTGGGCAAACTTGAGGTGTAGAGCGCTAATAAGCGCCGCTTTTGTTGATAATCCATGTAATAACTTCAAACTTCATGTAAAAACTTTGTCTTCTGCTTGGGACAGTTGTAGGTAAAGTTCTTCAGTCGTGATTGTGAAAAATAACTCCATGATGACCATTGTGCAGCGATGCAATAACAATCGAGTATCTTTTCACCACGGTGCAAGCTTAGAAAATGGAAGGTGGGCGCTGTTCACAAACTGTATCTACAAAAAGGACTATTGAGTTGCGATAGCATGACATTATCTATCCTGGAACAAAAATTGAAATCGGGATGTTCGTTTTGTGAAACGTATACTTGCGCAGTAATGACTAGGCGGAATCAATACAAGGCGAGACTTTGCATGTCACCTTATAGAACATCTAAACTTTTTTAGTTCTTTTCAGATGTAGTGAATCTGAATGGCAACAATGAGGGTGAATGAAAACAAAGTAGAAATCATGTTGATATTGTTCATTTGCTGATGAACCTACACTGCTCCATACTTGTGAGCATTCTTTCCAACTTTAACGCTCAACTGGGAATTGTGTCAGGATGATAGTTATAACATCTTCATGACCATGGCTAACCTCATCGGCAATACAAACAATTCTTTTATTTTCTTGCAAGATGTGCACAAAGATCCGTCAATACACAGGTATAGGCACTTTCAGAACAAAGAAAACAAGCATAAAACTATTCGCTATTTCATTCTCAAGCAAGACACACCAACCAGAAACTTTACAGATAAAGAAGATAAAAACAAACCGGATTTTGTTCTTCTAAATGGGTAATGAGATTGTGTGCTTTAGGTCCTACCATGAACGCTGTTGGTTGAATTGCAGATTTTTTAGTCGAACAGCATATTCTCCCAAAACGTTTTGATTTCGACCCAAGGGTTAACGTTTTTTCAGTTACTGTATGGTATTTTTGTTTTTAACTTTAATTTTTGCAGATCAAGTTTGTAAAACTGATCAAAACCATATGGTAACAAATTTTGGAGTTCGTCTGGGTGAAACAGCGATGAAATTTTGTAAAATAAAGTCATGGAAATTTGGAAGAAATTACGGTGTGCAACATTAAAAAAGCAGAAACACGGTAGTTAAATTTTGTACACTCCAACCAAGCTACGATTCTCTTATGTACTCTGCAATGAAGCTGAAATGCTTTCCCCTTTTTGTGATGCAGTATTTAGAAAATGAATGCATTCATTTGGATCAATTTTAAAGTATTACCGTTCATTATTCGTAACAGCCAGAAGCAATTTGGTCCACTCTTCTTCCTAGTCCAACAAAAAAATCCACTGAAATGTAGTGGTGCAACACAAAAATGCAAAACGTTGCTACGAAACAATTAGAATTCTTTGAATGATAATCACGCCGTCATGGGAGAAACCGCAGTAATTGGTTTGCAACTTGTGGGCTTGCAATCAGGAAAGCTATTCAGGTCAACTGTGGGCAGAAATAAGAAAAACATTACTTTTCTTGTGAGAAGCAGCTGTGGAAAAAATATCGTGAATGGCCAGCAATGAGAGAGAGAGAGCGAAGGCTGACATTGCGCTTCACGTCAACCAGAACTAATGGATTTACATCTTAGGATGTCTCAATTTATTTCGACTGTGCCGTGCGTTAGCTTCACGATGCGAAACGTGCAACAAGAAGGACATCACTCAGGACAAAAGTGCAAGCGAAGGTGACTGACATCGTTCGATATTTGCCATTTGAAAGTTCACTTCTTCCAGAAAACGTTTGATAGTTTGTCTGTAGAAGAAATGCGCTGTCGCAATTTAGGGTGTTCAAGATATTTTTGCACAGGGAAAAATACTTCACAAATTCGCAGTTCAAAACGCTTCTATTTGAGCTGTTTTCTAAAACATGTCATGCATTGTAACATAGTTTGAAAATGCACTGCGCTCAATCGCTTTTCTATAGCATAGACTGCTCTTAATCAAACACAGAAGAGATTGCAAAATGTCTATAAAATTATCACTGACTAAAGCACTGCATAATGATTCGACCCATCATCTGTGTCTGTTTGCAAATTGACTTTGTCGTCTTTTGGCTTCCAGAATACTGGGAAGAATCTTTCGCCAGATCGTTTCCTGCGTACCCTGCATAGAAGCAAACGATTTGAAACGCTCAGTTTTATTGCACAGATGACCCTACTCAAGTTTTCTGTTTTTTAAATTAATGTTTCAACTGAAAACTATCTTATCAGTGCCTAATCTTAGAAGCAAACAGTTTACTTGTGGTGCTGTTTTATTACATATTTTGAGGTGCTCCCGTACAATGAAAATCTTTCATTTTCAGCCAATATCTGTGATTACATTATTGGCACTTGAAGCAAAGGCAAGGCAAGTTTTCTTAGAATAAACGGCCCACGTTATGTCGTCTCACTACAGCGAAGATTTTAAAATTATTTTTCTGAATTAATGTTTGGAACGATTTCCAACTGCAAAAGTTAGATTTTGGCATCTCATATCATGCATTTGGTGTAAAACTATAGCCAAGTAAAACTCTTCTCTTGAACCTTACAACCACTTGCTTTGTTTATTTTGGAGTTGGGCCTCCTACCATGATGCCTAGCTACTGTAAGTTGTCAATATGAAGCTATGACGACTGAAGTTGCTTTTGCCTCACCTGAATGCTTACTAACACAGGCAGTTCACTTCCATGAAACTAGGTTGACTAAAAATCTGTTTCAAGCGTTTTTGTTCAACTCACAGACTGGAAAAAAATCCACGATGCGGAAACGATACATGGCATAGCAACCACATTGTTTGATCAGCCCGTTCAGTATTACTTAGTAAACCATCGTCGATAATACACATTTACTTACTGAACTGCAACCACTAAGGCGACGACCACGATGACCGCAATGACTGCAATCACAATACCAGCNGTAGCTCCAGGTCCTAGCCCTTGTCCTCTAGCGGCCTGTAAAGGTTTGCCTGCAAGGAAGAACATGAAAAATATGTATTGTAATTGGTCATTTCTTTTATGGATCGAATTCTGCTTTGCCTTAATTTATTTGGAATTAACGTGTGGTGTACATTGCGTGAACGACATTTCACCACTTTGCGTAGTGTATAGAGTTTTGCTGAATTAAGCATGTCATTTACTGTAGTACATGGTGCTTTCAACAACACTTGTTTTACTTTGCGTCGGTTCTTTTCAAACAACTTAAAGTCATTAGAGAAAATTACATAAAGTGATAGTTTAGTTTTCTGGAACATTTTTACCGAGTTGCATAAAACACGCTCAAACAAATGGTTGATCTCGTTGTTTGCCTAATGAAGAGAATGTTTTTACAAGTTGGTCTAGCTCGAGTAGAATGTTGAAATCCACAATCTCACGTTGACGCTTCACGTCACTGTTCGTGCTTTTGTGGATCAAGTATTAAGGAAACTACAAACCGGATTCGAATCGATTTTTTCGCTTCATAAAAGGGAGCTTATGATTATTGCGAATCTGCTTGCATTAAACAAAAACACTTATGCTGCACTAGTTGTGTTAGGACCTATGTGTAACTGGCCATCGAAGGTTGAAGATAGTCCAAATGACACAATTTCAGAATTCGAAATATTTATCTGCAACACTGCAAAAATCGTTGAGTATTCGTTCTCAAGTAAGAATCAAGGTACCTTGAAAAGCATTTAATCCGGAGCATTTGACATGATAGCAATATATGTGTTTTTGTATTGATCATGAGTTTTTTCTGGAATCAGGAAATCCGTGTTTCTTGCTATTTGAAAATGTTAGCTATGTGATGCCGTGAATGAAATCTTTCGCCGCATTGTTGAAAAGTTGATCAGTACAAGTTTTCCGAAAACTTTGCTCAATCTGGTCTTCAACTTCTTAAGAAGATTAAATGACATTATTTCTCATCAACTGAACATAAGTTTCACCTATTGTTTGACCCTGTGATAAGTTGTTACTGTAGGATCCAACAAGAACAAAAATCTGTTCACCTTCCCGCACCCCTGTTGGTAACAATGCGCCACGCCTGTGACAAGGCAAGTTTTATTTGTAATGATTTGATTAGTCATTACAGTAGTTATGGTGTGCATCATCGTGGCATTTTTCAATAATTAAGTCTTGGAATGACAGTGCAGCATCACGTGACTGGGGGCAAAGCGCGACTGTAGGCATCAGTGAAACAAAGCATTATCCTTACCTGAACTTTGTTTCAATGTTACGTTTCCTGTGCCAGAGCTCGATGTTGGCATTTGTTTTGCACTGGAAATAGATGAAGAAACAGAGTTGATGGTTCCCTTGTTGGTTGTTGTTTTTGTTGACTTCGCGGATGGAATTTTGCTCGTTGTAGAAGCAATTTTGGGTGGGGTTGATGATTTTTTCGTTGTTGTTGGTGCCAAGGTTGTTTTTCTTGTTGTCGTCGTAAGTTTCTTTGTTGCCTTTGAAGTCGATGTTGTTGTGGTGGTTGTGGTGGTCCTGGTGGTGATTTTGGTCGTCGTCGTTGGCGCAGGTGTAGTGGTTGCTGCAAACGCAAACAACAAATGAGTTTCTTGTTGATTGTGTCTTTTCATTTATATTATAAAAGTGATAAAGATGGAATGAAAGAGATATGTAGTTTTCTTCCATGAAGATGTCCCAGGTTTTTTTACATCTCTGTATTTGTAGAAAAATAGAACCACAGTACCAAAGAGATTTACAGCAATAGAAATGAGCGAATTTGTTTGGTAATTGCAAAAGATGGCCTGAGTCCTTCACTCAAAATTAATTGGATGGCTTGCTGACCGCTGCTCAACTAAAATGCTGATGACCTTTGGTTTCTTACAAAGGAGGCAATTTATATTTTTATCGGTCTCAAGCGCTTTACTTCCTTTGAACTTGGAGTGAGTGATAAAAATTTTTTGCTCGTTATTTGCGTCAGGTCTTATTATGAAAACGAGTGAACGAGAGATCACTTTTACGCTAAAACGCGAGCATCAAGTTGATTGAATATCAAACTTACGCTTAGGTTTGCAACTTAGTCCTTGCAACGTCGAGAACAACCAATTTCCAGTGGAGAAGCAGCGGTTGACAATCGTCGATGCGGAATTTGGAATCGGATGGATTATATGATTGGGATTTCGACAAGTAATGTTGTACACCTTACCATCTTTTGAACAATATGTTGGTGTTTGTATGAAGACACTGGATTCCCTTTAGGAAGCGGGCGGCACTTGGTCCCTGCAGGTAAGGAGAGGAAAGTTTTAATGAAGAGATTAATTTTATTTCATGAAACAATTTATTTTAGATATTGTATATGTCCACATGCGCTTGGGATTTTCACGACGCTTTTAAGAGAAGTAAGTAGTGAATAGATGGAAGTTTAATCAACATTTTTTTTATTATGAAGATGTGGTAAAATAAATAACTCTTCTTTTACTTTCTTGTTTTGAAAAATTAATTTCAAAAGTTCGTTTTTTTCAGATCTTGCTAAAGCTTTCTGCGGATAAAAATATATTCTTTATTTGTATCTGCGTCGATGAGGCTGACCCCATCAACTCTTTGTGCAACCTCACATTAGACATTGAACGAAATGAATTTTTAAGTTTTTGCAACGTTAGGTGGATTTTGCAAAATAGTGATGGAATTTCATTGACTCCCAGTTGGATCCTAAATATTCCGTTTATGTAAGGTTCAATTGAACATAATTTCGTTGAAAAAAACTTAGACTATGAGAAAAGTAATGTGAAGCAACTAGAGAATATTTGTGGACAAGGTGCAGACAAATCAGGGAGCGTCAGCTAGGATCGAGGTGATAATGCTTTGTCAAACCTTTACTGTGTGTTAGAAAGTGTTTTCTTGCAGTGATATGCAAAGCGATACCCGAATTTCGAAAATCTTTATATCTCCTTTTTGACATGATTAGATTGGTTTCTACCAGGCTTGCGGAGTCAGAGTCGCAAGGAGTTGGAGGTTTTTGGGTGGAGTCGGGGTCGGATTCCGAAGAACACTAGGAGTCGGAGTCGGATTTGTTTTTTCGACTCCGGAAGACCAATTGAGTCATTTTTTTACATGGCACTCCTAAGTTAGGAACCCTAATTTGTGCTTGTTGAAATGGTACTATATCTCTTGAAGAGTTTGTTGAAACACAGAATTCATGTTGTGCATCACGGTTTGTACTCATTGCTAGTTGCTACAAAATTATCTACCTTCAGCTTGAAGATCCCAGCATTATAGATAGAGGCTTTCTCTTACGCAACAGTGCGCGTTGCTTAGTGCTTTCACAGTTGCCCCTAACCACCACCACCACTTTACGTGTCATTGCTTCACGTTATAGTAGCTACTCATAATAAAGACAATGAATTTTTATGAGTAGGAAATATTCTTTCCATAAATAGATTAATTCAAAGCCTTAACACATGTATCTAGCGGAAATAACAGAATGCTTATTTTTAAGATAATTTCAACTCGCTTCTTTGCTATTGTTGACAACAAAACTTCGGTCACGTTATGTTAAGCAGTCGGAGTCGGAATTTTTGGAAAGGTCGGAGTAGGAAAATTTTGGAAGCTGGGAGTCGGAGTCGGTCATTTTACCCCCGACTTCGCAACCATAATTAGTACCATTAAGCAAGAAAAGCACATTCATAGTTTTTTTTCAAATTGACTGACATGAGCATCTTTGCTTCTCCGCAAACTTCAGTTAGACTCAGTACAAAAACTCAACCTTCCTCAAATGTTTTGTGTGACATTTTGGATACATCTAAAAGTTGCTAAGTAAGTGGAAAGATCTCCGAAAACTGCTAATTGGTTGCAATAACTTTTAGCAATACTGCATCACACGTCATGACCGATTCTGTGACCAGAAAATATGGTTCTGCAGTATAAGAGTATTTTTTGGGGCAAACAGGTGTGTTTAAACTTTTAAAGCTTAAATACAGACATTCTGTTGCATAATTTTTCACTCAAATTCAACGTCATCTAAACCTTTGTTGCGTCAATTGCAGTGTTACTATTCCAGATCATCAACTTTTTTATATTTCCACAATTATTTGCTCACGTACTTTTTATGGTTATGGTGAAACGGCAGTGACCAACAGCACCATCACTATCCGTAGCTGAGTAGCTGATCGCGTACCTTCCAGGTCCAAGCGCAACCGGTGGCTTCATGGTTGAGAAGGTAAGATTTAGGTTGCGTCTTGCTGTGAACAGATTTATGTGAAACTTGATCAATATTTGAACAACAATCTTGTTGCTGCATGTAAATCTAAACTAAGAGTTATTTTAAAAGTACTTTATATTTATTGCAAAAGACATTTTTTGCAAAGCAACATGTTTTAAAAATGATAAAAGTGCACCTGAACTACATTTTCATTTGCTATACTTTTCTTACGTGTTCGATCATCAGTCCACCAGGGAGCAGTCCAGCCTACCAATGTTGTGTTTACGCACGGCTCCAGGATTCTGCTAAAACTGAATGTGCAGGTATTACCGTAAGACGGTGGNTGATCTGCAAAATTAAGAAACAAATACTTNTAACAANTTGGTCAACAATACTTACGCAAAATATATTAGGCTTCCACTGGCAGGCAACGAAAATTTTCTGAATGTTNCAACTTTCTCTGAAAACTTTCTAATCATGAAAAGTGATAAAGCAATTTTTTCTAACCATCATTTTTTCAAATGTACGGTTTTCTTTGTGACTGTGCCCTTCACAGAATCCATAAAATTCGAAGTGTTTCACACAAGTAAAATGCTTTTCACAAAAATATCACTATTTCTCAAATCGCTTTATTGATATAGTTTTGACTGTTAGTTCCTGATTTGAAAATCTCGTTAAGAAGGTGGAAATCTTGGGAGAAGCTTTCAGTAGTTAATAGTTACTTTGGATAAAATACATAAGTCAAACTTTTGATTTGTTTGGATTTTGTCATCCTTTCAAGGCTGCACGATATTACAACATCCACAGTTCGTAAACAAAGCAGACTCAACTACTTTAGAACAGTGGTTTGTTATGAAGTTAGTGGTATGACAAACACTCATTGCTTTCTTTACGGGATCATGTGGAGAGTATGTTGAAGTGAAACTTACTGCTGACGTAAGACCAATGTTTCACAATCCTTTTATCTTTTCGCCATTTTGAATGGTATGGCGGTCTCTCACAGAAGTAAATATAAGGTAAAAGCATTGGTTACTATGCGAATACTTCTAGATCTTAAGTTTCATAATATCTTATGATGGCAATTTCATAGTATCTGCGATTTCCGGGTAGTCATTTTTTATTTCTAAAGCTGATAAAATAATCGCTACATATTTCATCGGAAACGTAATTTGCAGGTTGCAACTAAACTTGTGTGGTTACCAATTCAGTGTGTTACACAAATCATTCTTATGAAGAATGCGTTATTTCGCGTGTTACCAGGAAGCAGTTTTGTACTTCATCTCCAAGCTGGTCACCACTGTCCTAACTATGTAAAAATGACGCTGAGATAATGTTCAGTGTCAACTGTTATCTGAAAACTGAACTCTTGCAAAACCACTCGTCTAGTTATAGCTCAGTTAGAATGATTACCAAAACTGTTACTACGATAACAAAGATGTCTGACACGAAAAACGAAGCTTCTGCAGAAACAGGCAAGCTATCTCGGACAAAGAAAGATTGAGACATCCAAATTGAATATGAACAGAAACAGTGTTGACTGACAACGCGCATAGCGACTTTTATCATCAAAAAGCTCCATGCATATAAACTGATTCTTTAGAGATTTCGTACAGTTGAAAACATCTGTCCTCCATTTTGTTATAATAGCCCCCAAATTTGTGCAAAATGCAAAATCATCCCGCGGATCTAGTATCGTCCACATTTTGAACCGCTGTAGCCACCACCGCCAATGGAAATACTAGTACCGCGAACAATTTGCTCACTAACTTGTAGTTTGACTTCCGTCGCTAACACACTGTCGATTTCCAAGAGGTCTGGATCCATCTTTGCAAAGACATTTGGTGTTGGTCCTACTTAGGCCCATTGAAACGCAGATTTGCCTGCACTTTCCTGTGCAATCAGACTGCAGAGGAGCTGTGGAAAGAAGCCGTGAGCGTGTCTTTCTCGACCAGTTAAAAACCACATATCGGCTGTTAATATATAAAATTGTTATTGAGGAATGTTTATTGCTTACTGGATATCCTACTTTCACAAACATTGGAGTTTTTTGTTAACGATTTGACACTATACAAATTGAACTACATAACGGATAGCTAGGAGAAACTATACTCTATTTATTTTTTAAATTTGTGGAGACTAGTTGCTTGAATACAGATAGGTGTAAATTTGAATTATCGCAAAATAATGAAAGCAGAGCCCATTCAGATGATTCCTAGAAAGCTTTTAGCAAAGAAAGAGCTTTTAATAGTAATTTAAGAACATAATGAATCTCGGCGCACGCAGTTAGACAAAAGTGAACTAAATAAAGAAGTTAAGAGCTGCTAAGTTTGAAAGCAACGGCACGTTTATGAACTGATGTTGCTACTGACATTTTTTACGAAAAATAGCCGTCAATATAATTGTTTTGCGATATTGCAGTTTTTAAACATATCCTGCTCATCACTGACCTATGTTTCTTATGTAATCCAGCTTGCTCCATACTGCCATTGCCCGGACGCGATAAAACTCACGGGGACCAAAGTAGTTTAGAGAACTTACTCCAATCGTGGTGTCAATCACTTCAATGCTCCGTGTCAATCGATCGTAGAAGTAGAGATTGTTTTTGTAGATTTGAATTCTGCAAAGATAAAACTTGATTCAAGAAAGGCGTTACTGGAAAAAAAAGCATTAAAAATACTACTGCCAGTACTTCAAAGTTTGACTCCTGTATATTACAGTCATAACTTTTAAAGTACCTGAAAGATTTCTTGTAAATTCATTCTGTGCAATGTACCATGCTTTTTTGTAAGTCTTAACGCATTTTGTTTAGACACACGTTTCATATCGCGAGGGTTGTTAGTGTGGATGTTTGTTATGGACGAGAGTCCGCAAAGTCATCAAATCAATCCCTTCAAAGAACCAAATGAATAACGCAAACGCGTAAGCAAAAGACACGGAAAAGCAACAACAACATCAGCAGCAACAACAACAACCAAATATCACAAATGAAACCCGACAACAGACAGCAGTGCTACTCAGTACTCTTCAACGCACAAAACAGACCAATGGAGAGTCACCGAAATACACTATATGAAAAAAACGACACAAATATGGGACAAATTGAGGACGGTCAGTTAGAAATCAACTGCCTCAATTAGCAAACCATAAAGCATATGAAACAAACCGGACACGTGTATGAACAGATCTTGCAAAAAGCAAAGCAATTAAACAGTAACCAGTGCGTTGATGTAACGTCACAGGTTCCGTCACCCCGTCGAAATTGTTTAACAGAGCGTCAACACATTTTTCTCAACCTCCATCAGTACATTTGAATCCAATCACGTGAGTATCATCGCCTCAGTGACGAACAACAAACAAACGCAGACAAAATGGTGGAAGAACTGCATTATCATACCAGAATCTATCTTTT